>Ga0182740_1000435_pt1 | contig 48762 bp, 43 predicted proteins | sample eDN5th37CKraftBY_FD_128872 | JGI IMG/M metagenome (GOLD analysis project Ga0182740, IMG submission 128872) | Enriched backyard soil microbial communities from Emeryville, California, USA - eDNA 5th pass 37_C Kraft BY (version 2) (version 2) | ecosystem: Environmental > Terrestrial > Soil >...
ATCCTCGACGAGGCCACGAGCGCGCTCGACGCCACCACCGAGATGAAGGTCCAGGCCGCGCTCGACGAGGTGATGAAAGACCGCACCACCTTCGTCATCGCGCACCGGCTCTCGACCGTGCGCAACGCCACCCGCATCCTGGTGTTCGAGAACAGCCGGATCGTCGAAAGCGGCACCTTCGACGAACTGGTCGCCAAGGGCGGAGCCTTCGCCGAGTTAGCCAAGGCGCAGTTCCTGACCGGCACCGCGCAAGAGGCCGCCGCGCCGGCCGGCGCCGGCGAGACGGCCAGCGCCGCGGAATAACGCGGCCCAATCTGAGGGCCTGTTTCAACTGCGTTGAATCAGACCCTTCGCCTATCGTCTTGACGGGGCACGATCCGATCCGAAAACCGGTTCCCACTTTCCGGGATCATGCGCTACCGGATGCGCTCCAACAGGCTGACGTAGTTCGCGACCGCCGTGCCGCCCATGTTGAAAACGCCGGCGAGCCTGGCGTCCTTCACCTGCATGTCGCCCGCGGTTCCCATCAATTGCATGGCGCAGAGCGCGTGCATCGACACGCCGGTGGCGCCGATCGGATGGCCCTTCGCCTTCAGCCCGCCGGACGGATTGACCGGCAGCCGGCCGTCCTTCTCGGTCCAGCCCTCGAGCGCGGCCCGCGCGCCCTTCCCTTCCGGCACCAGGCCCATTGCCTCGTACTCGATCAATTCGGCGATGGTGAAGCAGTCGTGCGTCTCGACCAACGAGAGATCGTCGAGCGTGACGCCGGCGTCGGCGAGCGCGCGCTTCCACGCCTCGGCGCAGCCCTCGAACTTGAGGACGTCGCGCTTCGACATCGGCAGGAAATCCTGCACATGCGCGGACGAGCGGAAGACAACGGCCTTGCCGAGCCGCAACGCCGTTTCGACATCGGTCAGCACCAGCGCCGCCGCGCCGTCCGACACCAGCGAGCAATCGGTGCGCTTGAGCGGGCCCGCGACGAAAGGATTCTTGTCGCTGGCGTGCGGCAGAATTCGTAGCCCAAGTCCTTGCGGATCTGCGCGTAGGGATTGCCGACGCCGTTGCGATGGTTCTTCGCCGCGATCATGGCGAGCGCATCGGACTGGTCGCCCCAGCGTTGGAAGTAGAGGCCGGCGATCTGGCCGAAGATGCCGGCAAAGCCGCCGTCGATGTCGGCCTCCTCCTGCACATACGAGGCCTTGAGGAGATTCCGGCCGATGTCAGGCGCGGGCGTCGTCGTCATCTGCTCGACGCCGACCACCAGCACGATGCGCGCGCTCCCGGCCGCGAGCGCCTGCAGACCCTGATGCACGGCGGCCGAGCCGGTCGCGCAAGCGTTCTCCACCCGCAGCGCCCGCTTGAAGCGCAGGTCCGGCGACGCCTGCAAGACCAGCGAGGCGGTAAAATCCTGCGCCGAGAAACCAGCGTTGAAATGACCGAGCACGATCTCGTCCACGTCCGAGGGTTCGATCCCCGCATCGTCGAGGGCCCCCGTCGCCACCCGGACGATCAGGTTTTCCACCGTCTCGCCCTCGAGCTTGCCGAAGGGCGTATGCGCCCAGCCCACGATGCAGCCCGTCATGACCGCCTCCATTTGCCGAACTTCGGACGCTTTCCCCGCCAATTTACCACACGACCGCCCGCCGTTTCGGGGAAAGTTCCCCTTCGCGGCGGACCACCGGACTTTCCTTCTGCATTGGCTGTGGTTTAGATATTGCAAGCGTCGGGCGGGGCCGCCATCGCGATTCCCCGACCCACGCGCAGTCGAAGCGCAAGCAAAGCCGCAGACAAGCAAGAGATCGGACTTGGCCGTGCCTCTCGTGTCGATGCTTCGGACCTCAGGCTTCACCGCGGCGTTTGCCGCCTGCGTCCTCGCCGGCGTTTCGCCATCGCACGCGGGGCCCGAAGCGGCCCTGCTGATCGAGGCCGACAGCGGCAAGGTGCTTTACGCCGAGAACGCCACGATGCCGTGGTATCCGGCTTCGCTCTCGAAGCTGATGACCACCTACGTCACGCTGCAGGCGGTCAAGAACAAGCGCATCACGCTCGACTCCTTGTTTACGGTATCCGCCCGCGCCGCCTCGCAGGCGCCGTCGAAGATCGGCTTCAAGCCGGGCACCCAGGTCACCGTCGACAACGCGCTGAAGATATTGCTGGTGAAGTCGGCCAACGACATGGCCGTGGTGCTGGCCGAAGGCGTCAGCGGCTCGGTCGAGCAATTTGCCGACGAGATGAACCAGACCAGCGCGCGGCTCGGCATGACGCAGTCGAGCTGGGTCAATCCGAACGGACTTCCGGCCGACCAGCAGATCAGCTCGGCGCGCGATCTCGGCATCCTGGCGCGGGCGCTCATGCACGACTTCCCGGAATATGACCTGTACTGGCACATCCCCGCGATCCAGTTGGGCAAGCGCGTGATGCGCAACTACAACCGGCTGATCGGCCGCTACGACGGCGCGGACGGCATGAAAACCGGCTTCATCTGCGCCTCGGGCTTCAACCTGGTGGCCTCGGCGACGCGCAACAACAAGCGGCTGATCGCGGTGGTGCTCGGCGCGCCGTCGTCGCCCTATCGCAGCGTCAAGGCGGCGAGCCTGCTCGAGCGTGGCTTCCATCGCGGCCCGCTGTCGTGGCTCGCGCCGTCGCTCGGCACGGTCGAGGCGCTGAAGGTCGCCGACGCCAACGCCACGCCGCCCGATCTGCGCGACGCCATGTGCGGCCCGCACCGTAAGCGCCCGGCCGCCGAAGACGCCGACGACGAGGTTGGCGGCGAGATGAGCTTGTTGTCGAGCCTCCCGGCCGGCACGGCCAAACCTTCGAGCCTGCTTAAGGAGCGGCCCGACCCCGCCAAGGCGATCATGGTGTTCGCCGGCAAAGCCAAACAGGCCGCCGAGACTCAGTTCGCCGCCGCGCGCGCGAGGCTGAACAAACTCGTCAAAGGCAAGGGCGGCAATGCCGATGTCGCGGCCGCAGCGGCCGCCGCGACAAACGCCGCCATGCAGACCGATCCCCACACCGCGCCGCTGCCGAATAATGCCGCGGGTGGCGGTGCCGCGCCCTGGATGAGCTTCGCGGCCCCGGCCAAGGCCAGCACCAGCCCGCCCCCGCTGACGGCGATGCCGGGGGCCAAGGTCGAAGCACCGCCCGTCGCCGTCCCGTTGCCTCGCCCGCGGCCCAAGATCGCGGTCGCCAAGCGCGCGGCACCCACCGCGAACTCCACCAAGCATTAGCCTGCTGTCGCAAGCGCGTCGTGCGAACACATTCGCGTGCCTCGGGACGCGCGCGCCGCAAGATGCTTGCGAGGTTCGCCCGACTCCCCGATGGTAGTTGGAGTCTGTTTCAACGGCGTTGAATCAAACTCCAGGTTTATCCTTTTGATCGAGCATGATCTTGTCCGAAAACCGGTTCCCAGTTTTCGGGATCATGCTCTAAAGTTCCGCAGACGCGGCCCGTTCTCTCCCGTCCTGGCGCGCCCGCAACCGTTCCGGCTGTGATGACGATCCTCGGCAACCTCAGAGACGATATTGTTTTCATGCGCGGCGCCTATCGTGCGCTGCGGATGACAACCCCGATCGCCAAGCATCCGAAGCGGGTGTTCCCGCTCGTCATCGACGAACTGGCCGAGCGCTTCGGCGATGCGCCGGCGCTGATCTCGGATCGCGAGCGGCTGAGCTACCGGGGCCTATCGGAGCGCGCCAATCGCTACGCGCGCTGGGCGCGGCGCGAAGGGCTCGGCAAAGGCGAAGCGGTTTGCCTGTTGATGCCGAACCGGCCCGAGTACATGGCCGCGTGGCTCGGGATCATCAGCGCGGGCGGAGTCGCTGCCCTCATCAACACCAACCTGATCGGCACCGCGCTTGCCCATTGCATCGACATCGTCGCGCCCAAGCATGTGATCGTCGCGGCCGAGTACGCCCCGACGTTCACGGCCGCCCAGGCGCTGATGAAGACGAGCCCAAAGGTCTGGACGCATGGCGAGGGCGCCGACACGATCGGCCCGCGCCTCGATTCCGAGATCGACGCCCTGCCCGGCCACCGCCTTGCCGCCGACGAGCGCGCGGCGCTGACCATCGAGGATCGCGCGCTCTACATTTACACCTCGGGCACCACCGGGCTGCCCAAGGCCGCCAACATCAATCATTACCGCGTGATGCTCGCAGCCTGCGCCTTCGCGGGCATCATGGACACCAAGCCGACCGACCGCATGTACGACTGCCTGCCGATGTATCACACCGCCGGCGGGCTGGTGGCGACCGGCGCGGTGCTGATGAACGGCGGCTCGGTCGTGATCCGCGAGAAATTTTCCGCGCGCGAATTCTGGGACGACGTGGTGCGCAACGAGTGCACGCTGTTCCAATATATCGGCGAGCTGTGCCGCTACCTCATGCACGCGCCGGAAAACCCGAACGAGGCGAAGCATCGCATCCGGCTCGCCTGCGGCAACGGCTTGCGCCCCGACCTCTGGGAGGGGTTCAAAACGCGCTTTCGCATCCCGCATATCTTGGAGTTCTACGGCGCGACCGAAGGCAACGTGAACATCTTCAACTTCGAGGGCAAGCCCGGCGCGGTCGGCCGCGTCCCGTGGTTCGTCGCGCACCGCTTCCCGATTGCGGTGGTGCGCTTCGATGTCGAGCGCCAGCAGCCGGTGCGCAACGCGCAAGGCTTCTGCGAGCGCTGCGCGCCCAACGAACCCGGCGAGGTGATCGGCCGTATCGTCAACGACCCGTCCAAGCCCGGCAACCGCTTCGAGGGCTACGCCGCCGCGGGCCAGAACGAGAACAAGATCCTGCACAACGTGTTCGAGAAGGGCGACGCCTGGTTCCGCACCGGCGACCTGATGCGCAAGGACCAACGCGGTTACTTCTATTTTGTCGATCGCGTCGGCGACACCTTCCGCTGGAAAGGCGAAAACGTCTCGACCTCCGAAGTGGCCGAGGCGATCAACGTGTTTGCCGGCATCCAGGATGCCAATGTCTACGGCGTCAGCGTGCCCGGTTACGACGGCCGCGCCGGCATGGCCGCCATCGTCGCCACCGATAGGCTCGACCTCGCCGCGCTGCACGCGCACCTTTCGGCCAACCTGCCCGATTATGCGCGGCCGCTGTTCCTGCGCATCCAGAGCCGGATCGACATGACCGGCACCTTCAAGCAGAAGAAGGTCGATCTGGTGCGCGAGGGCTTCGACCCCGTGGCGAACGCCGACCCGATCTATTTCAACGATCCGCAGGCGAAGCGTTTCGTCCGGCTCGACGCCGGGCTGCATCGACGGATCGAGCAAGGCGAGGTGCGATTGTGATTGCCGCTCCCTCCGATGTCCTCGCGTTCTGGCGCGGCGCCGGCCCCGACAAGTGGTTCGCCAAGGATACCGCGTTCGACGACGACATCCGCGCGCGCTTCCTTGCGACTTACGAAGCCGCAGCGGCTGGCAAGCTTACCGATTGGGAAAGCACGGCCGAGAGCGCGCTGGCGCTCGCCATCGTGCTCGATCAGTTCCCGCGCAACATGTTCCGCGGCAGCGCGCGGACCTTTGCCGCCGACCCGGCGGCGCTGGCGATGGTGAAACGGGCCATCGCACGCGGCTTCGATCAGGCCGTGTCCGCCATCGACCGGCAGTTCTTCTATCTGCCGTTCGAGCATTCGGAGTTGCTGGAGGATCAGGAGCGCGCCTGCGCGCTGTTCCGCGCGGAGGGCGACGCCGACAAGCTGAAATGGGCCGAGCTGCACGCCGACATCATCCGCCGCTTCGGCCGCTTTCCCCATCGCAACGCCGCCCTGGGCCGCACCACCACGCCGGAAGAACAGGCCTTCCTCGACGATGGCGGCTTCAAGGGCTGACGGCCGCGCGCAGCGGCGGACCGGCCACTGGACGTTGCGAAAAAACCGGCCCTTAATAGACCGACATAGCCAGGAGGATTTCCCATGCCGCTGTCGGCCCGAACCCTTTTCCGCAGCCTGCTTTTCGCCGGCGCCGCGCTGTTGACCGTGACATCGTTCCCGCTTCCGGCGTCGGCCCAGATGGAGCTGAAGATCATCGCCCCGGCCGCGCCCGGCGGCGGCTGGGATCAGACCGCACGCTCGATCCAGCAGGCGCTGATCGCCGAGAAGCTCGTCAAGAACGCTCAGGTCATCAACGTCACCGGCGCCGGCGGGACTGTCGGACTGGCACAACTCGTCAACGGCGCCAAGGGCGACGGCAACCAGCTCATGGTCAACGGCTTCGTGATGGTCGGCGCGATCCTCCTGAACAAGTCGCCGGTCACGCTGGCCCAGGTCACGCCGGTCGCACGCCTCACCGAGGAAACACAGGTGATGGTGGTGCCGGCCAACTCGCCGATCAAGAACGCCAAGGATCTCGCCGAAGCGGTGAAGAAGGACGTGGCCAAGGTGACCTTTGCCGGCGGCTCGGCCGGCGGCGTCGATCACATCATGGCGGCGCTGTTCGTCGGCGCGGTCGGGGCCGACGCCTCGAAGGTCAACTACGTGCCGTTCTCTGGCGGCGGCGAGTCGCTCGCCGCGATCCTCGGCGCCAAGGTCACGGCCGGCATCTCCGGCTACAGCGAGTACGAGGGCCAGATCAAGGCCGGCAAGCTGCGCGCCATCGGCGTGACCTCGCCGCAACGCATCCCCGGCACCGACATCCCGACGTTCAAGGAGCAAGGCGTCGATCTGGTGCTCGCCAATTGGCGCTCGGTGGTCGCGCCTCCGGGCCTGAGCGACGCGCAGAAGAAGGCGCTCGACGATCTCGTCGCCAAGCTCGCCAAGTCCAAGACCTGGCAGGACATCCTGAAGCAGAAGGGTTGGGACGACGCCTACATGCCGAGCGGCGAGTTCGCCAAGTTCCTGGCGAACGAGCAGACGCGTGTGGCCGGCGTGCTCAAGACCGTCGGGCTGGTGAAGTAAAGTCCAGCCCGTCCGGGTGTTCATCGTACCGTCACCGGGTCGCGGCACGACGCTGCGGCCCGGTGATCCCGCTTCGGGGCGCTCCATCCTCCTGAGCGGAGTCGCCGGTCCCATTCCGACGACGGCAACGGCAAAGGCAGGGGGGAAGAAGCGTGGACAGCACATCGAAACGACGCCCCGACGCCGGCGGCATCGCCATCGCCGTAGTCCTTCTGGCGATCGCCATTACGATCTTCTGGGACACCCATTTTCTCACGCTGGCCCCAACTTACGGGCTCGGGCCAAAGGCTATGGGCCATGTCATCGCGTTCGGCCTGATGATCCTCTCCATCGGCAATTTCGTCCTGGCGTGGCGCAACGAATTCCCCGAGCGCGAGGAGTTCGACCCGAAAGCCGTCGCGCTGATCCTCGGCGGCTTTGCCGCGCTGATCGCCATCATCGCGCTCGGCGGCGGCTTCATCCCGGCGACCGCAATCCTGTTTGCGAGTACGGCCGCCGCATTCGGGCGGCGCGCCGTCCATATCGACCTTCTGATCGGGCTCGTCCTCGCCACCGTGGTCTATCTGGCGTTCGACAAGCTGCTCACGCTGGCGCTCCCCGCCGGTCCCATCGAACGGCTGTTCTGAGGCGATCATGGAAGCGCTCGACGCCCTCCTCCACGGCCTCACCGTCGCCGCCCAGCCGATCAACCTGCTCTACGCGCTGATCGGCGTGCTGCTCGGCACCGCCGTCGGCGTGCTGCCCGGCATCGGCCCCGCCCTCACCGTGGCGCTGCTGCTACCGATCACCTTCAAGCTCGACCCCGGCGGCTCGCTCATCATGTTCGCCGGCATCTACTACGGCGGCATGTACGGCGGCTCGACCACGTCGATCCTCATCAACACGCCCGGCGAAAGCGCCTCGATGGTGACGGCGCTCGAAGGAAACAAGATGGCCAAGGCCGGGCGCGGCGGGCCGGCGCTCGCCACCTCCGCCATCGGCTCGTTCGTCGCCGGCACCATCGCGACGCTGGGCATCGTTTTTCTGGCGCCGTGGCTGGTGAACGTCGCCGTCAATTTCGGCCCCGAAGACTATTTCGCGCTGATGTGCGTGGCCTTCATCACCGTGTCGGCGACCTTCGGCGATTCGCCCGTGCGCGGCCTCACCAGCCTGTTCATCGGGCTCGCGCTCGGCCTCATGGGCATCGACAAGCTGACCGGCCAGGCGCGGCTCTCCTTCGGCGTGCCGGAACTGCTGGATGGCGTGGAGGTGACGACGTTGGCGGTCGGCCTGTTCGCCGTGGGCGAGGCGCTTTACGTCGCCTCGCGCCGGCGCTCCGCGGACGACAAGCTTGAGCCGGTGCGCGGCTCGCTCTGGATGACCAAGGAAGATTGGAAGCGCTCGTTCTGGCCGTGGATCCGCGGCACCATCTTCGGCTTCCCCATCGGCGCGCTGCCGGCCGGCGGCGCGGAAATTCCGACGTTCCTGTCGTATTCGACCGAGCGCAAGCTGACCAAGCATCCCGAGGAGTTCGGCCACGGCGCCATCGAAGGCGTGGCCGGCCCCGAGGCCGCCAACAACGCCTCCGCCGCCGGCACGCTGGTGCCCCTCCTCACGCTCGGCCTGCCGACATCGGCTACGGCAGCCATGATGCTCGCGGGCTTCCAGCAATACGGCCTCAACCCCGGACCGCTGCTGTTCGCCGAACGGCCAGACCTGGTGTGGGGCTTGATCGCAAGCCTGTTCATCGCCAACGGCATGCTGCTGGTGCTCAACCTGCCGCTGGTCGGCGTCTGGGTGCGGCTGCTCGCGATTCCGCAGCCGTGGCTTTACGCCGGCATTCTTGTGTTCGCGACGATGGGCACCATCGCCGCCAAGCCCTCGCCGGTGGAGCTCATCATGCTCGCCACCTTCGGCGTGATGGGCTTCATCATGCGCCGCTTCGACTTCCCGGTGGCGCCGGTGGTGGTGGGCCTGATCCTGGGGCCGGTGGCCGAGGCGCAGTTGCGGCGCGCCTTGCAGATCAGCCTCGGCGACCCGCTGGTGCTGGTGCAAAGCCCGATGGCGGCGACGCTGCTCGGCATCGCGCTGCTGGCGCTGATCGCGCCCTTCGTGCTGAAAGGCATGAACCGCTTCAAGGCGAGCGACGACTGACGCCGCCGCCCCGGCGCGACGGCGATTTGAAAACCCAGTCGAAAACGAAGCCGGCCTGGGGGGGCTTGGCCCCTGCCCGGACGGGCTCGGCCCAACAGAATGTTAACGGTTCCTTGCTAGCCCTGCCCGTTCGAGCGGAACGCCTCGCGGGTTGCCGCGCCGGAGAGTGCAGGTGGCGTTGACCGACACGCAAGACTCCGATCGAAGCTCCGATCGTCTGATGGAACTGCCCGGCCTGATCGAGCGCACCCGCGCCCGATTGAAGGACAGCAGCGACCGCTCCATCGCAAAGCGTGTCGCCGGCGGCGCGTTCCTTATTCGCGTCTTCAGCGCGGCGCTGATCTATCTGCTGCAAATCCTGCTCGCCCGCTGGATGGGCGGCACGGAATTCGGCGTTTACGTTTACGTCTGGACGCTGTTGCTGGTGATTGGCGACCTCGCCGATCTCGGCCTTGCCACGGCGGCGCAGCGTTTCATCCCGCAATACACCAAGCGCAGGGCGTTCGACCTGCTGCGCGGATATCTGGCCCGCGGCCGCTGGCTCGCGCTCGGCAGCGCAACGGCCATCGCGCTGCTTGGCGAGCTAACACTGTTTTCGCTGCGATCATACATCAACGATCAGCTCGTCGCTCCGCTGGCCATCGCGTTTCTCACCCTGCCACTCTACAGCCTGATGCAGGTGCAGGACGGCATCGCGCGCTCCTACAACTGGATTTATGTTGCGCTGCTGCCGACCTATATCCTGCGGCACCTGACCATCCTGGTCGTTATCGCAGCGGCGTATCTGCTGGATTTTCCAGCCGCTGCCGAGACGGCGATCGCGGCCGTCGCCATCGCCATCGTTATCACCGCGTTCGGGCAAACCGTGGCGCTCAACCGCAAGCTGGCGCGTGAAGTGCCGCGGGGAGCCAAGGCCCACGAGATCAAGACCTGGTACGCGACCTCGCTGCCGATCCTCCTTGTCGAAGGCTTTTATCTCCTTCTCACCAACACCGATGTCCTGGCGATGCAGTTCTTCCGGCCGTCCGAGGACGTGGCCGTCTATTATGCCGCCGCTAAAACGCTGGCGCTGATCGCGTTCGTGCATTTTGCCGTCTCGGCGGCCGTGTCCCATCGGTTCAGCGAATACCACGTCGGCAGGGATCGCGAGCGCCTCAAAGCCATCCTGCATGACTCGGTGCACTGGACATTCTGGTCCTCGGCGGCCATGTGCGCGATCGTTCTGGCGGCAGGGCAACCGCTGCTATGGCTGTTCGGGCCGAAGTTCGTCGATGGCTACTCCCTGATGTTCATTCTCGCCGTCGGCTTGATGGCGCGGGCGGCGGTCGGCCCCGTGGAACGGCTGCTCACCATGCTCGGCGAGCAACGGATCTGCGCGGCCATCTATGCCGCGGCCTTCGCGCTCAACTTGATCTTGTGCATCGCCCTCATTCCACGCATCGGCATCGAGGGAGCAGCGGTCGCGACATCGACCGCCCTCGTCGTCGAATCCGTCATGCTGTTTTATGTCACCCGACGCCGGCTCGGCCTTCATGCCTTCGTCTGGGGACACCGCTAGAGGCCAAGGAGCCATGCGCGCTCCGCCCAATCCGGCACTGCGGGTCGAGCGCTGCGAGGCTTCGGCACTGACCACCATCGTCGAGGAATGGCGGTCGCTGGCGGCGCGGGCGCTCGAGCCCAACGTGTTCTACGAACCCGCATTCATGCTGGCGGCGGCGCCGGTGTTCGGCGCGGACCTGCGCGTCGCGCTGGTGCGAACGGCGGGCGGCCGGCTTGTCGGCTTGTTCCCGAGCCGGATCGCGCGGCCGCTTGGCAGCCCCTGGCGCATGGTGACCGGTTGGACGCACCCTTACGGCCCGCTCGGAACGCCGTTGATCGACCGGGAGGACAGCGCGAGCATCGTTGCCGCCTGGCTCGATCACTTGGCGCAGGACCGCGCCGTACCCGGTCTGCTGTTGATGCCGCTGATCCCGGAGCGCGGTGCGTTCGCGGCCGCCCTGGATTCGGTGCTGGCGCACGGCGGCCACGCTAACGCCGTGTTCGACCGTCATCGGCGCGCCCTGCTCGACCCCGGCGTCGAGCGCGGGGATTATCTCGCGCGCGCCGTATCGGCGGGCCGGCGCAAGGAGCTGCGGCGACAGCGGCGACGGTTGTCGGATGCCGCACCGATCGCTTTCACGACCGCGCGCGACACCAACGATATCGCGGCCGCGCTGCAGGACTTCCTGACGCTGGAAGCCGCCGGCTGGAAGGGACGCGCCGGCACCGCCGCGGCGTCCGATCCGGCGATTGCGACGTTCATCCGCAATGCCGTCGACGGGCTCGCGGCGCATGGGAAAGCGCGCGTCGATCGCATGTTGTCCGACGGCCGCGCCATCGCCGCCACCATCACGCTCGCAAGCGGGGACACCGCATGGTGCTGGAAGATCGCCTATGACGAATCCCTGTCGCGCGCCTCGCCCGGCGTGCAACTCGTGTGTGAATTGACCGAAAGCCTCCTGGCACAGGACGGACCGGCCCGCGTCGATTCCTGCGCGGTGGCCGACCATCCGATGATCGACCACCTCTGGCGCGAGCGGCTCGCGCTCGGTGACCGGCTGATCGCGCTGCGCCCGGCCGCGGGGCGATTTACCCTTGCCTGCCGGATGGAACGGACACGCCGCTCGGCCGTTGCCCTCCTGAAAGCCATGCGCAATCGCATCTGAAAGCGGCGAACGCCGCGGCCTGCGAGCGGAGGCAGACAGGCGGATTCGCCATATGCCATCGGCATTCGCGGCGACGGGCTGCGCGCATTTGCAGATGGACCGTGCATTTGCGGGAAGCTGCCGCACGCAACCGCAGGAGGTTTCTGAACTCTCCTTGCGCATGCGGCAGCGCACCACGCGCGGTGGTGCACTGTTGACGTTGTTAGGAAGATCGGAAACGGCTACGTTGGCGCTTCACTATGCCGGCAACTCAAGACTGTTCGGAGCGGAACCGTCGCATCGCCCAACCGTTCGGAACATAACGAAGTTCGTAACAAACAAAGTGCGTAACAGTGAGTTCGTATCGTGATCGATGTAGATGTTGTGCTGGTGAACATGGACGAGAAAACCGCCTACTGTTCGGACGGCGTGACTCGCGACTTCCTCGAAATGTACGATGCCGAGGCGCAGCCAACGGACGATCCCGATAGCGCCATTGCCGCTGTCGTGAAGGTCGGCGAGGATCAGTTCATCCTGCTGAACCTCACAGAAGACGACCAGGCTTCATTACACTGATTGATTACCCCGATTGCGGCCTGTCGTTTTTGTTCGACGGCGTATCCACTGCACGAACCGGGACCGCATCGCCGGAAAAAAACAACGCCCAGCCGGCCGGCTGGGCGTTGTTGCATTCAAATGCCGCAACGAAGCGTCAGACGGCTTCTTTAAGCTCTTTGGCGGCGCGGAAGGCAACCTTCTTGCTGGCCTTGATCTGGATCGGCTCGCCGGTCGCCGGATTGCGCCCCATGCGCGCCGCGCGCTTGCGAACCTGCAGAACGCCCAACCCGACCAGACGGATGCGGTCGCCCTTCTTGAGGTGCTTGGTGACGAGCGTCACCAGGTCGCCGAGGATGGCTTCCGCCTGCTTCTTGGGAATCTCGTGATCGCCGGCAATCGTCGCGGCGAGATGTTTAAGGCTAACAGTGTTCTGCTTGGATTTAGCGGGGGTGGCCATGATGTGAAGGCTCCTCTGAAAACGATAAGGGCCCTGAATACACAGAATTTGGCGGTTCGCAACGCATTACGCGGCATTTCGCTCAAATCGTGACACCGCGAAATCGGTTCCCGTCGCCCTTCCGCGCCCTCGGCCGGCCGACGCAAAACGTTGCGAAAAGCTTGATTTCTCGGGGTTTATCCGCGCCGGTCGTCAGGCGCGGCGAGGATCAGAGCCCAGAAGACTTTGTATTTGGATCGGGGTGAGTAAACCGCAGCAATCCCCATCTTTGTGACGCCGCTGCGCAGCATATTTGCCCGGTGCGGGGGCGAATCGCGCCACCCGGAGAAGGCTTCGGCCAGCGTGTGATAGCCCGCGCCGATGTTCTCGACCGCGATCTTGGCGTCGTATCCGGAGCGTTTGATTCGCTGGGCGAAGGGGCCGGCGGCGTCATGCTCGAAGCGGTTCTTGCTCGCCATCGCCCGCGCCTGTTCCTCGGCCATGCGCATCAAGCGGTCGTCGAGCGTCACCGCGCCGAGACCGTTGTTGCGGCGAAAGCCGGACACCATCGAGGCCGCGACCTTGGCGTCGAGCTTGGCATCGGCCGTGGCCATGCTGCGATAAAAGCTCGGCGGCCCCGAAGGCTTGGCGTCCGCCGCCGGGCAACCCAGGAGGCCGCCGGTCATTTCGCACAGCGTCACCGCCCTCGCCGGCGCGGCCTGCGCATCGAGCAACAGGGCGCCGCCCGCACACAGCAGCGCCAGCGCCACGGATCCAGATCGAAGACCGAGCAACATGCCCCCACCTAACCGAGCTTCATGTTCAAGAGTCGCTCGGCGTTGCCAAGCATGATCTTCTGATAGGTCACCGTGTCGAGATTGAGTCCGTCGAGCGCCTTGACGTGGGCCGGGATCGGCGCGAGCGGCGCGTCGCTCGCAAACACCACGCGGTCGCTGCCGAAGAAGCTAAGGCCACAGGGCAGCCCGTTGGTGCCGCCGAACAGCGCGGTGTCGGCGTAGAATTCCTTGAAGTAATCGAGGTGCGGCCGCTTGAGCTTCGACAGCACCTGGGTGTGATCCTCCTCGGTGGTGCGCGAGCCGAGCACATCCATACCGGGGCCGATGCGGCCGTCGAAGTAGGGGATCATGCCGCCGCCGAGATGATGGGTGACGATCTTGATCTTGGGGTGGCGGTCGTAGAGTCCGTCGAACACCAGGCGGCACATCGCGATGGTCGTCTCGTACGGCCAGCCGAAGCACCACCACATCTCGAAACGCGAGCGCGGTTCGGCGGCGTAATCAGGCATCGCGGGCGTCCGCGCGGGATGCAGCCAGATCGGCAGGTCGTGCGCCGCCATCGCCGCGAAGAACGGACGAAATCGCGGCTCGTCGAGCGGATGGCCGTTGATATTGGTGAAGGTCTGCACGCCCTTGGCGCCCATCGCGATGGCGCGTTCCGCTTCGGCGATGGAGAACTCCACGTCATTGAGGTTGACCGCGGCCGCGAAGGCGGGGAAGCGATCGGGATGCTTGGCGACGAGCTCGGCCATCGCGTCGTTGGCGACCTTGGCAAGGCTGTTGGCTGCCGCCCCTTCGGCGATGTCCTCCAACGGCGGGTTGGGCAGCGAGATGATCTGGCGATAGTCGCCGATCTCGTCCATGTCGCGGAACCGCGCATCGAGATCGAACAGCTTGCGCACGCCGCGCAGCCGCTTGCCCAGGCTCCCGAGCCTGGGCGAACCGCGCTCCAATTCCTGGAAGAAGCGTTCCGGAAAAATGTGCGTGTAGATATCGACGATCATGGCAATCCCTCCGGCGAGCGGGCCCGAACAGAACATCAAACACCTTAATTCTATACGAAAGCCGCGGGGCATTTCACCTTCACGCACCGCACTCCGATCCGGCGAGCCATGCCCCGACCGCAAGGACGCATGCACTGTCCGAGCGGTTTCCTAAGCTCAAAGTGATCAGCGCGACATCCTCGGCGGCAACGCGGTCAAGCTGTTCAAGCTCGACATCGGCGCGATCAAGCTCGCCAAGGTGGCGTAAGGCTCATCCCTGCGGATTGCGCAGCACCACGCAGGCGCCGCCGCGTTTGTGGATACGGTCGCAGAGTTCGTTTGCGCCGGCCCGTGTCTGCGCGCCGATCCGAACCTGGAAACGCGGCAGCGGGCCGCGTCGTCGTTCGAGCAGAATGGGATCGCGACCCGCCAGCACGTCCGCATAACGCTGTTGAAGCGCGGCATATCGGTCGAGAATGCGCGCTCGCAAACGATCGCTGCCGAGGATCGCGCCCCAGGGCTGCATCTCGCCGGCGACGATGCGCTGCTCGAGCGCCGCGACGAAGCGGCCGGGCTCGCGCTTGAGCATGGCCATCAATGCGGCGCAGTCCGGCCCGCCGCCCGGCTTGCGGTCGAAATCGGGGCCGGCCTTGGACCATTGCTCGACTGACTGCCCGGTGACGGCCAGGACATAGGCGCGCGTTTCCGATGGCATCGACCCCGTGCCGTCCAGCCATTCGCGGACACGGCGCGGCCCGGCGTTATAGGCGGCGCTGGCCAGACCGAGGTTGCCGAATTCCCGCCGCAACTCGTTCAGGAAACCCGCCGACTTCGGCAAAGCCTGGATCGGGTCGAACGGATCGAGCAGGTTTCGCTCGGCCGCCGTGCCCGGCATGAATTGCGCGATCCCGAGCGCGCGCTGGCCGCTGCGGGTCACGGGGCCCACGGCGTCGGCGCGGAAACGGCTCTCGCGCCAGATCACCCGCGCGAAAAACTCCACCGGCAGGTCGCTGGCCCGCGCCGCGGACTCCACCAGGAGGCACATCGACCGCTGCGTGTCGCTGAGATGCGCCGGCTTGCCCCCGCTCTCAGGCGATGAAGACGTCGCGTCCTCCGCGCCGGCCGGCAGCCTCCATATCAAGACAAGCCCAATCAGCGCAAAGGCTAGAGACTGCCGCATCCCGCGCCTCGCTTCATCGATCGCACAGCCGATCCCGTTTGAATCGATTGTGCCCGTGGCGACCGAAGCCATCGCATGTCGCGCGGGCACAATCAGCCTCGATCAGCCTCGGCGCGATCGGCGCCGTCGAAACCCTATCGTTAAAACGCGGCGCTGCCGAGACACGCTGAGGCGCACCGATCCCGATACTGCAACGCTTGGTTTTACCGGCCGATCAATCGTAGGATTGAACAATTCAGGGAGGCCTTCATGTTTCGACCGAAACTCGTTCTTGCCGCCATGATCGCCGCTATCGCGGCCCTGCCGCTCGGCCCCGCGAAGGCGGATTATCCTGACCACCCGATCACGCTGATCGTGCCCTTCGCGCCGGGCGGACCGACCGACATCATCGCCCGCATCCTCTCCACCTTCATGCCGCATACGCTGGGACAATCGCTCGTCGTGGAAAACCGCGGCGGCGCGGCGGGCAACATCGGCATGGGACAGGCGGCGCGCGCGAAGCCCGACGGCTATACGTTGCTCCTGGCCTCGACCGCCATTTCGGTCAACCCGGCATTGTTCAAGAACCTGCCTTACGATCCGCTCAAGGACTTCGCGCCGATTTCCGAACTGGTCAATGCGCCGAACGTGGTGGTGGTCCGCGCCGATTCCGGCATCAAAACCATTGCGGACCTGGTTGCGCGTGTGAAAAGCGCGCCGGGAACGTTCAGCTACGGCAGCCCCGGCGCGGGCACCAAGTCCCATCTCACCGGCGAACAGCTCAAACTGCGCGCCGGCATCGACATGGTCCATGTGCCCTTCCGCGGTGCGGGCCCCGCGGCACAGGCGGTCCTGGCCGGCCAGATTCAAGTGGCCTCGGTCGCGCTCGCGGCCGCCGAACCGCTGGTGAAATCGGGCGACCTGCGCGCGCTCGCGGTCACCGGCGAGAAGCGCTGGTTCTCGCTGCCGGACGTTCCGACCATGATCGAGTCGGGCTATCCCGGCTTCGTCTCGGACACCTTCAACGCGCTGCTGGCGCCGGCCGGCACGCCAAAACCGATCATTGATCGTCTGCTAATCTCAAGCCGCGATGCGATGCAGCGGTCCGAAGCGAAGGAGGCTGCACACAAGGCCGGCTTCCAGATTGTCGCCAGCGGCCCGGAGCAACTGGGCCGGCGCATTGCAACGGAGATCGAAGGCGTCAAGGAATTGGTGGCGCGCGCGGGAATCAAAACGCAGAACTGAAAGCGGATGCACGCCGCACACGGACGCCACATCACACTCGGATGCCGGCTGCAATTTTGTGGAGCGGCCTCAAGGCCGCGGCCGCAGTCAGAGAGGCTGCTACGGCGCCGCGAAAATGCGATGGTACAGGAGGGTGGATTTGAACCACCGACCTCTGGTTCCACAGACCAGCGCTCTAACCAACTGAGCTACTCCTGCACGGGGTCGCGGCGAGGCGGAACCTAAAAGCAAAGGCCGCCCTTTGCAAGGCAGCGCCGTCTCCCTTTCCGCCCCTCTTTGGTCGCGCCGCTTGGACGCCAGGTTCAACCACAGGCGCGGTTCGCGCGGAAAACGGAGCCGCCCAAACGGCAAAAGCCCGGACGACGGGTCCGGGCTTGCATTCAGACCTTCGCGATAGGAACGCCGTCAGGCGACCTTCTTGAACGCGGCGCTAACGCAATTCTTGATCGGCTCGGTCGTGTCGGTCGCGACCTTCTGGACCAGTTCGGTCAGCTCCTTGCTCTGTGCGCTCAGCGCATCGAATTGCTTGCGCGCGTGGGTGCTCGAGATTTCGACCGCATCCGACAGTGACTTCGCGCCCATGAGCTGGCTCGCGTAATCGAAAGCCGAATTGGTGTTGGCGCGTGACACCTCGATCAGCTTGCGTCCGTAGTCGATGACGCCCTGGCTCGCGGTGTTGTAGCTATCCTCGATCAACTCGGTCGTCTCGTCGGTGGCGGCCTTCACCTTTTCCCAGTTATCTCGGGTCTGGGCGACGCTTTTCTCGGCGAACTCGCGAAAAGCGGCCGGAACTTCCATCTTGGGAAGCTCAAACTTCGGCAGGCTGAAGCGCGGCATTTCGAATTTCGGAACAAAGGCATCGGCAGCCCCGGCCCAAGCCGAGGATGTGCGTCCCGTGGTGTTGACGTCGGACATGATGACCCTCTCGCTAGACTTTCCCTGGAGTTCTTTTCGCTACCACAGTCGCTTGGCAGCGTTTTGACAGTGCGTCCAAGCGGACATCGCGATCATGCTACCGATATAAGCCTATTTTTGCTGCAATGCAATATAAATGTTGCGATGCACAATATAACTCCGCGCCCATGGTTGAGATCGCCGATTACAAAGAAATATCAGACATTTATGACGGAGGATTTACCGCTTTCACGGCATCTTCCCCGAGCTCGCGCGCTTGTTCACCCAGTGCCTGCATCTGGGCCCTGATGTAGTTGGCGTGGAGGGCGAGCACGTCCTCCGGCGTTCTGGCCTGAAGCAACTTTTCCGCGAATTCGAGCGACGCCGAAACGTTGCGCTCGGAGAAGGTCACCACCTTTTGCTGCAAAGCGCGGGTGCGGGCCTGGGCGGTTGAGGCCCTCCCCTCAAAAGTGGCGACCGCACGCTGGGTCGCGGTCATCAGGTCGTCGTAGGCCTTCCTCGCCTGGTGAAGGCTTTGTTCGGCAAAGGCCCGAATTTCCTTGGGGACGAGATCCTGGATCAACGGCTCGGTCATGGTAGCCTCTTTCCCATCGCATTCAGACGTTAATCATGCGATGCGCTTGGCCCCGCCAGCACGGGCACGTCCTTCGGTTAAGGTTAGGGCCAATCGGGCGGCCCGCAAGTCCTGGCGAGCGTGGACCTCGCAGGATGCGCGGACTATGACGGCAACGATCAACGCATGAGACGGGTGGTCGGCTTGCAAGGGCGTGGCGTGGATGGGTGAGTCGCGATCTGTCCTGATCGTCCTGGATGACCCGCGACTGTCGCCTCATGCCACGGGCGACGCGCCTGTCTGGCTTTGGGGCGCCGACGCCCGCCGCATCCTCTGGAGCAATCCGGTCGCGGCCGCGATCTTCAACGCAGAATCTCCCGCGGCATTCTCCGAGCGCACCGTCGATCCGAATGGCACCGCGACGCAACAGATCGCGCGCCTCGCCGGCACGCTGCCGCAGGGTGGCGCACCGCGGCTCGAGCGGCTGCGCGGGTTCGGCGGACGGCTGGGTGGCCCGTTGACCTGCGCGTGCTCGCGGATCGCCCTCACCGACGGCACACCAGCCATCCTTGTGATCGCGGCCGAAGCCGCCGGCCCCCGCCTCTCCCTCGCCGAACAGGCCAAACGCCTGCTTGCCGGTTGCGACGGGATGGTGGCGCTGTTTTCACCGGATGGCTCGCTGCTGCACGCCACATCGAGCGCGCAAACCGCCCTCGCCGGCGTGACGAGCCTTGCCGCTCTCGACGCGGAGCCACTTGCGGCCACGGCGCTCGCGGCCGGCTACGCCGAGGGCGAGAGCAAGACCGCAACGGTCGTCCTTAAACGGATCGGTTCGGGCGCCTCGACCGCGCTGCTTGCCACGTTTGCAGCCAGACCCGCCAAGACTCCCCCCGCCAAGACGACCTCCGCCGGGACGACCCTGGCCGAAACCACCGCGCCGCGACCCGCGGAGCCGCCCCGCCTCCGGACACCGACCGCCGGCCGCAAGCAACTGCTGCGGTTCGTCTGGCAGCTCGATGCCCATCGCCGCTTCACCCTCGACTCGGACGAATTCCTGGCGCTGATCGGCGAGCGAACCGCATCCGTTCTCGGCCGTCCGTGGGACGAGATCGCCATCGCGCTTGACCTTGATCCGGAGGGTCAGATTGCGCGCGCCTTTGCCTCGCACGAAACCTGGAGCGGGATCACGGTCGCGTTCCCGGTCGATGGCGCGGACACGCGGCTCGCCGTTGAGATGTCCGGCCTTCCGGTGTTCGACCGCGACCGCAACTTCCGCGGCTATCGCGGTTTCGGCATCTGCCGCGACATGGCACGGATCGACGCCTTGATCGAGGCGCGCCGGGCCGAAACGGCGGCAGCGGCGGAGCCGCCGGTCTGTCGCGACGAAAAGGCGGGGCCCGAGCCCTCGCGCCTCAACGTCGTGCCATTCCCCTCGCCGGCATCGGCCGAACCGTCGCCGGCGCTGACGCCGGTCGAACGCAAGGCCTTCAGCGAGCTGGCAAGCCGCCTGACCGCCCGCCTGCGCAACCGCGACAAGGCCGACGACATCCCCGCCGGCTCGCCCTTCGATGCCGGCGCAACCGAAATCGCCAACGATCGCGCCCCGCGCCCGGCAACGCCTCTCGCGTCCACCGGCGATCAGCGTTCGATCCTCGACCGGCTGCCCATCGGCGTGCTGGTCTATCGCCTCGACCGCATGATCTACGCCAACCGGACGTTCATGGAATGGACGGGATACGAGCACCTGCACGGTCTGGAGAAGGCCGGGGGGCTCGATGCTCTGTTCGCGGGGCCGGGCGGGGACAAAACGCTGAACGCTGACAACGGCGCGAAGGCCCTGACCGTCATGACCAGCCGCGGCGATGCGCTTGCGGTCGCGGCGCGGCTGTTCACGTCGCCCTGGGACGGCGAGTCCGCGCTGGTGCTCATGCTCACCGAAGCGGGCGGCGACGATCGTCAGCAGACGTTCAAGGCCGCGCTGCGCCGGGCGAAGGCCGAGGCCGACGAGTTGCGCGCCATCCTCGACATCGCGGCCGACGGCGTGGTGGTCCTCGACAGCGAGGCGCGCATCGTCTCGCTCAACCGCGGCGCCGAGGAGCTGTTCGGCTACAACAACTACGAGCTGGTCGGCGAGCCGTTCGCGACGCTGCTGGCGCCGGAGAGCCGGCGCGCGGCCCTCGAAGACCTCGCCCGCACCCGCAGCCATCGCGACAACGGCGACATGCTTCCCGAGGGCCGCGAGGTCGCCGGGCGGCGGCGCGACGGCGGGCAGATTCCGCTGTTCATGACGATTGGCAGGATCGCCAAGACCGGCGAGATCGGTAGCGGTGAATCCCACCAGTACTTGATCTTCCGCGACATCACGCCTTGGAAGAAAACCGAAACCGAGTTGCTTAAGGCCAAGGCGCAGGCGGAAAAGGCGTCCGCGGCAAAATCCGATTTCCTGGCCAAGGTCAGCCACGAGATACGCACACCGCTCAACGCCATCATCGGCTTCTCCGACGTGATGATGAATGAGCGTTTCGGGCCGGTCGGCAACGACCGCTACCGGCAATACTTAAAGGATATCCATGCGTCGGGCGGCCATCTTGTTTCGCTGCTCAACGATCTGCTCGACCTCTCCAAGATCGAGGCGGGAAAGCTCGATCTCGCCTTCGCCAGCGTCGATCTCAATGGGCTGACCCAGGAGACGGTCGCACTGATGCAACCGCAGGCGAGCCGAGGTCGCATTATCATCCGCACGTCGCTGGCGCACGACCTGCCGACGGTGACGGCCGATCCGCGCTCGGTGCGCCAGATCGTGTTCAATCTCCTGTCCAACTCCATCAAGTTCACCGGAGCGGGCGGACAGGTGATCGTGTCCACCGCTGTCAGCGACGATGGCAACGTGGTCTTGCGGGTCCGCGACACCGGCGTCGGCATGAGCGAGCGCGACCTTGCCGTAGCGCTCGAGCCGTTCCGCCAACTCGCCACCTCCGCCCGATGGGGCTCAGGCGGAACCGGCCTTGGCCTGCCGCTGACCAAGGCGTTGGCCGAAGCCAATCGGGCACGTTTTCGCATCAGGAGCGCGGTCGACGACGGCACGCTGGTCGAGATTGCGTTTTCGGCAACACGCCTCGCCGCCGAATAGGGCCCTCGGCGACGCCTGGGCGTATCTCCCCCCTGGGCGGACTGGAAGTGCGGCGGCTTCCGTTTATGATGTCCCTCGCGCGCGGACTTGCCGCGCTGGATTCATGAGGACGGGCATGCCGGTCGCACAGGTTCGCGGGGTCAATATCCATTATCAGGTCATCGGGGACCATGGCCCCTGGGTGGCGCTGATCACCGGCGGGCGACGCTCGCACGACGAGTTCGTGCCGATGGGGCAGAAGATTGCGGCAGCGGGCTACCGTGTCGTACTGCACGATCGCCGCAACACCGGGCGCTCCGACGTCCTGATCGAAGGCGACGTCGCCGAGGAAATCCTCTGGCTCGACGACCTGCATGAGCTTCTCAAGCAACTCGGAGCGCTGCCGGCCTTCATCGGCGGCTCGTCGGCTGGCGCACGCACGGCGATGCGATTCTACACGCGCTTTCCCAAGGACGTGCTTGGGCTTCTGCTGATGCGCGTGACCGGCGGTGCTTTTGCGGCCGGCCGGTTGCCGAACGAATACTACGGCCAATATATCCGCGCGGCCGAGAAAGGCGGGATGGCCGCGGTCTGCGCCACCGAACAATACAAAGAGCGGATCGCCGCCAATCCGAAGACGCGCGACCGGCTGATGGCTATGGATCCCAAGGATTACATCAAGGTGATGGCCAATTGGCAGGACCACTTCATCGCCAGCACCAAGCTCGAGGTGTTCGGCATGACCGAGGCTGACCTGAACGCCATCGCGGTGCCGACCATTCTCGTGCCTGGCAACGATCAGACCCACGCTTCGACCAACGGCCAACTTGCGGCGTCGAAGATTCCAGGCTGCATCCTGCATCAATTGCCGATCGAAGATCTCGATGTGCCGCTGGTTCCCTATTCCGAATGGGCGCCTTACGAGGACGAGATCGCGCAAGCATTCGTGGACCTGATGCGAAAGGCGCAAAGCTCGCAGTCCCGGACGGGTGCGGCTGCGTCATGATGACACCGCCGGCTGCCGCCATCGGCTGACGGCGCTCTGTGGAATGAGTTATTTCGGCGGGCTGGGTGGCGGAGGCACGTTCGATGCGTGCGCTGCGGTCGTTGCTCGTGTTGCTGGCGCTCGCGACAGCGGGCCCCGCCGCGCGCGCGGCCGAACCCGCCGACCTGCTCCTGGTGCTTGCCGCCGACGTGTCGCGCAGTATTGACGAGGGGAAGTTCCAACTTCAGCGCGAAGGGTATGCCGCGGCCATTGCCGATCCGCGCGTGCTCGATGCCGTCACCGCCGGCCGTAATCGTCGCATCGCGGTCGCCTTCGTGGAATGGTCGGGCGAGAGATCGCAAAAGCTGCTGATCGACTGGACACTCATCGACGGCGCGGCGGCCGCCCGCCGGTTCGGCGACCAATTGTTGGAACTGCCTCGCGCATTCGCCGAGCGCACCTCGATCAGCGGCGGTATCGACTTCGCCATGAGCGTGCTGGCGCGTGCGCCCTATGATGCACCGCGCCGCACCATTGACGTCTCGGGAGACGGCACCAACAACTCGGGCCGCGATGTCGCGCTCGCACGCGATGCAGCGGTTTCCGCAGGTGTCACCATCAACGGCCTGGTTATCCTCAGCGACCGCCCAATGACGTGGAATCCGGAACACACCAATCCGCGCGGCGGGCTTGCCAACTATTACCGCAACAATGTCATCGGTGGCCCGGGCGCGTTCGTGATCGTTGCGGAGAATTTCAATTCCTTCGGGCACGCGATCATCAGGAAACTCATTGCCGAGATCGCCGACGCAACCCCGCCGCAGCATTCACAACCGGGTGGATAGAACTTGAAGCTATGTGTCTTTATGACGCGATAGCCGGAGCTTCGCGTTCCCATCGCAAAGCCGCGTACTTGAATTCAACTCGCCAATTCAATCGATAACCCAAAAGTTTTTATCGGTTCTAAATTCTGGCTCCAGTGATAATTGTTCTAGTCTTCGGTCTGGCCCCCGCTGGTATCTTGACCGATGACCAGACTTCCTTAGCTACATCGGTGAGCTTGGCGGGGGCGACACCTGCCGGCGATCGACGTCGACAGGAGGCTTCCCATGAAATCCCGGTTAAGTTTGACGACGCTGGCGACAGCCGGCGCCCTTTGTGCCGTCGCAACCGCAGCAGCATTCGCGAACGAAGTGAACATCTATAGCTATCGCGAAAGCAAGCTGGTGCAGCCGTTGTTCGAGGCGTTCACCAAAGACACCGGCATCAAGGTCAACGTGATCTCTGCTAGTTCCGGCCTCGAACAGCGCATCAAGACCGAGGGCGCCAACAGTCCCGCCGACGTGCTTCTCACCGTGGATATCGCCCGGCTCGAGGCCGCAGTGGAAAGCGGCATCACCCAGGCACTCAACTCCAAGGCAGTCGAGGAGGTCGTGCCGGGGGCTTATCGCGATCCGAACGGCCAATGGACCGCGGTCGCGATGCGTGCGCGCGTCGTCTATGCCTCAAAGGCGCGCGTGCCGCAGACCGCAATCACGTATGAAGAACTCGCCGACCCGAAGTGGAAGGGCAAAATCTGTATCCGCTCCGGCCAGCACATGTATAACAACGCGTTGTTTGCCGCTGTCATCGCCAAGCACGGCGAAGCCAAGGCCGAGGAATGGCTGAAGGGTCTAAAGGCTAACCTGGCGCAAAAGCCTTCCGGCGGCGACCGCGAGACGGCACGCGATATCGCGGCCGGCAAATGCGATCTCGGCATCGGCAACACCTATTACTGGGCGCTGATGAACGACAAGGACGCCGAAAGGAAACCCTGGGCCGATGCGACCAAGGTGATCCTGCCGACCTTCCAAGGCGGCGGCACCCATGTGAACGTTTCCGGCGTCGCGCTGATCAAGACCGCGCCGAACAAGGCCAATGCCATCAAATTCATCGAATGGATGGTCGGCACGCAAGCACAACCGATGCACGCCAACATGACTTACGAGTATCCGATCCGTACCGACGTGCCGATCAACAAGACCATAGCCAGTTACGGCACGCTGCAACCCGATTCCACCCCGCTTTCCCAAGTGGCGGCGAACCGCAAGAAGGCGTCGGCTCTGGTCGATAGGGTCGGTTTCGACAATTGACGACACCGTTTCCGAGATGCATCGGCGCGATCGTCCCCACCCTATGGTGGGGACGGTTCTGTTTGCAGCGACGACCAGAGTTATGACTGGCCGTGTATCTCCGATGACCCTCGCTAAGCGCGGATGGATGCCACGGCGATGGCCGCATCCGCTTGCCGGCCTATTCCTGATCGCGATTGCCGCACTGGTGCTGGCGCCGCTCGGCAACCTCGCCTCGATCGCGAGTGTGGGCGATCCCGATCTTTGGCCGCATCTTGTCGCCCATGTCATCCCCGGTGCGATACTCAACACCGTGCTTCTGCTCGCCGGCGTTGCTGTTGTCACCGTTACATTCGGCACGGCCACAGCCTGGATCGTAACGACTTACGACTTCCCCGGACGCAACGCGCTTACCTGGCTGCTACCGCTTCCGCTGGCATTCCCCACCTATATCGTCGCTTACGTCTATGCCGACCTGTTCGGCGGCATGGGGCCTGTGCAGTCGGCGCTGCGTTTCGTGTTCGGCTGGTCGTCCGCCGCCGATTATTGGTTTCCTGACGTGCGCTCGTTGGGCGGCGCCATTCTGGTGATGGGTTTCGTCCTTTGCCCTTATGTCCACCTCGCCGCGCGCGCGATGTTCCAAACGCAGAGCGCGACATTGATCGAGGCGGCGCGCGGCTTCGGTGCGACGCAATGGCGGCTGGTTTGCGATATCGCACTGCCAATGGCACGTCCGGCCATCGCGGCCGGCACGGCGCTTGCGCTGCTCGAGACGCTCAACGACATCGGCGCCACCGAATATTTCGGCGTGCAGACGCTGACACTGTCGATCTTCAACACTTGGCTCAATCGTTCGAGCCTTCCGGGTGCGGCGCAGATCGCCTGTCTCATGTTGGTCGCGATTGCGGCATTGATCGCGCTCGAACACCACGGCCGGCGGCGGCACAACTTCGGAGGCCTCGATGCCTGGACGGCCCATCCAGAGCGCATCGCGCTCGCTGGAACTCCTCGTCTGCTTGCACTGGTCGCTTGCCTGGTGCCGGTCGGTTTCGGCTTCGCCGTGCCGCTGACCTACTTGTCGTTCGAGGTCATTGAGCGCGGGCTCCTCATCGGCTTTGACCCAAGCCTGTGGCGGCACACGCTGATGACCGTGCTGATCGCCGTCACAGCCACCGCGCTGGTTTTGGCGCTTGGCTTTGGAGCCGCGCTTTCGTTGCGGATCGTGAGGAGGCCGGTGGCGGCGGTCGGTGTATTCATCGCAGGCCTTGGCTATGCCGTGCCGGGCACGGTCCTGGCGCTCGCTCTCCTCTCCCCGCTGGTCGCGGTGGATAACGTCATCAACGACGCCGCGCGCTCGATGGGCCTCACCGCTCCGGGCCTGGTCCTCGCCGGATCGGGCGCAGCCCTCGTGTGTGCCTATACAGTCCGTTTCCTCGCCATCGCGATCGGGCTGGCGCAGGCCGGGCTCGCCCGCATTCCGAGCGACCTCGACGAGGCAGCCCGCGCCGCCGGAGCCCGCCCGGCCAGCCTTGTGCGCTCGATCCACCTGCCGCTGCTGCGCCCGGCGCTCTGGGGCGCGGCCTTGCTGGTGTTCGTCGATTGCCTCAAGGAGTTGCCGGCGACGCTGCTGCTACGCCCACTCAACACCGAGACGCTATCCACCTACATCTACCAATTCGCCACCCGGGGGAGCTTTGAAGAGGGCTCGCTGGCCGCGCTCATCATCGTCCTGGTGGGGGTCGTCCCGGTGATCCATATGGTGCGCGCCGCCGACACCGTGCTGCCCAGCCTCGCCGTGCGGGCCGAAATAACGCGCCGGGGCCGCGCCGCAGGGCACAGGGGCGCTTGATCGCGGTTGACCGCCTCGGCTACACCAAAGGCCGGCGCTTGACTGTTCACGGTGCAAGGGCGTGTTCATGAAAAAAGTCTATCCCGACGCCAAAACGGCGCTGGCCGGTTTACTCAAAGACGGCATGTTGATTATGGCCGGAGGCTTCGGCCTCTGCGGCATCCCCGAAACGCTGATCCTGGCGATCCGCGATTCCGGCGTAAAGAACCTGACCGTCGTATCCAACAATGCGGGCGTCGACGGGATCGGGCTTGGTCTCCTGCTCGATACCAAGCAGGTCAAGAAGATGATCTCGTCCTACGTCGGCGAGAACAAAACCTTCGCCACGCAGTATCTCGCCGGCGAACTTGAGATCGAATTCAACCCGCAGGGCACGCTCGCCGAACGCATCCGCGCCGGTGGCGCGGGCATCCCCGCGTTCTATACGCGCACCGGCGTCGGCACCACCATCGCCGAAGGCAAGGAGGAGCGCGAGTTCGACGGCCAGCGTTACATCATGGAACGCGGCATCGTGGCCGACCTTTCCGTGGTTCACGCCTGGAAGGGCGACACCGAAGGCAACCTCGTCTATCGGAAGACCGCGCGAAACTTCAACCCGATGATGGCGACCGCCGGCAAGATCACCGTGGCCGAGGTCGAAAACCTGGTCGAACCAGGGCAGATCAACCCCGACCACATCATTACGCCCGGCGTCTACGTTCAGCGCATCGTCCACGTTCCGAACGCCGTGAAACACATCGAGCAGCGCACCATCCGCAAGCGCGCCTGACGGAGACCCATCATGCCCTGGACTCGTGAACAGATGGCCGAACGGGCGGCGAAAGAGCTGCGCGACGGCTTCTACGTCAATCTCGGCATCGGCATCCCGACGCTGGTGTCGAACTACATCCCGGACGGCATGAGCGTGCAGTTGCAAAGCGAGAACGGCATGCTCGGCTTCGGCCCCTTCCCTTACGAAGGCGACGAGGACCCCGACCTCATCAACGCCGGCAAGCAGACCGTTACCGAATTGCCGACCACGAGCTTCTTTTCCTCCGCGGACTCCTTTGCCATGATCCGAGGCGGTCACATCGACATTGCCTTGCTCGGCGCGATGCAGGTGGCCGAGAACGGCGATCTCGCCAACTGGATGATTCCGGGCAAGATGGTGAAGGGCATGGGCGGCGCGATGGACCTCGTCGCCGGCGTCAAGAAGGTCGTCGTCATCATGGAGCACTCGGCCAAGGACCAGCCCAAGCTGCTCCGGCGCTGCACCCTCCCGCTGACCGGCGCCGGCGTGGTGGACATGGTGATCACCGATCTCGGCGTCTTCACCGTCGACAGCAAAGGCAGCGACGGAATGACGCTGATCGAGGTCGCGCCCGGCACTTCCCTCGATGAAATCAAGGCCAAGACGGAGGCAACCTACCGCGTGGCCATCAAGCCGAACTGACGCCGCCGACGTGGCCACGAAAGGGTCACAGAAAGCGGCCACCGTGCGCGTTTCAAATCATCCTTCGCCCTCGGCCTCGATGGCCGGCTAACGGGAAGACTCGTGATCGCGGCCATCGGTTTCAAGCGCCTGGGGATTGCCGTTGGCGCTGTTGTGCTGGCAGGTTTTGCCGCGCTTGGCGGCGTGGCCCTGCTGATCCCCTCCGATTCGGTCCGCGATGCGGCGAAGGCTGAAATCCGCAACGTTACCGGTCTTGACCTGATGCTGCGCGGAGATGTCGCGGTCTCCCTGTTTCCCACTGGGTCGGTCAGCTTCTCCAATGTGACGATGGGTGACGACGCCAAACCGGTGGTGGTCGCCGACCAACTGACGGCGCGGCTGCGCTTCTTTCCCCTGCTCACCGGCCGCATCGAGATCGCCGACGTCTCGCTGGTGCGGCCGCAGATCAATGTCAGCTTCGACAAGAACGGCCATTCCAACTGGGCGGCCCTAATCGAGTCCTTGGCGCGCGGGCTCAGCCCCAATGCCAACCGACAGGCGAGCGCGAGTTCGTTTTCGGAGATTCGCATCGAGGGCGGCACAATCGTGCTGGACGACGCCGCCCGCGGGATCGACGAAACCTTCCAGGACGTCGACCTGGCGCTGGCTTGGCCCTCGATCTCGAAAAGCTTCGCCGCCACCGGCCGGGTGACCTGGCACGGCGAGCCGATCGACACGTCGATCACGCTCATCGACTTCGCGGCGGCGCTCGCCGGTGACCGCTCCGGCCTGAAGGTCCGCCTCACAGGAACGCCGCTCAAGTTCGCGTTTGAAGGCAACTGGAGCACGCGGCCAACGCTGAAGATCGATGGCGTGCTCACGGCGGATTCGACATCGCTTCGCAATACGCTGCGGTGGTCGGGCATTCGGCCGCTGACTGGAGGCGGGTTCGGCCCCTTCGCCCTCAAGGCCAAGGCCGCCATCACCAGCGGCACCATTGCCCTCTCGGCTGTCAACGTCGAGCTGGACGGCAACGTTGCTGAGGGCGTGCTCACCTTCGCCACGGACGGCCGGCAGACCCTGCAAGGCACGCTCGCGGCCGACGAACTGGACTTGACGCCGTATATCTCGACCATCCGGCTGCTAACCGGAAACCGGCGCGATTGGAATCGTGTCCCCCTCACGGTTGACAGCCTGACCGGGTTCGACCTCGACCTACGGCTCTCTGCCGCCCACATCACCGTGGCGCGGGTCAAGCTTGGGCGCACCGCGATCGCCACCAACCTGCGCGGCGGCAAACTCAGCATGACCATCGGCGAGTCTCAGGCATTCGGCGGCATCCTCAAGGGCTCGCTGGCGCTGGCAGCTTCCGGCACCGACGCCGACTTCAAGTCGCAATTCCAATTCACCGATGTCGATCTGGAAAGCTGCCTCGGCGAAATCTTCCATTTCCGTCGCCTCCAGGGCCGCGGTGACATGGCGCTCTCCATTGAAGCCATCGGCGGCAGCATGCTCGAGCTGGCGCGCACAATGAACGGATCGGCCAACCTGACCGGACGCAAGGGCGCCATGGTGGGCCTGAACATCGAGCAGTTGCTTCGGCGCCTGGAACGGCGCCCACTCTCAGGAACAGGCGATTTCCGCAATGGCCGCACGCCATTTGAAAAACTTAACGTTGACGTCAAGATCGTCGACGGCACAGCCACGGTCGAAAACGTCAGCCTCGAAGGTACAAAGGTCCGCCTCGGGCTGACCGGCTCGGCCTCGATTCCGGCCCGCGATTTCGATCTGCGCGGCGTCGCCGCCCTCGCGACGACGGGGTCGTCAGCGGGCTCAGGCGACACCGCTCCGGCGTTCGAACTGCCTTTCATGGTGCAAGGCCCGTGGGACGATCCGATCATGCTGCCGGACACCCAGGCGCTCATCATGCGCTCGCCGGTCGCAAGCCCGCTGCTCAACGCCGTGAAGAACCGCAACACCCGTGACACCGTCCGCTCAGCCATCGAGCGGCTGACCGGTGGCGCCATCAGCCCACCGGCCGGCCCGCCGACGGAAAAGTAACGAACCGGCGCAGCCTTGCCGCGCCCCGCTCCGTCGTTCGGGGGTTTCTCTTATCTGGCGGCAAGCCGCGCCCTCGCGAGTTCGCTGCGCTTGCCAACAAGCGAGGCTACGACGACCCCCGTGGCGACGACGGCAATCATGATAGTGCAGATGGCGTTGATCTCCGGCTTCACGCCAAGCCGCACCTCCGAATAAATCCGCATCGGCAGCGTGGTCGCACCAGGACCGGTGCTGAAGCTTGCAATCACCAGATCGTCGAACGATAGCGTAAACGCGAGCATCCAGGCCGCTGCGATGGCCGGAAAAATCAGCGGCAGCGTCACGGTGAAGAATGTGCGCACGGGCGGGCAGCCGAGATCCATCGCCGCCTCCTCCAGGCTGCGGTCGAAACCGATCAGCCGCGATTGGATCACAACGGTGGCAAAGCTGAGCGTCACCGTGGTGTGCGCGATGGTGACCGTCCAGAATCCACGATCGACGTTGAGCGCAACGAACAGCAACAGCAGCGACAACCCGGTGATGACCTCAGGCATCACCAGCGGCGCATAGACCATCGCGGAAAACGCCGTGCGGCCAGGGAAACGGCCGATCCGAACCAAGACCACCGCGATCAGCGTACCGAGCACGGTCGCCGCTGTCGCCGAAAGCGCGGCGATCCGCACGCTGGTCCAGGCGGACTCAAGCATGGCGCTGTCGTTGAGCAACTCCACATACCAGCGGGTGGACCAGCCGCCCCACACTGTCACCAGCCGCGAGGCATTGAACGAATAGATCACCAGGATCGCAATCGGCAGATAGAGGAAGGCCAGACCGAACGCGACAGCCGTGACGTTGAACAGCGAAGGCCCCTTGCGCATCATCCGTCCCTTAGGGCCCGCATTTGCAGGCGCTGATAGATCAGGATCGGCACCAGTAGGATTGCCAGCAACGCGATGGCAACGGCGGAGGCCACCGGCCAGTCCCGGTTTTGGAAAAACTCGGTCCACAATGTCTGGCCGATCATCAGCGAATTGGAGCCGCCGAGCAGATCGGGGATGACGAACTCACCGGCGATGGGAATGAAGCACAGCAGCGCCCCGGCCATAATCCCCGAGGCCGACAGCGGCACCGTAACCAGCCAAAATGCTTTCCATTGCGGACAGCCGAGATCGGCAGCGGCTTCGAGCAGCGAATGGTCCATTTTTTCCAGGCTGGCGTAGAGCGGTAGCACCATGAACGGCAGGTACGAATAGACGATGCCGATGACCACCGCCGTATCGGTCGAAAGCCAAACGAGCGGCTCGGAGATCAGTCCAAGCGCCATCAGCACGTCGTTAAGCAACCCCTCGCGCTGCAGGATATTGATCCAGGCATAGATGCGGATCAGAAACGCCGTGAGGAACGGCAGGAACACCGCCATCACCAGCACAGGCTGAATACGGCGCGAACATCGCGCAATGCCATAGGCCATCGGATAGCCGATCAAAAGCAGAATGGCTGTCGAGAGCGCGGCGATGGCAACGCTGTGCAGGTACGAGATGGCATAGAGCGCATCCGACCCGAGCATCCGGTAGCTGTCGAACGAAAGCCCGGCGATGAATTCGCGCAAGCCTCGCCAACCGGCGCTCCAATCCAGCACCGGCACGTAAGGCGGCTGCGCCACCGCCGTCTGCGACAGGCTGATCTTGAGCACGATCAACGCCGGCACGGCAAAAAACACGACCAGCCATAACGCCGGCACAAGGATCAGGAACCGCCGGCCCCATCCTGTGCGCCGGCGCGTCGCGGCGAAGCCCTCGGACGCACTCATTGGGTCAACACCAGCCCTGCGTCCGCTCCAAAGCAGAGCCAGACGCGGTCGTTCCAACCCATCACCTGCCCCATCGGGCGCGTTCTGTTGGCAACAGCGGCCTTCATGGTGAGACCGTTGTCGAGCTTGATCTTGTAGATCGACAAGCCGCCGAGATAACCGACATCGACAACGTGACCGGCGAAGCAATTCTCGCCACCACCCAACGGCTGCCGCGTCTCGAGGCGGATCTTTTCCGGTCGCAGCGCCACCCACACATGCGCGCCATTCGCGACATCGGCAGTATGGTTGACCAGCACGCTGCCGCCCGCGACGCTTTCGACCGTCACTTGGCCAAGCCCCGACGAAGTCACCCGTCCCTCGATCAGATTGACGTCGCCGATGAAGTCCGCGACCCAGCGCGAATTCGGCTGCTCGTAGATTTCCGAAGGCGTGGCGACCTGCACCAAACGGCCGGCGTTCATGACGCCGATGCGGTCGGCGACCGTCATCGCCTCTTCCTGGTCGTGGGTGACGACGACGAACGTCAGCCCGATCTTGTCCTGCAGGTCCATCAACTCGAAGCGCGTGTCCTCACGCAGCTTGCGGTCGAGCGCCGACAGCGGCTCGTCGAGCAGCAGCACCCGCGGCCGCTTGGCGAGCGCGCGGGCGAGCGCGACCCGCTGGCGCTGGCCGCCGGATAACTGATGCGGTTTGCGGTCGCCGAATCCTTCGAGCTTCACCAGCGCGAGCATTTCCCTGACCCGCGCGGCAATGGCGGCCTTCCGCATCCGGTCCTGCCGCAGGCCAAACGCGACGTTGCTTGCGACCGTCAGGTGTGGAAACAGCGCATAGCTTTGGAACATCATGTTGATCGGCCGGCGATGCGGCGGCACGTCGGCAATATCCTCGCCATCAAGCACGATGCGGCCCTCGCTCGGCCGCTCGAAGCCCGCGAGCATCCGCAACAGCGTGGTCTTTCCGCAACCGGAGGGTCCGAGCAGTGCGAAAAACTCGCGCTCGTAGATGTTGAGCGCCACGCCATCGACAGCCAGGAAGCTGCCAAACCGTTTGCTCACGCGGTCGAACCGCACCAACGGACGCGCGCCGGCATCCGCCCACGGCGCGAAGGCGGGACGCGACGGAGCCACGATTGTAGCGGCAGGGTTGGCCTCGCTCATGGTGGCCACGCTAGCGGCGACTTGCTGGCGGCTCAACTCGGCAACATGTTTTTTGCGGGAACGGACCGACCAATTCACAGGCGCATGGCGGCGCACCTCAGGGCGCGGTGCGAACGCGACGAACGGCAGCCTGCCAGCCGGCCCATTTGCGGTCGCGCACGGCGGCCTCCATCGCCGGAAGGAAACGGCGCTCGCGCCGCCACGCCGCCGCAAACCCGGCCGGGTCCGGGCACACGCCGGCCCGGTAGCCGGCGAGATAGGCCGCGCCCACGGCCGTGGTTTCGAGAACGGCGGGGCGATCCACCGGCGCATCAAGGATATCGGCCAAAAACTGCATCGTGATGTCGCTCACGGTCATTCCGCCATCGACACGGAGCACGGTGTCAGATACCGCCGGCCAGTCGGCCCGCATCGCCTCCAGGAGGTCGCGGGTCTGATAACCGACCGCTTCCAGCGCGGCCCGCGCGATCTCGGCGGGGCCGGTGTTGCGGGTCAGCCCGGAAAGCGCGCCACGCGCATTGGCATCCCACCACGGCGCACCCAAGCCGACGAAGGCCGGCACCAGATAAACCTCCTCGGCCGGATCGGCCCGCAACGCCAAGGCATCCGCGTCAGGCGCATGTTTAATCAAGCGCAGGCCGTCGCGCAGCCATTGCACCGCCGCACCAGCCACGAAGATTGCGCCTTCGAGCGCATAGGTGCGGTGGCCGTCGAGCTGATAGGCAATCGTGGTGAGCAAGCGATGGCGCGAGTGGACCGGCTCCGTGCCGGTGTTGAGCAGCACGAAGCAGCCGGTCCCGTAGGTCGATTTCACCATGCCCGGCACAAAGCAACCTTGGCCGACGGAGGCCGCCTGCTGATCGCCGGCCATACCAAGGATGCGGATCGCCCCGCCGAACAACTCCGGCAATGTCTCGCCGAAATCGGCGGCGCAGTCGCGGACCTCGGGAAGTAATCCGCCCGGCACGTCGAACAGGTCCGTGAGCTCGCGGTCCCATGCGGCGCGGCCGATATCGAACAGCAGGGTGCGTGCTGCGTTGGTGGCGTCGGTGGCGTGGACCTTGCCGCCCGTGAGACGCCAGAGCAGGAACGAATCCACCGTACCGAACGCGAGCCGCCCCTGACGCGCCGCCGCCCGCGCGCCGTCTATGTTATCGAGCAACCAGCGAATTTTCGACGCCGAGAAATACGGATCGAGTAAAAGCCCGGTCTTTTCGATGATCGCGGACTCGTGGCCCGTAGTCCGCAACGCTGCGCAGAGATTCGCGGTGCGCCGGTCCTGCCAAACAATAGCATTGTGGATCGGCTTGCCAGTCGCCCGATCCCAAATGATGGTGGTTTCACGCTGATTGGTGACACCGATGCCGGCCACGTCTTCCGCGCCGACGCCGGCTTGCGCCATCGCATCGCGGACGGTCGCGACCGTGGCAGCCCAGATTTCTTCGGGGTCATGTTCAACCCACCCCGAAGCCGGATAAATCTGCCGCAACTCCCGTTGCGCGGTCGCAACTGGGGTGAGCCTGGTATCGAACACGATGGCGCGCGTCGAGGTCGTCCCCTGGTCGATGGAAACCAGGTGGGTCATGACTGTGTAACCCTGGCTTCCGCCATGAAGCGCGACAGCGCCTCTTTCTGCTCCGTGGTAAGCACAAGGCCCAGGTGGCTACGCCGCCACAACACATCATCCGGCGTGTGCGCCCATTCTTGCGCCATCAGATAGCGCACCTCCGCCGCACTAAGCGGGCCGAAGAACGGCGCGATATCCTCGCGGCTCGTGGCGTTGGCCAGAAACCGCTTCAAGCGCGTACCATAGGCCGCCACCAAGCGCCGCGCCTCGCCTTCCTGCAAAAATGGCCACACCCACAACGCCTCGGCAACCTGCGCCGAAAGGTCATCCCAGGCAAAATCTCCGCCCGGCAGCGCCGCTGTCGCGGTCCAAGCCGCGCGCAATGAAAAGAGATGCGACACCCGGCCGAGCGCATCCTCCGCGAGCCGTCGGCCGGTGGTGATCTTACCACCATAAACCGTCAGCACGGGCGCGACGCCCGCGCTCTCGTCGAGCACGAGACGATAGTCGCGCGTCACATCTTCCGGTGCGTCCGCACCCGCGCTCTCGTCGTAAAGCGAGCGTACGCCGGCAAAGGACCACACCACCCGCTCGGGTTTGACCGGCGCGCGGAAATACCGGCTGACCGCGCGGCAGAGATAAGCCACCTCCCGCTCCGTCGGCGCGACCGCGCGCAGCGGGCCGGTGTAATTCTCGTCGGTCGTTCCGATCAACGTGAAATCGTCGGCGTAGGGCAGCGCGAATACGACGCGCCCGTCGTCATTCTGGAGGATGTAACCACGCTCGTGGTCGAACAGCTTCGGCACCACGATATGGCTACCCTTGGCAAGCCGAAGCGGCGGCCGCTCCGTGCTGCCCAGCACCTTGCGGACCACCTCGCCGACCCAGGGTCCGGCGGCGTTGACCAGGACGCTCGCGGTGGCCGTATCGCGCCGACCCTGGGCATCGAATGTCAGACGCCACTCTGCAGCGCGTTCGGCACCGACGACGCGCGTGCGTGTGCGGATCGTGGCGCCCCGTTCGGCCGCATCCAGCGCGTTAAGGACTACAAGACGCGCGTCGTCCACCTTGCAATCGGAGTATTCGTAGCCGGCGCGAAACTCCGCCCACAGCGGCTGGCCAGCTGCATCCGTCGCAAGATCGAGACGGCGCGCCGGCGGCAAAATCTTGCGTGCGCCGAGCGTATCGTAGAGGAACAAGCCTACGCGCAGCATCAGCCGCGAACGCAATCCGGGCGCCACCGGCAGAACGAACCGCATCGGGCGCACCACGTTTGGCGCGGTACGCAGCAGCACCTCACGCTCGGACAGCGCCTCCCGCACCAGACGAAATGCGCCATGTTCCAGGTAGCGGAGCCCGCCATGAATAAGCTTGGTCGAAGCCGACGAAGTGCCAGACGCGAGATCGTTCTGCTCCAGGAGCAGCACGCGCAACCCGCGACCGGCGGCGTCGCGAGCAATGGCAGCACCATTGATGCCGCCGCCGATGATGGCGAGGTCGCAATCGGCCATGGGCGCCCGATGATTCGATCCGGGACAGGATGCGCGGATCGCGCGGGTGGCTCAAGCGGCCGGGCCTCGCGCCGCCAAACGCTAGATATAAACGGTCGCCATCTGCCCCTGCGGATAGCGCGTGCCCTTCACCGCGCCGGCCGGCACCGCTTCGGCAATTTCCGCCAGGTCATCTGCCGAAAGCGTCACCTCGAGCGCGCCGAGGTTCTCCAACATGCGCTCCTTGCGCTTGGTTCCGGGGATCGGGATGACGTCATCGCCCTGCGCCAGAACCCAGGCGAGCGCAAGCTGCGCCGGGGTGCAGCCTTTGCGTTTGGCGATGGCTTCGACCCGCGCTGTCAAGGCGCGGTTGTGGTCGAGATTATCCTTGGCATAGCGCGGATGACGTTTGCGGGTGTCGCCCTCGGTCAATGTGGTGGGTTCAACGATATCGGAGGTCAACAGCCCTCGGCCAAGTGGCGCATATGCTACAAACGAAATGCCGAGTTCGCGCGTGGTCTGCCGTGTCTCGTCGCCCTGCTCGCGGTAAAGCAGGGAGAATTCGTTCTGCACGGCCGCGATCGGGTGCTCCTTATGGGCGCGAGTGATGGTTTTGGGCGAGGCTTCGCTCAAACCGAGCGCACGCACCTTGCCCTGCTCGACAAGGCGACCCATCGCGCCGACGGTTTCCTCGATCGGCACGGTCGGATCGATGCGGTGCGCATAATAGAGGTCGATCACATCGACACCCAGCCGCTGCAAGCTGGCATCGCAGGAACTGATCACAAACTCCGGCCGCCCATCCGCAACCTTGGTCCCGCCAACGTTGCCGAACTTGGTCGCCAGCACAACGCCGGAGCGCCGGCCCTTCAAAGCCCGGCCGAGAAGCTGCTCGTTGTGGCCTTTGCCGTAGGCATCCGACGAATCGAGCAAGGTGACGCCTCGGTCGAGCGCCTCGTGAATGAGCGCGATGCTGGCCGCATCGTCGGCCTGCCCGTAAACGCCGGAAAAGGACATGCATCCAAGTCCGACGGCGGACACGTTGATCCCGCTCCGACCGAGCGGCCGCTGAGGCAATGAATGGGGCATGACGATCTCCCTGATCCAAATTGGGGCGCGACGATAGCCCTCCGGCGCTGCCGCGCCAACCGGGCCCGGCCCGGTCTTGACGGTGTCGGGCTGCCCACCGCCCCCATGCGCCACACCCCTATCCCTATGCTATCGTTGGGCACCGAACGACAGTTTCGGATCCAACAACGAAGCGAGGGAGCGAAATGAAATGAAAAGTCATCTTTTTGTCATTGCGCTTGCGTCGATCGTTACCGCCGGTGCGGCGGGCGCACAGGGCTACCCCACGCATCCGGTCACAATCATCGTGCCCTATCCGGCCGGCGGACCAACCGATCAGGTCACTCGCCAGATCGTGCCCAAGCTCACCGGCAAATTGGGCCAGCAATTCGTTGTCGAGAACCTGAGCGGCGGTGGCACCAATATCGCAGGTCAGCGTGTCGCACGCTCGGCGCCCGACGGCTACACGCTGTTCGTCCACAATCTGCAAATCTCGGCCAACGTTTCGCTCTACAAGTCGCTGCCGTTCGATACCGAAAAGGACTTCGCACCGATCGCGATGCTCAACAGCAACCCGCTGGTGCTGGCCGGCCGCAAGTCGCTGCCTGCCAATACGTTGCAAGAACTCGTCGCCTGGATGAAATCGTCATCGGCACCGGTCAAGATCGGCCATCCCGGCGTCGGCAGCACAGGCCATCTCACCACGTTTCTGCTGGCACAGGCGATAGGTGTGAAGATGAACAACATTCCCTATCGTGGTGCGGCCCCCATGCTGCAAGACCTTTTGGGCGGGCATATCGACCTGTTCTTTGCAACACCGCAGCAGGTGATCGGCCAGTTCCGTTCCGGCGACGTCAAGGTGTTCGGCATCACATCGAAAGAGCCGTCGCCTCTGTTCCCCGGCGTTGCAAGCTTCGTTCAAGCCTACGGCCCCAAGCTCGATATCGCCTTCTGGCAAATGATGCTCGCGCCTGCAAAAACACCAAAGCCGGTGATCGACGCCATTGACGGCGCGGTCCAGGAGACCCTGGCGGACCCCGAAATCCTCAAGGTCTGGGCCGTCAGCGGCATGGCTCCCTACCCAAAAGCACAGCGCACGCCGGAGGGCGCTTCGGCCTATCTGAAAAGCGAAATCAAACGTTGGGGCGACGTCATCCGCGACAACCACATCGAAGCGTCGGCGCAATAAGCGATCCTCTCGTCTCAAAGCGACGGACTGCATAGCCAAGCCGGGCGGAAGCTGGCACAATGGCGCCTCCGCCCGGCGCAACCACGGAGCACTTCATGGCGCGCATCCGGCACATCGCCTTGTCGGTGAAGGACATCGACAAGACCGCCGACTTCTACGAGAAGGCGTTCGGACTCAAGCGCTCGCCCAAGTCCGAGGGGCCGACCGCTTATCGCGTCTACATGAGCGACGGCGAGATCAACCTTGCACTGTTGCAATACAAGAGCGAAGTCGGTTCCGGGCTGAAGAATCCAAGCGATTTCGTCGGTATTCACCATTTCGGCTTCCAATGCGACGACCTGCCTAAACAGCAGGCAAAGATCGAGAAAGCCGGCGGAAAATTCTTCTTCGACCTCGGCGATCCGGACGACGACGATTTCGAGCGCAAGTTCAAAGATCCGAACGGCATCATCTTCGATATCAATTGGAAGGGCTGGACCATGACCTCAAGCAAGGTCAAGGCAAAGCCCACGACAAAACGAGCAGCCCCGACGAAAAAAGCCGCCAAGAAAATGGCCAAGCCGAAAGCTGGAAGACGCGCGGCCTCGCGCCGCAAGCCGGCTGCACGCTCGCGCTAGGGACAGCGACGGGACGGGGGATTTCATTCCGCCGTCAGCCTCCTGTGCCGCGCGGGTCCGAGCTGATCGCCATAATTGCAGGCCAAAGCAGAGCGTATTTCTTAATAGAGCTGGCGTTGACCGGCCGCAGCCCCTATGTGTGCCCGGCAAATCCAATCCCCAATGCCTGCACTGATGCCGGAACCATGTCCGATCTCGAAAAGACCGAACGCTCCGATATTTCCAACGCGCGCCAAGCGATGGCGCGCGGCGCGCGGGGGCGTTGCCCGCACTGCGGCGAGGGCGGGCTATTCCGCGCCTTTCTCAAGGTTTCCGATCGTTGCACGAATTGCGGCGAGGAACTGCACCATCATCGCGCCGATGATTTCCCAGCCTACCTGGTGATCGTTATTGTCGGCCACATCGTGGTGCCGCTCGTGCTCGCGGTCGAAACGCAATGCGCACCGCCCTACTGGTTCAGCATGACGCTGTGGCCGTCGTTGACCGCCGTGCTGTCGCTAGCGTTGCTGCAGCCGGTCAAGGGCGCGGTGGTCGGCCTGCAATGGGCGATGGGAATGCATGGCTTCGAGGCATCGAAGAAGCTTCGAGACGCGACAGCGCAACAGCCGTCTTACACCTGACGGCGATCGTCAGACCCATTGGAATTGACATCAATTGTCAGGATGGCGTGGCGCCACGCCATGCCGGCAGCGATCCTCTCATGGTTATCGACCCACTATCGGCGGTTGACCGGCTGGGCAGGGTCGCTTGCGACGGCTATGCTATCGCGGTTCGTCGCCGTGACGGACATCCACCATCCGTTTTCCATGATGAATCAAGTCGGAGGTCAGCAATGTTCCGCATTTCGATGACTCGATTCGCAATTGCAGCATTGACGGCCATTCTCATGGCCGGCGTGCCGACGGCATCGCAAGCCGCGTCGGGCACAGTAAGTCTACGGATTGTCAAAGCGTCCTTCATCGTCGGCGTCACCGGCGGCAGCGGCACGTTGCGCTTCGGCGGGCGAACTTATCCCCTCAGCGTCGGCGGGCTGAGCGCCGGCTTCAGCGCGGGAGCATCCGAGGCGCGCCTCGTCGGCCGTGTCTCCAATATCCGTCGCGCGTCCGATGTGGCCGGAACCTACGGCGCAACCACCGCCAGCGCCGCTGTCATCCGGGGCGGAAAGTCCGTGGTGCTGCGCAACGAGAAAGGCGCAGTCCTGACGCTGCAAGGCCGACAGGTCGGCCTGGAGTTCAGCCTCGACCTGAGCGGCCTGGCGATTGGGCTCAAATAGCGCAGGCTGAACGCGCACGGTATGCCGCGGCGAAACCCGCCAGCTCACACTGGCGGGTTTGTTGTCGAGGCCGGCTACGCCGGAAGGCCCATCGCTTCGACGAAGGCCGCCCGCACCTCGGGAGGCTGACCATAGTGGAAGTTGAAGCCGGTCAAACGCTGGCGCAGCAACGGGTCGTTCTTGAACTCCGACAGCGGAATGCCGACGGTGTTCAACTCGCGCGCCATGTTCGGCAATTCCACCATGCGCGCCTTGGCCGGATCGCGGATCACACCCTTCGGATCGCGCCCGGCCTTGATCGCCTCCATCTCCTCGAAAAACCGGTTGCGCATCATCGTGATGCCGATGTCGCTCGAACGCAGATTTTCCTTACTGCGGTCGGCGATGCGCCCCTGCCCCACCCAGGCAACGATATCCTGATTAATGACGTGGCTCGTGATCCAGCGGCCATCGGCGGTCTGGATCGGACTCCTCCAGGTCGGCACGCGGCCTTGCTCATAAGGCTCGCGGCCCTGCGGCACGCGCACGAAGAACCACGCTATCGATAGGGTATTCTCATCATCGACCGGCACGCGCCATTCGAAATGGCGGCCGAGATAGAACCCGTTCGGCCACAACGCGACACGCCCCACGGTCCAGTAGCGGCTATCCTCCGGCTGGCCCTCGCGCACACGCCGATAGATGAAACCGTGCTCGAACGCCTCGAATTTCAGCTTGAGGTGCTTGGGCGCGTTGGTGTCGTTGTCGCCGGCAAGACGATGGCTCCAGTTGTCATGCATCCACTCGAAGTGCACCGGGTCGATTGAATTCTCCTGGCATTGGAACCAGTTGCACGGCACATCGGCGAGCACGACCTCGCGAAATCCGTTCCCCCAGGTGAACGGCTCCCATACCGGCAATTCCGGTACGGGCTGCGGTCCCATGTAGGCCCAGAGCAAACCGCCCATTTCCTTCACCGGATAAGCCTTGATCTCGCAGCCTGCCTTGGACGGCTTCGGATTGGCGGTGTCCTCGTAGGGCTGCTCCACGCAGCGGCCTGTCTCGTCAAAGCGCCAGCCGTGGTAGCTGCAGCGGATGCCGGGCTGATCGACCCAACCGTAGGCCATGTCGGCCCGGCGATGCGGACAATGGCGATCGACAAGGCCGAACTGGCCGTTCAGATCCCGATAGAGCACGAGATTCTCGCCCATCAGGCGGATCGGCTTGATTGCGTTCGTCTCAAGTTCGCTCGCTCCGCCGATCGGGTGCCAATAGCGCCGCAGCAGTTCGCCCATCGGCGTGCCGGGGCCAACGCGGGTGAGCATCTCGTTGCGGGCGGCGGTCAGCACGGAAACCTCCTCGATTTTCCTGCGTTTTCGAGGGGGCAACCAACTTACGCCTCGACGCACCCTGCATATTTCCACAAATCACTGTATATAAACCAGACAGTCCGGCGCGTGCCGGCCCCCCTGAGTACGATGCCAGCTCCCCGCCTGCTTGTGATGGAAGGAAATTCGCCGGAGACCCGCGCCGAGCATGTGGCGGCGGGCGGAACCGTGGCGAGCAGAGGCTATGCTGACCTGCTGCAGGAACTGCTGCCGGGCGCGGTGGTCGATATCTGCTTTCCCGGCGACGAAGGCGCCAACCTGCCGGACGGCGAGGCGCTCGAAGGCTACGACGGCGTCGCCATCACCGGATCCGGCCTGCATATATACGACAGCAGCCCGGCGGTGATGCGCCAGATCGAGTTGACGCGCGCTGTTCTCGCCACCGGGACGCCGGTGTTCGGGAGTTGCTGGGGCCTACAGGTGCTCACGGTCGCGGCTGGCGGCACCGTGCGCAAGAACCCGAAGGGACGCGAAATCGGCTTCGGACGCCGCATCAAGCTCACGGATGATGGCCGCAAGCACACGATGTATGTCGGCAAGCCCGAAGTATTCAACGCCCCGACCGTCCATCTCGACGAGGTGGAAACGCTTGCGCCCGGCACCACGCTGCTCGCCACCAACGAGACTTCAAACGTGCAAAGCGTGGAAATTCGTGTCAATGGCGCGGTGGCTTGGGGCGTGCAGTATCATCCCGAATATCCGTTGCGCGAGATCGCGGCCATCGTGCGTCGCATCGGGTTGCGCCTGATCGACGAGGGCTTCTTTCTCGACAGCAAGGAAATCGCGACGTTCGCGAGCGACCTCGACACGCTCGACCGCAACCCCAACGAAAAGCGGCTGTCGTGGCGCTACGGGATCAGCCGGAACGTCCTGGACAAGAAGCTCCGGACCGGGGAGGTTGCCAACTGGCTCCAGTATCAGGTGTTGCCGACACGGGCCAAACGAGGCCGAGGATGACGACGGACCTGCGCGGCCGGCACGTCGTGGTAACCGGCGGCACAGGTGCACTCGGCCGCGCCGTGGTAAGCCGGCTGGTCGAAGCCGGCGCGTTTTGCCACGTCCCCTCTCGGCGCGCCCCCGAAGCCGCCGCGCCGCACCCATACGTCACGCTCCACACCGTAGCCGATCTTTCCGAAGACGCCGCCGTCTCACAGCTCTACGACAACGTGCCCGAGCTTTGGGCCTCGATCCATCTTGCGGGCGGTTTCGTCATGGCGCCGATCGTCGAAACCGACAAAGCGGCGCTCATGGGCCAGTTGAACACCAATTTCATAAGCTGCTTCCTGTGCTGCCGCGCCGCCGCAAAGGCTATCGCCAAGACGGGGCGTGGCGGTCGCATCGTCAATGTCGCGGCGCGTCCGGCGCTGGAATGGCGTACCGGCGCGGGCATGACCGCCTATGCCGCAAGTAAAGCCGCGGTCGCGGCGCTTACTGCCGCGCTTGCCGAGGAGGTCGCCAAGGACGGTATCCTTGTGAACGCAGTCGCGCCGTCGATCATCGACACGCCGGCGAACCGCGAAGCCATGCCCAAAGCCAACCATGCGGCGTGGCCCAAGGTCGAGGAGGTCGCCGCGACCATTGCCTTCCTCGCCTCGCCGGAGAACGCCGTCACCCGCGGCGGCGTAATCCCGGTCTACGGCAAATCCTGACGTCAGAGAATTTTACAAATCTCACCGAAGGCAAAACGGTCGCCGCGTGGGGGCAGCGACTTTGGGTCGCCATGGCCAAGGCAGCATAGAAAATTCGACTTGAATTGCCCGTCCGGGAAAAACTCCGCGTCTACCACGTCATTCTTGAAGCCGGACATCGGACCGCAATCGAGGCCGATGGCGCGCGCCGCCAGCATCAGATACGCACCCTGCAGAGTGGCGTTGCGCAGCGCCGTCGTGCGGATCTGCTCGGGCGTGGTTTCGTACCAGCTTCGCGCTGCCGGGTTGTGGTGGAAGCGCGGCAGGTGCTCGAAAAAGCGCATGTCGTAGGCCAGAATCGCGACAACCGGTGCAGCCGTGACTTTGTTCCTGTTCTGCGATGACAGCGCCGGCTGTAACCGCGTCTTCGCCTCGACGCTGCGCAAAAAGACGATGCGCTGCGGCTGCGAATTGGCGGTGGTCGGCCCCCACTTCGCGAGATCGTAGAGCGCACGCAACTCGTCATCCGTCACCGGGCGATCCGTGAAATCGTTGAAGCTGCGCGCGGCGCGAAACAGCCGATCCAGCACGGCGTCGGAAACGAGCGATTCATTCATGGAGAGGCCTCACTTCATGCGCTCCGAAGATGCAGCGAAAACAACCGCATCTCAAAGCCCACGACATTGCACGTCATGGCGCACGGCTCAACGCGCCGCTCACCATGAAACGGGGCTCATGAGAAGAAAAGCCGAATCTTGGCTGGATTAAACAGGACAGGACTAACCCGAGAGCGCGGGCACAAGCTCGGCAGGCGCAGGCCCACGCTGCAGGCGACGGACCGTATTCGATACCACCACCTTCTGGCCCTCGGCATAGGCTTCGTGGTTCTTCTCGATGTCCTCGAGATCGTAGAGATAATTCACCATCAGCCCGAAGGATTGGGCGATGCCCCGCTCGCTATCGTCCCCGAGCCAATTGATGCGCTCGAGCCGCGCGCCGTTGCCGAGGTGGAACCGCGCCACCGCGTCGGCCGGCAGCCCACGGCGATTTTTCGCGTGCAGGAAATACCACGCCGCGGTGCGCAGCAGCGGCTCCCGCACGGCATCGCACGTCTCGGGCTCCCGCCACCAGCCTTCACGATCGAGGACTTCAAACGCCGCGCGATCCTCCGGCGTCAGCGCGACCGAGCTATCGGCCCTGCGCTCGCGATCAAGCCAACGAGCGAAATCCGGCACAGGCGAAAGCGTAACGAACGTTCTCAGCCGTGGATTCTCGCGCGAAATCTCCTGCACCACCTGCTTGATGAGGAAATTGCCGAACGACACCCCGGCAAGACCGCGCTGGCAGTTCGAGATCGAATAGAAGGTCGCGGTGGTGAACTTGTCGTCGTTGGCTGTGTCTTGCTCCGCCGACAGAATGGGGCCGATGGCTCCCGGAATATCGCGCGACAGCGCCACTTCGACGAAGATCAAAGGTTCATCGACCAGCGCCGGATGAAAGAAGGCGTAGCAGCGCCGGTCCGGCGGATCGATGCGGCGGCGCAGGTCGTCCCAACTATGAATGCGGTGCACGGCCTCGTAGCGGATGATCTTTTCCAGGATCATTGCCGGCGTCGCCCAGTCGATCCGGCGCAGTACCAGGAAGCCGCGGTTGAACCACGAGGAGAACAAATGGACGAAATCGGCATCGACGTCGGCCAAATCCTTGCGATGGCCAAGCGCCTCGAGAAGCTGCTCGCGCATGCGCACCAGCGCAGCCGTGCCGGCCGGCGCGAGGTTCAGCCGTCGCAGCAACTCCTGCCGCCGCGGCTCGGCCGCTATGTGCAGATCGGCCGCCGTCCTGTCGCACGGTTCGGCCTGCCACGCCGCGATAGCCGCCTCGAGCGCCGCACGGTCGGGGCCAAATCGCTGCGCCAGCGCCTCAAAGAACGCGATGCGCGGCCCAATGGTTAGGTTGGCATATTGCTCGAGAATGTCGCCGGCCAGCGCTACTCCCGAGGCCTCGCCGCGAACCGACAGCAGTTCCTCGCACAGCTCGGCGAGCGTTTCCGAACGCGCCGCGGCTCCGCCGCGACGGTCCCGGGCCCGGTCGATCAGCGCCCGGCCGCGCTCCGTAATGCTGTTGAGCATCTCGCCGAAAAAAGACGTGTTCATGCGTGACAGGTTCCTCTGTCCCCAGCCGCCATGTTATCGGAAATCGTGAAGGAATAGCGACCGTTCACGGGCCGTGTCCTCCCTCCCCGATGCGCGCTGCCCACCGACCTTGGTCGGGGCGGGCTTGCCCGGAGCCCGAATCCCCAGGCCTGGACAAAATCGCCCCAGCGCGCGAGAGGTTCCATGTCATATCGGGATTATCGTTAAGCGAGAGGTTGTCATGCCGGGTCCGTTGGCTGGAGTACGAGTGCTGGAGCTTGCCCGCATCCTGGCAGGGCCGTGGGCCGGACAGATCCTGGCCGATCTCGGCGCCGACGTGATCAAGGTCGAGCGCAGCAGAACCGGCGACGACACCCGCGCCTGGGGCCCGCCCTTCATCGAGGGCAAGGACGGCAATCATCTCGGCGCGGCTTATTTTCATGCGGCCAACCGCGGCAAGCGGTCCATCGAAGCCGATTTCGAGACCGAGGACGGCAAGCGCATCGTCAAGAAGCTTGCGGCGCGCTCCGATGTGCTGATCGAAAACTTCAAGGTCGGCGGGCTCGCCAAATTCGGGCTCGATTACAAGAGCCTCGCGCCGGATTGCCCGAGGCTGATCTATTGCTCCGTCACCGGCTTCGGCCAGAGCGGCCCCTACGCCAAGCGTGCGGGTTATGACCTGATGGCGCAGGGCTTGGGCGGCTTCATGAGCCTTACCGGCACCGCCGACGGCGAGCCGACGCGCGCCGGCGTTCCCGTGTCCGACATCATGACCGGGATGTATTCGGCTATCGGCATCCTCGCCGCTCTGGCGCGCCGCGAGCGCACCGGAAAGGGCGGCTATGTCGATACCGCGCTGGTCGACACCACGGTTGGCGTGCTGGCCAATCAGGGGCTGAACTTCCTTGCCTCGGGCAAGGTGCCGCAGCGGATCGGCAACGCACACCCCAATATCGTGCCCTACCAGGTGTTCTCGGTCGCGGACGGCTACATCATCATCGCCACGGGCAACGACAGCCAATACCAGAAGCTTTGCACCGTGCTCGGCGCGCCGGAACTGGCCAAAGACCCCGCCTATATCGACAACAAGGCGCGGCTCGCCAATCGTGCTGAGTTGGTCGGCAAGCTCACGGCGCTGACGATGACGTTCAAGATGCAGGACCTCGCCGATAAGCTCGAAGCGGTCGGCGTGCCGGCCGGGCCGATCAACAACCTCGACCAGGTGTTCGAGGATCCGCACGTCAAGCATCGCGGCATGAAGCTCGAACTGCCGAGTACATTCGCCAAACAAGGCTTCATCCCCGGCATCCGCACGCCTATCGTGGTGGACGAACAACCGATGGCGGCGGAGCGTGCCGCCCCGCGGCTGGGCGAGCACACGGCCGAAATTCTCAAGGAGATCGGCGAAGGCTGATCTAATCTAGATTGCCTTCCCCGCCTCTTCCCAGCGCTTCGTCGCCGCAGGGTTGGCGACGATATCGTCCACGTTGGCGAGCCTCGGCCGGTCGCGCGCCAGCCCCTTGTAGAAGTCGGCTTTCGACACCGGCGGCACGTCGGCGATGATCGTCCAGCTTTCGCCGCCGTCCGTGCTCTCGAACACCTGCCCGTCGGTGTCGGCGGCATAGAGCGAATAGCCGTCCGGCCGCGCCTCGATGGTCAGCGCACCGAACAGCGCGCGCTGGCCGTTCGGCAGGCCGCCAAGTAAGCGCTCCCACGTCTTGCCCGCATCGCGGCTACGGAAAATCTTGCCGCGGGCGCGGCCGAGCGCATACCAATGCACCGGCCAGCCCACGCCGGCCGACATGAACATCAAGTCGGGCTCGTCGGGATGGATCACGACCGCGTCGGGGTAGTCGGCCTCGGCGGGCATTTTCATCCGCTGGAAGCTCGCGCCACCGTCCTCGCTCACCATCATGCCGACGATGCCGTTGACGACGACGATGCGATTGGGCCTCGCCGGATGCACCAGGACGCGATGGATGTCGCATTCCTGCGGATCGGGGTCGACAGCCAGTTCGGTGAAGCTCTTGCCGAAGTCGTGGGAGACTTGCAGCGAACCGATCTCGACGCCAACCCACAAGCGGTCGCCGTCGATCACGATATCCTTGATATGTCCGATCCGCGGCGGGGCCGGGAACGTCCAGCGCGCGACCGTCTTGGCGTCGCGTAGCGCGGTCAACTCCCGCCACGACCGGCCCTTGTCCTCGCTGGCATAAAGATGTGCCGGCAGAGCGCCGGCCAACACCACGTCGCGGCCCTGCAGCTTGCCGGCCCGGCATGACCAGAATTCGTGGTGCGCCAAGCCGTCGTTGACCCACGTCCATTTGAAGCCGCCATCGTCGCTGCGCGCCATGCCCACGCCGCGCGTGGAGACAAACAGCGTGGCGTCGTCGAGCATGGTGACGCCGCTGATAAATACACCCTGTAGAGCGCGATGCTTGACGGTCCAGCCGCGCGCGCCCCTCTCCAGCAACGCCACGCCATCGGCAGTACCGATCAGCATCGTGTCTGAGGGGACGCGGGCACGCTGAATGTTCGTGCCGCCGTTCGATAGCAGGATCATGAAAACACGTCTCCCGTCACGCGGAATGCAAACGCGTCAGCATACCGCGTGCGCCCGGCGGTGAACACCGTCCGGTCACGGCCCGCCGGATCGGCGCGAGAGGCGCAACTAGCGATGCACCGCAACCCCCATCAGATGATCGGGCAGCCAGGTCGCGATCTCGGGGAAGATGCAAAGAATGACAATCGCCAGCATCATGCAGCCGACATAGGGGATCGTGCCCCACATCACGCGGGTCACGGGGACATCGGGCGCGATCGAGTTCACGATGTAGATGTTGAGCCCAACCGGGGGATGGATCAGCCCAATCTCCATGTTGATGGTCATCACCACACCGAACCACACCGGGTCAAAGCCCGCGGTGGTGATGATCGGCAACAGGATCGGCGAGGTCATCAGGATGATGGCCGCGGGAGGAATGAAAAAGCCGCTCACCAGCAGGAACAGGTTGATGAGCAACATCAGCACCCATTTGTTGACGTGCATCTCGGCGATGCCCTGCGCCAGCGTTTGGGTGAGGTAGAGCGACGTCAGCATGTAACCGAACAGCACAGCGGCGGCGATGATCATCAGGATCATCACCGACTCGCGCGTGGTATCGCGCAGGATGAGCCACCATTTGTCCGGCGACCACATGCGGTAGATGACGATGGCGAGCACCACGCAAAGCGCGGCGCCGACGCCAGCGGCCTCCGACGGGGTCGCCACGCCGCCGTAGAGCACGTACATGACGCCGACGATAATCAGAATGAACGGCGCAATCTTCGGGATCGACTGAAATTTCTCCTTCCACGAATAACGGAAGTCGACGGCGTGCGAGCGAAAGCCACGCCGGGAGAGAATAAAGACCGTCCACAGGATGAACAAACCTGTCAGCATCAACCCCGGGACGACGCCGGCGAGAAATAGCCGGCCGATCGAGGTCTCGGTGGCGATGCCGTAAAGGATGAAGGTGATCGACGGCGGGATCAGGATGCCGAGCGTGCCGCCGGCGCAGATCGAGCCGGTGGCGACGTCATCGGGATAGCCA
>Ga0182740_1000436_pt1 | contig 48688 bp, 43 predicted proteins | sample eDN5th37CKraftBY_FD_128872 | JGI IMG/M metagenome (GOLD analysis project Ga0182740, IMG submission 128872) | Enriched backyard soil microbial communities from Emeryville, California, USA - eDNA 5th pass 37_C Kraft BY (version 2) (version 2) | ecosystem: Environmental > Terrestrial > Soil >...
GGCTTGACCAAGGTACACGTAACCTTCTAGAAGCTCGCTTCCTTCCGGGCACTTAGCTCAGCGGTAGAGCACTACCTTGACATGGTAGGGGTCAGAGGTTCGATCCCTCTAGTGCCCACCATCCCCAAACTCAACAAACACCGCATGTTGGTGGGGGTGGTGCAGACCGGAAGACGGCGCTACCTAAGCGCTCTAAAAGTTTCCCCAAACTTTTAACCTGCCTGCTCCTCGAGCGACTTCTTTTGGTTTGCAGCCCGATCTTCTGCGCTCTCGCGGCCCTGAGCACTGATTCTGGCTCGTGGCCGATATACACCCCTATCGTGGTGTCGAGCTTCTTGTGACCCCAGGAGCTTCTAAATTCTCGTGCGGGTCAATTCTCAGGGCCGAGGGGTGCGACGCTAGCGTGTGCCGCAGCGCGTGGGCGCCCCATGTACTCGCCGACGATGCCCGCGCGCCGGAAGGTGGCACCGATCGCGTTCTTGGGGTCCTGGACCATCTTGCCCTTCCATTCGATGACGTAGGGGCGGTCGCGGTCGCGGTACTCGTAGGCTTCGGCCAGGGCTTCATCGATCGTCTCATTCATGTCGACCATCGCGCGGCCCTTGATGTGACTGGTGCCGAGGATCGACTGCTTTTCGCTGCGATTGAAGTCGATGGTCCCCTGGCGGAAGTCGACGCGATCCCAGGTCAACTCCAAGATCGCCTCTTTGCGCGCTGCCGTGCTCATGGCGATGATGAGGAAGATGCGGACATGATAGGGCGCTTGCTTAAGGAGGCGAGGTTGTCGACCTGCGCCACGCTCCGCCTTTGTCGTCCTTGTCAGTTCTCCGGCGCAGAACCTCCTCGATCCGGATCGTCAGGGCACCGCGAGCATGGCGACGTTTGCGACGACTTCGGAGGGGCAGGTCTTCGCAACCGGCAGCATTCAATGGTGTCGGGGTCTCGACGACTTCAATGCGCCTTGACTTCGCACATCGCAATTGAGCGATGCCGCCGCCCAGATCACGCACAACGTCCTCGCGCGCTTTGGCGCACCGCGCCATCCGAACTAAAATTTTGCTGTCGGCCGGCGGCGCCCGGTTGACCGAGCGGTCCCGACAGAGGGGACGCGCCGAAAATTGGCGTGCTCAGCCGGAGCACTGTGCGCTGAGCGCACACGGCCATGTCGAATGCGGTGCGCTCCGCGCGCAGACCGCGCCTCACAAACAAAGTTAAGTTGGGCTCGCCGAGGACATCCTCGACTTGGTCTGTTTAGAGGTGTGCATGGACACGTCTCGCATTCAGTTGCTCGTTAAAGGGCGGCAAGTCCCTTTTTTCGCCGCCCCCAATCTGAGCAGCGCCCAGCACCCCTGGGCTGGTTATCTGCTGGAAGAGTCGAACTGCCAGAGCGAAGCCATAACGCGCGGATGCTTCCTCAAGACGACGCTGTTCCTTTGTACTGGCGGCCAAGGCATTGCGCACCGTAGGCATCGCGGGTCTTGGGAGCGAAATCGTATTCAGCCCGGATCTGTATTTATCGTCCGCAGCGATACCGAGATCCAGGCCGCCTGGACAACCAATTCCTGGCCGACATTGCTGGTGCAGCTTGACAACGCCATGTTCCAGCACATTGCGCCCGAGGAAGTAAAAGCCGTCGAGGCGTCGCTGGTGTCCGCGCTCACGACAAGCGATCAGCGGCTCGCTGCGCTGATGTTAGCGATGCGCGACGAGGTTCGAGATGGTTGCATCTCGGGTAGGCTGTATGCAGAATCTATCTGCCTTGCGTTGCTCGCATATTTGGCTGGCCATTACGCTACGCCGCGGCCTCCGGGGAACAGCGACAAAGGACTGTCACGGGCTCAAAGGCGGAAGCTCGTCGACTTCATCCGGGCGAACCTGATGAGCAATATCTCGGTCGCAGAACTCGCTGACGTGACCCAGATGAGCCCGGCTCATTTCTCGCGTGTGTTCCGTGCTTCGCTTGGTGTCACGCCCTACCGGTTCGTCATGCAGAAGCGCATCGAAGGCGCGAGGGCCATGCTGGCAAATACGGAGCTGAACGCCAGCCAAGTCGCAATGGCGTTCGGCTTTTCAAGCCAAAGTCACTTCGTGAAGGTCTTTCGCCAATTCACTGGTGTCACACCCAAGCAGTTCAAGGCGAGCCTCTAGGCGCCGTAAGCGCCTGAAGCCGGAAGCGATAGGCCCCCATCCAAATTGATGTCGGCGGCAGCCGAGTGTCGTTTCTCGGCCCTTCTCGGCTGAGCACGGGGATACTCATAATGCGTGGCGCGCAAATGTTCTTACGGGGCTCGAGCTCGCGTCGCTCGCTCTGAAGTTCCGCAACGCAGCGCTGAAAATTCATCCGGCTTGAGCAGGATCGTGCTCGAATGAGCAGGATCATTGTAGTTCGTCCCCGCAGTTTGCCTACAGATCGTCACGACGTTCCAATCGTCAAGGTGTCGTCCTTCTCGACAAACAACAATCTATAACTCAGGGGATGAAACGATGAACCACTTACGAGTTTGTAGTTCAATATCCGGGCTCTTGCTCGCCATGACGCTGAGTGGCGGCGTGTTAGCTCACGACGACGATCGCCCTTCCAAGAAGCCGATCACGCTCGACAGGACGGGCGGATTTATTATCGGCGGATATCACAAAACCATCCCGTCAACGAACCCCAGCGTACCTACCAATCCCAACCGCACTCTCTCTTGCGACCACGGGTACGTCGAATATTTTATCCCGTCGGAGCCACGCAAGACGAGCATCGTTCTGTGGCACAGCTCCAGCGCGCAGGTCTGGCAGAACCGCTGGGACGGCGGCGAAGGCTACAAGGATAAGATGCTCCGCGCCGACTATCCCACCTTCATCTGGGACGGCCCGCGAGTTGGGCGCGCAAACTGGGCCTGCGAGAACGTCAACTATGTGCCCAGCAACCGTGACCAGGGCAATTTCACGGCCTGGAAATTTGGCCCGACGATTCCCGTCGGCCAAGTCCCAACCAAGGCCGAGTTCTATCCCGGCACGCAGTTCCCAGCTAACAGCCCCAAGCTCGAGGAGTACTGGTGGAATGCCACCGGCGCTCGTTATGATGAGTTCGACAATGCCTACAACATCGAGCTCGAGACTGATGCTTCTGCGATAGCCGCAGACTCTGGCCGACTGGGCAACCAGATCGTCTACCTGACGAACTCCGCCGGCGGACTTCGTGCCGCAAAGACGGTGGCGAAGACCACGAAGAACAATGTCGCCGGTATCGTCACCTATGAAAGCATCGGTTACCTCTTTCCGATCGGCGATCCGGAAAGTCCCACGCTCTGCACGGCTCTCACGCCGGCGTGCGCTTTCGGACCGCTTGGCGTTCCGCTCGAAGACTTCAAGAAGCTTGCCAAGCTCAAGAAGATCCAGTTCGTTTGGGGCGACAACCGTCCGGAAACTGAGCAGCAGGTCATCCTGTCTCGCCTCAGCGCCAAGCTGATCAACAAATACGGCGGCAATGCCGAAGTTCTCAAGCTTGGGGACCCCGTATCGGCCGGTGGCGCCGGCCTCAAGGGAAGCACGCACATTCCGTTCGCGGACATGGACAATGACAAGGTCGCTGAGCTGCTCTTCAAGCTGCTCAAGAAGAACAAGCTCGACAGCTACGTGAAGAAGGGCGATTTCGGTTGGGAAGACGCCTGGAACGACCACGACCACCATCATTGATGATGCGGAGCGTCCCCGTCCAAACCGGGCGGGGACGTCTTCTGCCGGATTGGCGACTACCCCCGCACTCCCAGAAGCGCTGCTCGGTCACGTCATTGACCACGGGCGACAACGGCACCGATGTCACCAGGCCTGCCGCATTACATGCGGTAGGCCCGCTCACGGGCTTCGCGTTGCGGCAGCAGTCTCCCATCCGCGCCCCATGATCGTGATCCAACGGGCGGACCAACTATGCTGGTTTTGAACATGCTAAGATGGGCAGGTCGCCCGATGTAAGTTTGCGCGCAGATTGTTCCTCTCGGAGCAGGGGCAACTGTCAGCCGGTCCGGACAGATGCGAACAATGTTTGCCTTGAGGGGAAGGCCAGCCGCAAGTACATCCTTCACTTGGTTGCGGTGGGACAGCTGAGGGCGCTCACCGCTCTCGCATGGCGACCGGACGGGAAGGCAACAACTATGGTGTCTACGGCTCAGCGATGGGCGCTGCCGGCTGCCTTAGGCATCGCGGTGGGGCTAGTGTCATGGCTTACGCTGGACCCTCTCGACGCGCTGGTGTCGACGTTCCTAGGGATGGTGATGATTGCGATCGCCTGGATAGACGCAGAACGCTTCATTATCCCCGATGTTCTGTCGCTTCCTGCCATCCCCGTCGGCCTCGCATACGCGTGGGCAACGGACGAGGCGCCACCAGCAGGTCTTCTCGAGCACCTGGTTGCGATGATCGTGGGCGGCCTTTCCCTCTACCTGATCAGGGAGGCGTACTTTCACTACCGCGCGCGCGAAGGGCTCGGCCTCGGTGACGTAAAGTTGGCCCTAGCCGCAGGTGCCTGGGCCGGTTTGTCGGGTCTCGGACCCCTGTTGCTCTTGGCGAGTGTACTCGCGCTGTGCTGGGTGGTGGTCATCAACGCGCGGAGGCCAGGCGCGCTCCAGGGAGCGACTCCGATAGCGTTTGGTGTCTTCCTTGCACCGGCAGTTTGGTTTGTCTGGTTTGCCGGAAAGGTGTGTTAGACGGGCCCCGCCAAAGCCTATTTGACCGACATTGCGCTCGATTTGACGTCGCCGTCCCACATTCCAGGGGCGTCCCACGCCGCCGGGCGCGGCGCCAACGACTGCATGCTGGCCCGAACTTCTTCTGTAACGCGGCTTGCATCGGCAGGATCGCGTATCACCGTCGGTTGCAGGAATACGACAAGCTCTGTTCGCGTCTTGCTGACGTCGGTGGCACCACCGATGACGTCGCCAACATAGGGAATTTTTCCGAAGAACGGGATGCTGTTCTTCTGGCGGTCGTTCTGTTCGCTGATAAGACCACCCAGCACCACCAGTTGCCCGCTGGAGACTGCAATTGTGCTGCTGATACGCCGCTGTGAGATGGTGGGAGTGAGTGTCTCGCCGCTGCTGGTGCGAGATACCGCGCTGATCTCCTGCTGTATCTCCATCGTTACGATCCCGTTTGTGTTGATCCGAGGAGTGACCTTCAAGATAACGCCCGTGTTTTTGAATTGGATCTCGTTGACGACCGGAGAGTCCGGATTAATGACGCTCTGCGCTTGCCGAGTGGTGATAGGTACTTCATCGCCCACCTGCAGGATCGCAGGCTGATTATGCACGACGACAACGGAAGGCGATGAAACGACGCGCACTGCGGTTTGCGTCGCCAATGCATCGAGGATGACTTTGGGCTGAACGAGCGAGCCTATGATGAAGTTGAGGCCGGGAACCGCGGGTCCGATGTCAATATCCAGGCTGTTGGTGAAGCCGACCGCGCCCGCCTGCCCGCCGTTCTTTTGCAGGAAGAACTGTACGCCGTACTTGAGGTTATCATTAAGAACGACTTCGGCGAGCGTTGCATTGATTGCAACCTGGAGCGGCGGCTGGTCAACGCGACGCAGAATGTTGAGAATGCGACGCAGGTTCCTTCCCGAAGCCTTTATGAGGAGCTTGTTGTTGCGCTCGTCGGGGACAATGCGGACCTGTTCGGACCCACCGGCGGCGCCAGCAGCAAGCGATGATCCGTTGGAGCCGTTTGCCGTGATGCCCGCTGGCTCCGACGCCGGGTTTGCTGGGTCGCTGGCCGATGATGATGAAGAAGACGACGCCGTCTGCAACGCCGAGGGCGGTGATGAGGAGGAGGATAGACCGCTTTCGCCCGCGCCATCTCCTAAACTCCCGCCTCCGCCTCCTGACATGGTCGAGCTCGACATGCGTGACACCGCGGAAGTCGGCGCCACCTCCGCCTCTTCAGCGCCGCGTCCCGACCCGCCGTTGAACGCCGCCATGATGAGCGCCGCGAGATCCTTGGCGCGGCCGTTCTCGACGCGATAGACGTAAAAATTGTCTCCTTCGGCTCCCCCGCGGTCGAGCCTACCGACCCAAGTCTCTATCTTTTCCAGCATATCGCTGTTGGTGGTCAAAGCCAGAATAGCGTTCAGCCGGTTGATCGCCTGGAAGCGAACGACACCCTTCCCTTGTTTCTCTTCTTGGAAGACATTCTGCAGTTCCTTGATGACCTCATCAGGCGCAGAGTTCTTCAGCGTGTAGATGCCGGCCGATTGACCCCGCATCCAATCGACGTCGAACATACTGGCCATGTCGAGCGCGGCATTACGATGCTCATCGGTGCCTCGCACAATAAGGAGGTTGTTATAGACACTGGCCCGCGCGGGATCCTGGTTCGACAGTGAGGACAGCATGCGCGTCATGGTCTCGGCGGAGATGTAACGGAGAGGCACGACGGCGACGCCGTACCCCGCTCCGATCTCCTTACGTTCGCCATTGTAGTCGATGGCGAGGTTCACCCGCTGGCGCGCCTCTGCCTCCGGGACAATGCGATAAAGATTGGGATCGACGACCAGCGCCGCGCGATGCATGGCGAGCACGCTTTCAAGCAGTGCTATCAGCTCCGTGCGTGACACGGGCACGCCGGTAGAGATGGTTACGCGGCCTTGCACGCGCGGGTCAAACACATATGTCTTGCCCAGCGTGTCCTTGAGGATGACCTTTGCCAGCTCGGAGAGCTCGGCATCGGCGAAATTCAGCTCGTAGCCGTTATCGCTCGCGACCATTCCTTTCGACGGCAGGGCACGTTTGCGGCGCGCCGCCAGCATTTCGTCTGTACCGGGATAATTTTCTGCTCCCGCACCGGGCCGACTGGCGCTCGAATACTCGATTTGCGGGCCCTTGGCGGCAACCGGCGGCGGCTTGAGGTCGGCGTTGGAAAGCTGGGCCATCAGGTCGGGAGGATTGAGCTCGTTAGCGCTTTGCAGAGACGAGCACGCGGCAACGAGGGCCGAACATATACTTGCCAATACACTGGCATTCCAACGCATCATACGCACACGCTACTTGTTGTTTAGGACCCGCAAAGTGCTTCGGCGCGCTATTCGCCCACGCTGATTCCTTTACGTGACTATTTTTATGTCGTGTTGAACTTTGCTGTGCGGCCCCCGCCGTTTCGCTAGGCGTCTCGCAGGTGCCCGCCCCCCTCCGCTCGCTGAACAACATTGTAGGCAACTGGAGCCGACCGAATTGTGGCCGTGGCGGTGCGAAGTTCAGCATGGTTAAACGCCAATGGGCACGGAGAGAACTCGTCTGGGATGTGAGTGAACTAGCGGCGCGCAGATGCACGATATGCGTGAGCAAACATCATTTACAGGCCACTTTTTTTATCGCTTTCTAGGTCGGCAAGGAGGCTTGCCTTGCGCAATTGCGGCGTAATTGAATCTGAAAATGTAGCCAACCGAAATTGGAACGAGAATTTGGTCAGATGGATGCGACCTTCCAGGATTTTCTCGTCAGCCGGGACCTCATCTCGGCAGCGGATCGAGACAAGGCCGAGAGGTTTCGTAAGGAGACCGGCAGTTCCATCCACGCCGCGCTGCGTAAATCCACCTCGCTTGCTTCGCAGGCGCTGATCCGCGCCGCTAGCGATTTCTATGGTGTGCCAATGGTCGATGACGATCATTGGTTAAGGAACCCCGCCGCTAACGCACGGCTGTCGGGGGCCTTCCTGCGCGAGAACAAGGTCTTTCCGATCGGCGAGACCGAGGAGGGCATTCTCCTGGCGATGGAGGATCCCTCGGATGACTACGCCCTCAAGGCCGTGCGGCTTGCTTTACAGCGCCCGATCATTCCTCGTGTCGCCTCGGGAGACGACATACAGGCCGCCATCGAGCGCTCGGCGCGAAACCGCGAGGAGCCGAGCGTCTGGCAAGATACAAAGGCCGAGGTAGCGAGCGACGATCTCGAGCACCTGCGTGACATGGCGCTGGGCGCTCCGGTCGTGCGGTTCGTCAATCAGCTGATCCAGGACGCCGTCCATTCCCGGGCGACCGACATACATGTAGAGCCTTTCGACGGGCGGCTCGCCGTGCGTCTGAGGATCGATGGAATGCTGCGCGAGGTCGCCTCGCCCCCCGCGCAAATGGCCAAACCCATCATTTCACGCATCAAAATCCTCTCGGGGCTCAACATAGCCGAGCGGCGACTGCCTCAGGACGGGCGCGCCCGCATTCGCGTCAACGAGAGGCGCCTCGACCTGCGCATCGCGACCATGCCGACGATCTACGGCGAGGCGGTCGCGATACGCCTTCTCGACAACGTGCGACGGGTCCTCGACTTCGCCAAGCTCGGGTTCCAGCCGCGCGACGAGCAGGTTATTCGGAGCAATCTTGAGTCTCCCTATGGGCTAATGCTGGTCACTGGCCCGACCGGCAGCGGCAAGACGACGACGCTGGCCACCTCTATGGCGTTGCTTAATCAGGCCCATCGCAAGGTTCTTTCGATCGAGGACCCGATTGAGTACGAGCTCGATGGCGTCAACCAGACCCAGGCCAAGCCGGCTATCGGCCTATCGTTCGCCAATGCATTGCGATCGTTTCTCCGCCATGATCCCGATGTGATGATGGTCGGCGAGATGCGCGATGGGGAAACCGCCAGCATCGGCATTCACGCGGCACTGACGGGCCATCTCGTGCTGTCGACGTTGCACACCAATACAGCGGCAGGTGCCATCCCCCGTCTCTTGGACATGGGCATCGACGCCTTTTTGCTTGCCTCCTCGCTGCGTTGCGTCATCGCTCAACGCCTAGTGCGCGTGCTGTGCTTGCACTGCAAGCAGCCAGCCCCGCCAGGCACCGATATAAGTGACTTCACGAGGCGCCGGTATGGCTTGGCCGCGGGCGAACCGATGCAGTTGTGGCGCGCCGTCGGTTGCAGTCGCTGCGCCGGCACCGGCTATAATGACCGCATCGTGATCTCGGAAGTGTTGAATGTGGATGAGGAGGTGAGGGAACTCATCCAGCCTAACGCCCGGCCGTCGATAATCGAGGAAGCAGCCCGCCGCAAAGGCATGGTCCCTATGGACCTCGACGGGCTGAAGAAATGTCAGGCTGGTCTAACAACAATAGAGGAAGTCCGCCGGGTGGTGCTCGACATCTAAGTGTCGAGAACGCACGAGTGGAACGCTGGGAGGACGAGAATGCAGATGGGGCGGAGCGTTTCATCGCCATTGCGCAGCGGTTGGGGCTGAGGGCGGCATCCAATGCTGTATCGCTATAGCGCCGTAAGCCGCGGCGGCACCATCGTCACCGGTGAAATGGAGGCGATGAGCCGGGCGGTCGTGCTCGACGATCTGCATAAGATGGGGCATCTTCCCGTAGAGATCACTGAGAGTACGCGCGCCCAATCGGCCGCGGTGAATGCCGCTAGCGGACCGTTCAAACGCAATCCGAGCGCCAGGCAGATCACGCTTTTCACGCGCGAGCTGTCCATGCTGCTGAAAGCCGGATTGGCGCTCGATCAGTCGCTCGGCTTCCTGGAGAAGGACGCACGCTCCAAACGTCTGTCGCGTATCATCGGCGATGTCGGCGGACACGTTGGCAGCGGCAAGAGCCTTCATGAGGCGCTTGAGCTGCAAGGCCCGATCTTCCCGCCGCTCTTCGTCAGCATGGTGCGGGTGGCGGAAGCCAGCGGATCGCTGGACACGGTGTTGTCGCGCATTGCCGAGACGCGCGAGAAGACGCAGAAGCTGCAGAGCAAAGCGGTCTCGGAGATGGTCTATCCGTGCATCCTGATCATCATGGCGATCGCAGCCGTGGTCGTGATGCTAACCGTCGTTGTCCCGCGTTTCAAAGACATGGTCATGCATGCCGGGACCGAGGTGCCGGAGCAGGCACGGCTCGTTATCGGCGCCTCCGACTGGCTGCTGGCCAATGGGCAGATGATCGGCATCGGCTTGGCGGCCCTGGTGACGTTTCTCGGCATCGCTTGGAAGCGTGGTGTCGGCCGGGAGCGCATCGAAGATCTGGTGCTGCGTCTCCCGCTGATCGGCAACATGATACGGCTCAATCTCACGATCCGCCTCTGCCGCACGCTTGGCATGCTCCTGGAGAACGGCGTCGAGCTGCCGGCGGCTATGAAGCTGGTGCGCGACGTCATCGGCAACCGGCGTGCGGCGACGGCTCTCGACCGCGCCTATGACGCGCTGCGCAAAGGCAAGAGCTTTCTCGAACCGTTGCAGCAATCACAGCTGTTTCCTGGAGTGGTGATCAACATGCTGCGCGTGGGTGAGGAGACCGGCAGCTTGACCACGTCGCTGTTCCACATGGCTGACATGTTCGAGGAGAAACTCGAAACATCAGTGCAGAGAAGTTTCGCCATTCTGGAGCCGGTAATCATCCTTCTCGTGAGCGTGTTTATAGCCGGGATCATAATCGCGATCCTCGGCGCGGTCATAAGCATGAACGACCTCGCAGTATAGAACCGAGAAAAAAGGGGAGGCAACGATGGGAAGGTCACGAAGAGAAGCGGTTCGCCGTCTAGCCCGGCGCCGGCGCGCGCGTTCGCAACCAGCGGCAGGCTTCACGCTGGTAGAGCTGCTCGTGGTAATGGTCATCCTGGTGCTGCTCGCCAGCCTCGTTGCGCCGCGCGTCATCGGCTATCTCGGTAGCTCGAGGACCAAGACGGCCAAGGTGCAGATCGAGGGACTCAGCACGTCTCTGGAACTCTACAAGCTCGATACCGGGCGCTACCCCGATGAGCGCGACGGCCTCAAGGCGCTGGTAGAGCGGCCAGCCGATGCGAAGAATTGGAACGGGCCCTACCTTAAGAAGGACAAGGTGCCGCCCGATCCGTGGGGCCAGCCGTACCACTATCGTGCTCCCGGGCAGCGCGGCCCGTTCGACATCTATTCGCTCGGCGCGGACAACCGTGAAGGCGGCCAAGGCGAGGATCAAGATGTGGCGAGTTGGCTGTAGCGGCAGGATATCTGGCGCCGAGGCGGGCTTCACGCTCGTCGAGCTGCTCGCGGTGATGAGCATTATGGCGATGCTGTTGGTCGCGGTTGCGAACATTTACCGGGCGCCCTCGCCACGCGCCGAGGTGAAGGCGTCAGCAACACTCATCGCCGCGCGGATGCGCGACCTGCGTGCCTCCGCCATGACGGCCGGCGACGATCGGCGGGCGGTCATCGATGTCGACGGCAGGGCCGTAAGCTTCAGTGATGGGCGTCCGCCCCTGCAGCTGTCTCGCAAGGTGGAACTGACGGTCACGGGCGCGGAAAGCGAAGCGAGTTCGGCCACGGAGGCTGGTGTGCGGTTTTTCCCAAACGGGAGTTCCAGCGGGGGCACGATCAAGATTCAGTCAGAAGGGCAGAAGTATGAGGTTCGCGTCAATTGGCTTACCGGCCGCGTCTCGCTCGCCGAACTCGATTGATCCCGAGGGCGGCTTCACGTTGCTCGAGACGCTGACCGCGCTGGCGATCCTGTCGATTGCGTTGGTCGGCCTGTTCGATGCGCATGCGCTGGGGCTGCGCGGAGCGACTGCCGCCGATCATCATGCCGAGGCGCGCATGCTCGCTCAGAGCCTGATGGCAGACGCCGCCGGTGGCAATCACGAAAGGGTCGTACCGCGGCGCGGTACCGAAGGCCGCTTTGCATGGACCATTGAGGTGCAGCCGGTGAAAGCGGACTGGGGGCAGCTCAAGTCGGAGGCTGGGTGGGAGCTCAATCACGTGCGCGTATCGGTGACTTGGGATGCCAATCGCAGCGTGCAGCTCGACACATTCAAGCTGGGTCACAAACTATGATCACGATCACGGGCTATCGAATGGGGAATTCCCGCGAAAGCGGCTTCACCCTTATCGAGCTGCTGATCAGCATGACCATCCTCGGCGTGATCCTTGCTTTGCTGGGAACCGCTGTTAGGGTTCTCACTTGGAACTCCGAGGCACGCACCGCGCGCATCGATACGCTCGACATGATCTTGCGCGCATCGGACATCCTCCACCGCGACACATCCGGATTGCAACGTGTCATTGCCGCACCGCCGGGCAGGGCGAAGTACGTCTTCGTCGGAACGTCGACGCGGCTCGGCTTTGTTGCGCTCGAGCCGGCCTATCCGACTCCTCCCGGCCCCTACTTCATCGACTATTCGGTAGTGGCGCCTAAAGAAAAGCCCGCCGAACTCGTCCGCGCGCGCGCACTCTACAGCCAGGGCATGAGTGTATTTCCCGGCGCTACGCCGGCCAATCAGGTGCGGCTGATCGAGGGGAACTATCGTTACCAGTTTTCCTACTCGCAGAAGACTGCGGGAGAGCGGCGTTGGCTGCCAGCATGGCCATTTCCAACCCGCCTCCCGGACCTCATCCGCCTGGAAGTTTTCGACGCGACCTCGGGGGCATCAGCCTTCGCGCCGATAGTCGTATCGATATCGGCTAACGCCGAGCTGAACTGTCTCGAGGATGAGTCCAAACTGTGCAGCGCCAAGAATGGGGGGTATTTGACGCCCTCTTCGCAGCCAAAGGATTCTAACGAAGAGTCGAAAGGCGCAGTAAAGCGATGAACGATGGCAGTACAGAGTCAATCGGGCTCCCGATGCCCCGCCGCAGGGAGCGTGGCTTGGCGTTGCTCATCGTGCTTTGGGTCATCATCGCGGCTGCACTTCTCGTTTCCTCATTCTCCGTTACGGTGCGCAGTAGCATCGGTTTCGTCGCATCGGAGGTGAAGCTTTCCGGGCTCGAGGCTCTGCTTGACGGCGGTGTTGAAATCGCAGCAGCGCGCATGATCGATAAGAACTCGAAGCGGCGCTGGCGTCCCAATGGTCGTTCCCACACCGTGCGCTTCGAAGACTTTGAGTTGACCATCAGCATTCGGGACGCCAACGGATTGGTTGACCTCAACAAGGCCGACAAAGATATCCTGCATCACCTCTTGCGTCAGTTCACCGACACCGAGCAGCAGGCGGTCTTTCTACGCGACCGAATTCTGCAGGCCCGCGACGTCGGCAAAGTCAAGCGCGACGGCATGAGGTCCGATGCGCCCTCCCAGCCCGACTCGCCGCGATCGCCGCCCTTCATCGACATCGGGCAGTTGCGCAGCGTCGAGGGGATGACGCCGGAAATCTTCAGGCGGCTACGGCCCTTCGTCACCGTTTATAGCAAGGATGGGCGTATCGGACCCTGGGCCGCGCCTGATGAGGTGCTGATGTCTATTCCGAACATGACGCGTGGCGACATCGGAAGGCTCCGCGATGCGCAGGGATCCCGCAAGGCGATGGAAGCGGCGCTGGGCACGATGTCCGAACGGGTTAGCTCTTTCGTGGCGGATGCTCCGGGGCCGGCCTTCATCGTCGCCGTCGCGGCACGCCGGGCAGGTGAGCCCTTCGCGGCAGGGAAAGTCTACGTGATTGCCACCGGAATCGACACCGAGGCGCCGTACCGGCTGCTCGCTGAGCAACCGTTGGGTTCGGCCGAAGTGAAATTCAACAAAGCCGGTATGTAGCCATGGGCGAAGGCGTCTCAGTCACCTTACGGACTTACTTCGAATGGTGGCTCATGCACGCTGCGCGCGCCCTGACGCCGCGCCGTGACAGCGCGGCGTCGTGGCGGATGCTGGCACGCCAGACCGAGCAGGGATTGGAGGTCTACCGACGCGAGGGTGCTAGCGAGACGCTTGTCGGCGTTTTGAAGAACGAGGCTGGCGGCGACCAGATACGCGGCCTCACACGCTCGCTTGGTGCCAGCGGCGATGAGGCACTCGTGCGGCTGTCGTCGGAGCAGGTGGTCGAACGGGTCATCCAGATACCCGCCGCGGCGAGAGACGTCGTCGGACCCGTGCTGCAGAATCAGATCGAGCGACTGGTGCCGTGGCCGCAGGACGAAACCTGCTACGGCTACCGCGTGATCAGTGACGACAAGGACGCGGGCGATCAGCTCGACATTCAGCTGGTGGCGACGACACGCGGCATTCTCGATGAGGCCCTGCAGCGCGCCCGCAGTATAGGGTTGTCACCTTTTGCGGTCGACTACGCCCCTGGCGGCGCCTCGCCTCCCATCGAGATGATGTCGCTCAAGGCCGATCCGGTGCAGCGGACCGCCAAAATATTGCAACGTTCGCTGGCCTTCGGACTTGCCGTGAGCGTTGTCGTCAGCGCCTCCGGCCTTTATCTGATGTGGTGCCGCTATGGTGAGAACGACGATATCGTCAGCAAACTCGAAGCCGCCAAGTCGCGCGTCGCCGAGGTCAAGCGTCTCAATGAAGAGAATTCGCAGCTACGCCAGCAGCGCGAGCGGCTTGTGCGCCGAAAAATCAACGAACCACCTGTCATTGTGCTGATCGATGCCGTGAGCCGCGCGCTGCCCGATACGGCCTATCTAACGGAGATCGAGATCCACGGCAGCGACGCGCGCATCGTCGGCAAATCGGATGACCCGACGGCGCTCATCACCAAGCTGGAAAGTACGCCCGAACTTGCCGACGTCCGCTTCGCGGCGCCGACGACGCGCGAGCCGGGCGAGACAATCGGCACCTTCTCCATCATCGCCCGGGCGGAGGGCGCTCCCAAAGAGGTGAAGCAGCCGTGAAGATGCAGTCTGGCTCAGCATCCGTATTATCGATCGCCATCCTGATCGCAGCCGTGGCGTTCATGCTTTTGGCGGCAGTAATGCCGTATCGGCACCTCGGTGAGGTTGAGCAGACCCTCGAGCAGAATCAGCAGGAGTTGCTCGGACTGCGCAATCAGATCTCGCAAGAGGGTGAGCTGCGCAAGGAGAACATGTCCCTTGCCGCGGTAGACGAAAGCGCCAGCCGTCTTCTGCTTGAAGGGGAGACCATCGGTATCGCCGGAGCCAATCTGCAGAAGCTGCTGAGCGGTCTCGTGGCCGAGCACGGTGGTGCCGCGTCGAGCATCCAGATCCTTCCACCCAAGGATGACGGCAATCTCGTCCGCATCTCGATGAGCCTTTCAATAAGCGTCAATATCGATGGGCTGCGCGATATTTTGCACGCGTTGGAGACGGGAGCTCCGCTGCTCTTCATTGACGACTTGGCGGTGCGCTCCGATATGGACAGCTTCGCTGCAGCCGATGTGCATTTTATGGGACCGCTCGACGTGACGCTGCAAGTCAGCGGCTACGCGAGTGGACATGAGGGCTCGTAATGCTGCTGAAGTATCGCCCTTACCTCATGATCCTTGTCGTCGTCGCGCTTGCCGGTCTCGTCTGGCTGGACAACCAGCCCGAGCCAGCGCCGGCTGGAAAAACCACTGCCGTCGCTGAAGCCAATCCTTCTGACGGTTCGATTGCAGTCACAGATGGCCAATCGTCCGATATCGGGGAGGTAGAGCAGGGCGAACCATCGCCTAATCCAGCCAACGGGCTTGCGCTGGCCAATCCGCTATCATCACTCACTAAGGAGGAGGTCGATGACTGGGTGGCTCGCCCACTGTTCGCGCCTAGCCGCGAGCGTCCTCCCGAAAAGTCCGGCATTTCCAACTCTCAGGCAACGCCAGCGCAGGTCGCAAGCTTTGAGCTTCTCGGAATCATGCGCGAGGGGGCGCACGCCTTGGCCCTGCTGCGCAACAAAGTCGATGGAGCAAGCCTCCGCGTTGAAATCGGAGATGTTGTTGGCGGCTGGCGCATTGCAAGAATCGAACGGGCGGCGGTTGTCCTTGAGCGCGGAGAGGGGCTCGCGCAAACGCTACCTCTGCAACGCTAGCAAACTCCATCGGCTCGGCGGCGGGTTGGTGTCTATTCGCCCCCGGCACCGTCGGCCGCCTTATCGGCCGCTGGTGAGCCGGCAGGCAGCGACTTCGCCCCGACGGATGCATTGAGGATCATGACCTTGGCGACACCGCTCGGGGACTTCGAGGAGCGTACGATGACATGGTTGCGGTTGCGCAAGAGTCTGCCGAGCACTTTGTAAAGGTCGCCCGTCAACGTGATGGTCTGCGTCTCGGCACGATTAATCAGCTGTAAACCTTCGACCTCGAGCCCATATTTGCTGCTGAGCGCCTCCAGCACGGAGGCGACGTCCGCGTTCTCCGCCGTAACCGTAACGCTCTGGCGCGGGTCATCCCCGGTGATCGCTACGTCCGCGACGGCGGCCGTCGCCGGTGCCAGCAGCGCGAGCGCGAGCGCGAAGCGTGGCAGGTTCCAGAATGTCATCGCGAGGCCGAACCGCGGTCGCATCGTTCTAGTAACAACCTGCGCGGAGCATGCAGTCAGTATAGCGATAGTTGTCCGATCCGAACCGCTCGAAGGACCACTCTTCAAAGCCGCCTCCAAGGATGAATATGCATCGCCGGTGCTCGCGCAGGCAGCGGGGGTAGTTCTGGCAAATGCCGGCATGGCTATGCATGCGATACACGCCAGCGACTGGGTCCCACCCAAGTGTCTTGCGGCAATGGAAGCCGTGAACTTTCTCGACCAGGCTCCGGGCAGCGCTTGGGGTCGAACCAGTAACCTTGAACGGCCCGGACACTGCACGGCCGGTGCCGGGCACGAGGTAGATACCAGCGCACAGACAAAACGCGAGCGCGAAACTCAGCAACCTTCGCACCAACTCCCCCCATCAATCTCTTTGGCCAAAGCAACTCCACTGGGCCAGAGATCGTCCCTATTAATTGTGCACGCAATTACGCGAATTCGCAAATACTCGGCTTATCAATTCCTTGAGATACGAAAAGTCGGAGTTTTCATTAAGCGGGTTAATTCCGATATGCTCATTAGCATGTTTTCAAACTCATTAATCGTCCCATTAGGGCACAGGGGGAGTGGAGCAGCCGGGTGACCGAGGGTTGCCGATGCGACGGTTCAGTCTTCGGGGCGGAAAAACTAACCAGCCAATGCTGCATCCCGTGATCAAAGCTCCCGCTGAGGTGGTGAGTGACAGTCCTGCTACTGTGAGTTGTTTCTTGAGGCTCAATTATCGTGATTGAAATACATCGTGAACGCCGGAGCCTCCAAAAGCTAATGGTTCGGCTTTTTTGACGCCTTAAATATTGGTATATTTGGAGTGGAATTGGCGGTGAAGACGGCCTTCCAATAAATGGCAAGCCCCAATATCAAAAAGCGAATAAAGGGGCGGTGACAAAAAAGGTATAGGGGAGGTTTGGTCATGCTTGGGATAGGCGGGCTGACCTTTGAGCAACTCGTGGCGTGGCCACCGGTCGAACGAATGCGCTCCGCGGCCGGGGGCTCATAAATGAACAAAAATTTGGTGGTCGCGGCTCCTGCCGCAGCGGCTGGGATGCTGCTGCTCGGGGTGCCGGAGGTGTGGGCAAATGCGGATTTGCAGCTGCCGTCTGCCTCGAGCCTGGCCGGAGATACGGCGGCGCTGCTCGTGGACGAGTTGGTCAGCAGCATCGGTAGGTCGTGCGTGTACGTGGCCGCCACGATCGGCGCCAGCTTTAGAATATGGGATACCCAATACATCCCCTCCAGCAAGATCTTTGCGTTCTATCGCGACGCCTTGAGCAAAGTTTACATGCATTGGTCACCGGAATTTCCCCGCGGCGAGGAGTTCCAAGCGCGAGTCGAAACAGGATTCGTCGAGAATGGATCGATTACGCGTCATCGCTGCACTCCGCACGTGACGTCGCGAACGTCCGCCGACATTGCCAAGTCTACGGGCGAGGCAACTTATCTCGTCATGATGTTGTCGGGTGGGGCGGAATGGGTGCAGGGAGGGCGATCGACGCTGACGACCCAGGGGGACATCGTCGTCATAGACGCTGTACAGCCTGCAAAGATCATCATGGCACCATCGCCGTTTGATGCGATAGTCATCACGATACCCAAAAGCGACTTCGATCAGGCGTGCCGGGAAAGTGATGGTCTCGTCAATTCCTTACTGCAGCGCGACAGGACGCCCCTTCGCAAGTGCATGCATCTTATTGCCGATCGGATGATCTCCGCGTCGCCAGAGGAACTCTGCTCGCTTTATAATGCCAGCGTTTCACTGTTGCCGCTGGAAGCGGGTTGTTTCGAGATAGAGGAAAGGAAGGACAGCGGCGAGAAGCAGCACTACCTGCTGCGCGCAATACTAGAATACGTTGACCAGAATATTTCAGGTGGGGACCTATCACCGAAGAGCGTCGCCGAGAAGTTCGGTATATCCACCCGCTACGTGCACAAGCTCTTTATCGCCTCGGGCGTCACGTTCTGCTCGTACACCACGGCGCGCCGGCTGGACTACATCGTCAGGGACCTCCTGTCGCCGGCGTGTCGGCATCAACCCATTTCGTCTCTTGCCTTCAGATGGGGCTTCAACGACTTGTCGAGTTTCAATCGCGCTTTCCGCGGCCGCTACGGTTGCACGCCCAGCCAGTTCCGCATGCGGGCCGACGCCGGCTAGTTACGGCGCGCGTCGCAGGTCTGCAAATTTCGAGGCGTATGCTGTCCGTTACTGAATCGCATGGCCGACAACGACCGAGAGCAGGAATTGCTCCTCGGCTTGGTCAAGTCCAAGCTCACGATTGAGAAGCTGGTCGAACACGCCGCCGAACGGCCGGGCCGCAAGGCCGAGGGCCGTTGCGGCTAGGACCAGTGTCTGCGAGATGTGTCCGGCTTCGGCTACCAACATCCGGTATCCCCCCTCGCCATACTTCTGCTCATGACGCCGGAAACGGCCGGCGAGGCAGATCATCGCCGCTGCACCCGATACCATCGTCCGCTCGGTCGGCAGGATGGCGGAAAGAATATGCTCGTCCTTGACGTACTCCCGCACCTGGCTGAGGCGGTTTTCAAGAGCTGAATAATGATAGACACCAGCGTGAAGGTCGCCGACGCGCAGGATAACGGGATAGATCTCGACGGCATACAATGCGCCGCTGGAAGGATAGGCGCGCAGCTTCACCTCCTTGTCGCCCTCAACGTCGGACCACGCCATCGTTCCGGTGACACCGCACGCGGTGTCCAGAAGGGCGGATAGCTCGACCTTCGATATTTCCGTGCCCGCATAGTCGCGCCGCGACCGGCGCTGGCGTGTAAGGTCACGGAAGGAACGCAGGCTTTCCGGGACAACATTAGCCAGCCGAACGTGTGGTGCGTCGCCAAAGCTGCGACTGCGATATGCACCGTCGGTGACGAGTCCCACGACAGCAGTGTCGTTGAGGCCGCCACCGCGGAGGGTGCCCTTCATGGTGGCGGAATGGATGAAGTTGGCAACAGCCCGTCCCGAGGTATCCAGCATTGAAGTCGCGGCGAGCAGGTGCAGGAAGTTCTCCGCAGCGGGCCGATCGCCGGGCACCAGGCGAGAGAGAATGTTGCGCACCGTGCGGGTGCCATTGAGCGCGGCAAGTACCGTCCAGGCGATTCTGAGCGGTCCTGAAACGGTGAGCACGCGGCGAGCGCGGCGCATCAGAACGCATTCGGGCAGGGATTCGCAGGAAGGTTCCCGGTCCGGCGCCTCGACGCAAAGATGCTTGTCGTCGCTCAGGTAGGTCCGCGTGCTGGGACGAAGCTGAAGTCTTGACTCCTCATCCAGCAAGCTCGTCGTGTCAGCAACTTCTGAAACCCGCGTCTCCTCGCCAAGATCGATCACGAGGTCGGATCCGAACACGCAATCCGTAATTTCGTCGACTCGAAGCGAGGCTACGAAGGCCGCGTCGGGCGTATTGGGCGACGCTTCAGGCCGTCCGGCAGAGGTGCCCTCCACGCCAGTGCTGCCGGTGATCTCCGCCAGCCGCCGATGCGCTTGCTGGGCGCCATCGGCATCTCCTTGCGTGTCGGAAAGAGCGACAGCCTCTACGTAGCAGGCCGCCGCATCGCCCCACAGCTTGGCCGCCTCGCAGGCTGCGCCAAGGATCATCAGCGCACCGATCTGCGCAGAGGTGTCCCGCATGGTACGGCAGCTCTGCAATGCGGCTCTGGCATGTCCAACGGCGTCATCGGCGCAACCCTCCTCGACCGCCAACTCGGAAAGGCAGGTCGCGGCAATGTGCTGAGCTCGCACATCGCCCATCTCTTGTGCCGCGGCCAGTGCCCTCGCGTAAGATGCGCGCGCATCGACAGGCTGCTTGGCCAAGCGGAGCGCACCGGCAAGATCGAGATGCGTGATTACCAGAAGCCGCTGTGCACCTGCGGACGGGGGAAGCCTGGCGATCAGGGCAATCGCCTCGCGGAGCGACCCAATGGCGAGATCAAATCGATTGCCCAGGGTGAAACATCGGGCGATCCGCTGCACCAGAGCAGCGCGTCCCAAGGTCGGCTCGGGTCCGACCTCTGTCAGCGTTGCATGAAGGCGGGGACCCGCCTGTGAGATTTGGCGGAAGTTGAGGGCCTGCGTCCGCAGCAGCGCCGATCGGCTTTCGTCCGCCTCAGCGAGCAGCAAATCGGAAAGGAGGCCGTAGGCTTCCCAGACGTCACCGGCAAAATTTTCCAGCGTGACGCCGCAAAGTGCTTGTTCGAGCAGCCGGCGAGACTCGAACCGCTTGCCCGGGACGTTCGAGAGGTGACGTGCAAGCCCACAGTTCGCTTGTCGGACGAGTAGCGCCGACCCCGCTTGGTGCGCGGCATCGACCGCTCTGCGGAACGACGCTTCGGCATCGTCTGAAGTAGCGGCAATAGCAGCAAGCTGGAGTGCGGCTTGTGCCGCGCCGGCGTAGTCCGCTTCTATGGTACGCAGTTCCTCGGCCGAGCGCAGGTGCGCCTCGGCCTCGCTCGTGAGCTCCTGGCCGAGGAGCGCGCGGGCGAGTTGGTAATGCGCGGCGCCTTGCGCGTTCCGGTCGCGATGCCGCTGGAAGATATCGAGCGCCGCGCGGAATGCTGTTGTCGCCGCCGCAAAATTGCTCTCGTCCAGCTCCAACATCCCGAGGTGGACGAGATCAATGCCCAACGCGCGTTCGTCTTTGACCTCTTTTGATAGGGCAATGGCGCTTGAGTAGGCTTCGCGTGCCCCAGCGAAGTGGGCGCCCGCCCGGTAGGCGTCTCCAACCCCAGACCAAGCCGCGCACTGCAGCCGCTTGGAGCCGTCACTCAGCGGAAGGCTTGCAGCAATCTTTACAGCATCGCGATAAGCCGAGCTGGCCGCCTGCCAATCTCCCTCCTGCAGCAGACAACGTCCGATCTGTTCGGTAACGGCAGCACGTTCGAAGCTTGCTCGCTTTCCGAGGCGTGGGAGGATCTTCTCGAGAACGGCGCGCGCGCGATCGAATTGGTGGCGCTCCAGAAGTATCTCGGCGTGCTTCACCTCCGTTAGGTACCAGCTGCGATCCGCCGACGGCTCAGGAGCAGTCTGGCCTCGGCCTGCTGCCGTAAGCCCCCGAGGGGGCCCGCCGAAAACATACTTACCGTAGTGTTTGGCCATGCAACGCTCGCTGGCTGCTTAGTCATGATGGTCGGAGATTGACCCTGCGGACGCAAAAGACGACCCGGGGATTTTCCCGGATCGTCGTCTGGATATCGTCGCGAGCAGTGTCTTACGCAGTGCGATCCTCCTGCGTGCTGCTATGGCCGGTAAGTATAATGCGGCGCGACCTCATTTTGGCCATTGTAGCAACAGGACGTGAGGAAGGCCGGCCGATACGGATTGTGCAGACTATTCTTCGTCCGCTGGAGAATGCCGACGTCGCTGCCCCATGCTGGCCCATTGATGCGCCGCAGCACGTTATCGCGAGACTGCACCGCTTTAGCGATGATCTTCTTGACGTCCCAGCCGACTAGGTCGCCGTTCCAGTAGACGAACTTGCCCGCAATCATCACGTGCTTCACATGGCGGGTGTCCATCATGGTGACGACGGTGCCATACGCGTTGTTCATAGGCTGGGTGTTGATGTTGTCGTAGTCGAGAATGACGATGTCCGCTTCTTTGCCTGGCGTAAGCGTGCCGACCTTGTTCAGAAGACCGCTGCCCGCAGCACCCGCAATCGTCATCATCTCCACAGCCTGACGGCACGTAATGAGTTGCGGTATCGGCAGGTTGCCAGGATCGCTCTTGGCGTTGGCGCCTGTACCGAACGCGAGATCGTTGGCCAATCCTCGCTGCAGGCAGAACGCACCGCGCATCATCGAGAAGGGGTCCGGCGTCATGTTCGTGTCGACATCTGGGCTGAGGCTCGGAAGGATGCCGTGGTTGAGCGCCAGTTGGAACGGTGGTTGCCCGTGCCGCATCTGCAGTTCGATATTGCCGGCTATGGAAACGTGGCCACCGTTGTCGGCCCAGATTTTCCAAGGAGACGAGGTTGCAGGCGAGGGATAGCCGAGGTGGCTGTGGCTGATTTGCGCGACGTTGTTGTCCTGCCAGCGTACGCAGTGCACCAGAGTAACGTCTTCGAATGGCGCAAGGCCTGCCGCAAGCGCTTGTGCAGGGACACCCGCGCCGCCCACGTTGTGAGCATTGATGAAAGCGCTAAACTCGCGTGCCAACCCCCAACCCGTTAAGCCCGCGTATTGTGCTGGTAGATTAGCGACCGGCGTCGGGCCGCCCGAGAAGCCCAACGAAACAAGTTGATCCTTCGAAGAGAAATATTTCTTGGCAATGCGCTCTAGACCGAGTTTTTTGCCGGGGTAGAGGACAGCGCCAGGGAATTCGTAAGGATCTGTCTTGACGTTATAGGGCCGCTTGGCAACGGCAGGCGAGTTGGTACCCTGGTTCGGCTCACGGTTAACACCGTTGCTGTAGTCGAACAGTGTTCGACGGCCGGCATCGATGCAGCCCTTGATCATCGCATCGGTGTGCTGAGGCGTGTGCGAGCACTGCGATGTATCAGTTCCACAGGTGATGCCCTGCGTGATCTGGCTGAGACACGCGATTAGTTCGGCATTATAGCAATCCTCTGGGTCGTACGGAGAGCGGCCCAAATCCCACTGCGGCGCCTGCGCCGTGCCGATGCGTCCCGACGTCCAGATGCTCTGCACGACTGTGCCATACGCCTCGTAAATAGCGTTTGTCGTGGCCGTTTGCTGCTGGTCGGGATCTCCGCCGAAGACGATGAGGCCGTCGGCGATGATGCTGCGTTGGATGGCTTCGTACTGATGATTATGCGTACTGATGAAGCCCGGCATGACAATCGAGCCCGTGCAATCGACGACACGAGCGCTGGCATTGATGTTCGGGCGGATGGCTACAATCTTGCGTCCCTCGATGAGCACGTCGGCCTTTTCGAAGTCGCCGACGGCCTTATCGAGAGTAAGGACGACGCCACCCTTGAGGAGAATACGGTCGTTCGCGCCGTTGCCACCGTGCTTCGGCGGATCCTTGTCCCGGCCTCGGTCGTCTGACTGCGCATCTGCTCGACTGACGTTGAAGCCGAGTCCCGCAGCAGTAAGACCACCCGCAGCCGCGCCGCCAAGAAAGCCGCGTCGGGAGAAGTCTAGCCCGTCTTCGCGCTTCCCGTTGCCCAGTTCCTTAGATTTTTTCGCCATTGCTTCGCTCCCACGGTTTTGATTGGCCTCTTGTCCAGGCAACAGTTCATCTTCCCGGGGAGCGTTCGCTCACCGGCTCGCATTGTCATGGTCGTTGCAAACCTGTCGTCACCCGAAAGGCGTCTTGGCTGTGCGCTCCCTGCTAGCGACGGGCGATCAGTTTTTTCTTTGCCCGGAGCGTCTGGATGGGCGCTCCGATTGTTCGCCCGGCTTGATATTACCTTCTGGCAAACTTTTTTTTGGCGCTAGGCAATCTGCGTACGGACTGTGGCAATCGAGAACTAGCTATGAAATTGGATCTGAGCAGCGCATGTGCGCACGCTTGTGCTGCACCGCGCATCGGCACTGACGCGGCCGGGTCAGACTTTGACGTTCGCGCAATTAGGGTATGATGATCGCAGACTTACTGTCCGGTGCGCTCAAGGAGACGCAAGTGATGAGCCGATCGGTTATGGTGGCGTTAGCCGCGGGGTGCATTCTGGCTGGGCTCGCTTCGTCTCAAGGAGCAGTGGCGCTGCCCGTGGCAAAGGCCTTTGCTTCTGGCTCCCGTAGCCTCTTCATTGACGTGCGCTATGGTGCCCGTCGTAGAGAGATCATCGGGGATCGATTTTACCGCGGGTTCTATGGCCTGCCCTTCGTAGGCTACCGCGCCTACTACGGCGCAGGATACTCCGAAGGATGCGGCTGGATCCGTAAGCGTGCTCAGGCGACGGGCGGCCGCTATTGGTGGGCCCGCTACCAAGACTGCATCGACAAGAACTATTGATTGGACAGCAGAGCCGGGCCGAACTCTGGCGCGCTGCCAAGACCGTTCGTAGGAACCCTTCTTCCCCCCGTCTTCCTAGACGAGCACCCTTGCGGTGCTCTTTGATTTGCGTGCCGATCAGGACGTAGCCTCGGAAAAACCGTTGTTTCCGCCTGGAGATAACTCGCTAAGCAGGAAGCGTACAGCGAGCGCACGAAGTGCGGCGAAGCATGAGATGTTTTCAGTCGAAAAGCGCAAGGATCGACCGAAAATACCTTTGGTGCGTCTGAGAACGATCTCGGCCGCGGAAAAACCTCGGCATCACGGTGCGCTATGTCCACAAGCTGTTCGCTGCCAAGCATATGACCTTCGGCTCGTCCGTCACGTCAAAGAGGCTCGATCTCGTCCGCAAGAATTTTGTCTCGCCTGGCTGCGGCTACAAAGCGATCTAGATTTTGCTTATCGCTGGGAGTTCAACGCACTCTCGACGTTCAATCGATCGTTCAAACAGCGGTACGGCATGCCACCCCGCCAGTACCGCACGCGCGCCAACTACTAATACGGCATGGCGTAGTATGGCGCCCGCGAGCGGCGTCACGGGATGTTCGGCTCGTGGACAGCTCACCGCTTGATTGCGTACGGCATCGACGGTGCGCTTCTCAATGTCACCGTCGGGAAACGCTGGGGCGGGTTCGTCCTCTGCCGGTTATCGTTCCCTTGCTGCACAGACGAGCACAGCAAAATCTGGCTTGGTGTCTTGCCGCTGAAGCTCCGCCGCATCTCATTGGTGCGGTCCGTTGCTTGTCGGCGGGAGATTGACGAGGTGAGGGAAGCTCAAGTCCGCGGGGGCTAGAGCATCTTCAACTGCGCTCCCGGAATGAAAAAAAGAAGAATCAGGAAACGCGCATGACCACCATCCAGTTGAATTGGCGAAAGGGGACGCAGTGCTGCCTGGCAGCAGTGCTCGCTTGCACGTCTGCATCCACAGGCGTGCTCGCCCACGGCCCGGGCCCCAAACCGGGCGCACCACCGAAAAATGAGAGCATCTACCCATCGCCTTCGCACCGCTACTTGAAAGAGAGCATTAGCGTCTGCGATCAGGGGAGCTTCTTCGTTGGCGGCAAGCTCAAGAAGACCTACTACCAGAGATCCTCGACGCGGAGCGCGACGCCTTCAGCCGTGATGATCGGGCAAATGTACGTCCAGTTCCAGATCCCGATGAAGTTCGACGACTACCCGGTGATCTTCGTGAGCGGCGGTGCGCATACTGGAGCGAGCCTTGAGTCCACGCCGAGCGGTCGCGAGGGATGGGCACACTATACATTCCGCAAGAACATCCCGACCTTCGTCGTTGACCAATCGGGGCGCGGCAGGTCTGGATTCGACGTCAGCGCTATTCACGAGGGTGTCGCGAAGCTAACCGACGCCGATCCGTCCAACGACGCCGAAGGCCGGTCGCTTATTCCAAACTTTCTCTGGCTGGGAACCGCCGACTGGTGGCAGGGCACGTTCGGACATCTCGTCAATCCGGCGACAGGCCTGCCGACCGGGCCTGGGCCGGCCAACATCCTCGTCGACCAGCTGGTCCCGCATGGCTGGAGTGCGAAAGATCCGGATACCTCACATGGACCCGGCGTGACACCGCAGTTCGACTTCCACTCCACGAGCCCAGAGCTCGTTCCTGAAGGTCTAATTCCTAAGGGCGAACAGGTTGCCGGCAACATTGCCGGTCCGCAGGAATACTACCTTCTCAACTATTGGCGACAGCTCGTTCCGAACACGGAGCAGACGTTGCCGGGGGGCACGTGCGCGACTTGCGTTCCCACGACGATCAGCGCAGGCGGATTCGCTGGCGGACATACTTGGACGCCCGTGAACGTCGCGGAACTGGTCGAACAGCTTGGAAAGATCTACGGCGGTGCCGTCATAGCGACCCACTCGCAGGGCGGCCCCATCGGGCACCATGCCGTCCGCATCCTGAAGCAGCATGGCGCTCTCAAGTATCTCAAGGGCCTGGTTACGGTAGAGGGCACCGGGGTGACCTTGGCCAACGCGGGTTTGGCAGTGGAGGACTTCGACGACATTCCGTATCTTGTCGTGAAGGGCGATTATACGGCGACGAGCACGCAATCTCAGGGCATCGTCGACGCCATCATCTCTCGTCGCAAAGCCGGCCAAGGCAAGGCAGCCGTGGAGTACATCAAGCTCGACGAAGCGCCGAGTATTGCCAATGCCTGGCCTGCTGCGTTCAAGCGGCCCGTCATGCTTGGCATCACGCACATGATGATGGACGGCAGCGACGAAGGCGGTGGCTATGATGCCAATGACATCATGCAGGTCATTCTGAACTGGAGCGGCAAGCACATCTCAAAGATGAAGAAGAAGCAGATGTGCGATCGAGGCCCGCACGATGATCACGATGGGCACGATCACTGATAAGCCCTTTCGGGAACACTTCATCGATCAATGTTGGAAGCGGTCACTTTCGGGTGGCCGCTTCTTTTATACGCCTGATGCGTTCTGTCTTACTCGCTAGGCACGACCTGCGTAAGCGCATTGAACGGAACGCAGACGCGCGGTCGCTCCCCCTGATAGACGCGAACGTTGTGCACGAGCGAGCTGGGAAACAGCACGATGAGACCGGCCTTAGGTCGTACACAAAGTGTGGAAGGCAGCAGACCAGGGAAAAAATTCATCACCATTGACTGGACGGGGTGCTCGAACTCGAGCGCGCCACCGAACCCGCTCGATGGCTCATCCCCTGGATCGACGTAATAGACCCCCGACCACGTGGACAGCGGGTGCACGTGCGAGGCGTTGTAGTCTCCTTTGCGGCTGACGGCGGCCCAGGCAACGAGTTCGAAACCGATCTGCAGCCCAGGCGTTACGAGCGGCAGCTGCCTCGTTGCGGCCTCGACTGCGCTGCTCATGTAGCGCCCGAGTGTCGCCACGGCATCGCCGCCCCAGCTGAGAAAATCGACGTCCGACTGCCAGCCCCCGATGTTGCTCTTCTGCGCCGACTTTGTAGTGCGCTCGCGCTTGAGGATGAGATCCCGGAGCTGCGCATTGAGCACCGCGACATCGTTGAAGATGTAGCTGAACAGCGGCGTCGAGAACAGGTTCTCGATCCGGCCATTGCGGGCCAAATCTGCAGCTGGGTTTAAGATGTTGTTGGACATCGAATGCTCTCTCGCGATGCTCCGGCCTCTGTCAAAGAGGTGCACAACGACATCGCGTATGCAATGAGAAATTCGGCCGTGCTGCAAACGCCGAGCACCTCGCTTTGCATTTTGGGGAGCATACAAAAAAATTCCGCGCACTGCGTTCGCTCTCGCGTTAGCGCGTTCACACTCAGCGTAGCGGTCATCTCAAAGACAGCCGAATGTCGCGCGCCAAGACAGTTGTAGCGCGTGGATGTTAGTCCGCACGCGGTCTTGGATCACGTCAAGGCCACGATGTTTTGTCGTTGTCTAGGGAGAACGCGATGACACAAGAAAAAGCATTCAAATTTTTGCTGATGACGTCCGTAGCTTCGGTCGGCGTTTTTGCCGCCACGCAAGCGTCGGCGTGGAAGTCGCCCACAAAGAACAAATATATGACGGCCCCACTGGAGATCTGTGACAAGGGCACGTTCTACGTCGGCGGCAATCCAAAGATCACGCCGTTCGCGAGCGGGCCGACACCGCAAGGACAGCGCGAGATCATCATCAACCAGATGTACGTTCAGTTCCAGACTCCTATGAAGTCGAAGAGCTGGCCCCTCATCATGGTGCATGGCTCGGGCTATTCCGGCTCTGCCGTCGAGGGAACGGCAGCCGGCAACGAAGGCTGGAACGACTACCTCGTTCGCAACAACGTCCCGAGCTACACCATCGATCAGCCGGGCCGCGGCCGCTCGGGCTTCGATCACACGCCAATTCACGAAGCGGTCTATAGGCTGCAGCAGAACGATATCCCTGGGGCGCTGGCGCTGCTCCCCGGTGGAGGCACGCAACCGGCATTCGGCTTCAGCCACGAGGGCACCGCTGGCTTTGCAACCTGGTTCGGCCATTTCTTGCCGCCTGCACCGTCTGGCGATCGCTTCGATGAAAGCGTCACCGCCAGCAAGATGATCCGTCACGGCGACGTGGGCGATCCGACCTGCGTGACCGAACCGGCCCACTGCAAATACAAGGGCCGTCTCCCGATGGAAGGCGATTCGCCCTGGGCGATCGACTTGGCCATCAAGTCACGCACCGGTTCAGGCGCGCCTGCGGGCATTGGAACCATAACGCCTGACAACGCGCAGGTGGCGCAGAACCGTTCACTTCTAGCTTTGGAAGCTTACAAGTTCGACCTGCCGAACTCAGAGAACTTCCTCGCCGGTTCGACTTGCCTGAGTTGCACGCCGACTGCCATCAATCCCACCAACACGTGGACACCGATCGCGCTCGCGGAGCTGGTCGAGGGCTTGGGCGGGGCCATCGTCGCGACCCACTCGCAGGCGGGAAGCATCGGCCACCACATGGCGCGCATCCTCAAGAGCCATGGCAAGCTGAACCTACTCAAAGGGCTGATCACTATTGAGGGATCGTGCTCATTGCCGGGTGCTGGGCTTGCTGCCGATGGTTCCGACTTCAAGAACGTTCCGTACATGGCCTTCGTCAGTGACTACACGGCGACTAGCACCGTGTGTCAGCAGTCGGTGGCTGCCATTAAGGCCAGCGGCGGCAAGGCTGACTACATTGAGCTGGATGAGCCCGGCTGGTGGCAGGGCAGCTACAAGGGACCGTTCGGCATAGACTACGTCGGGCCGTTCCGCGGCATCTCGCATATGATGATGATCGAGGACAACCCGGCGCCCGGCAAGAACGGGAAGCCGGGCAAGGCAACGAACCTTCAGGTCATGGACGTAATGCTGGAATGGGCGAACAAGAGCATCAAGCCGCCTAAGACGCAGTCTTGCGAGTACAAGAAGGACCGTGATGACGATCACGGGCATGATGATGACCCCCATCATCATTGATGCGGTGAGGTAACACGAAAGCGACCGCCCACGGGCGGTCGCATTTTTTTTCGCCGTGATCGCGGACTACGGAGCAGGCGCGCCAGTGTGCTGCATCCAGTATTTTGCACGCTCGCCCGGTGCGTTCATAACGTCCTTGCACAGCTTGCTGTACTGGTCTTGTAGCACCGAAATTTCCAACATCGAAACGTTGGACAGGTTCTCCTCGATCTTCTTTGGAATGTTGGCCATTACGACCTTGTGGGTCATCTCTTTGGCCAGGACGGCATATTGCGCCTTCACCACTCCTGGACTGAGGCTGTCGGCCCGCGCCACCGCCAATTTGTAGGCGTCGACATATTTCAGAGACGTGGCGCGTTCGTTGGCGCTTCGCAAGACAGCGGCCACGATGTCGAAATAAACAGCGCATTCGACCATTTCTTTGGCCATATCCTCCACCGCGGCCTGCACGGCTTCGTTACGTTCTTCCTGCGCGAGAGCGCTGCTCGCGCACAGGCTGATCAGCCCAATGACCGCACAGAACTTCTTCAAGTTTGTCATTGCTCCGCCCCTACGCACTGAGATCGCGCCATTAAGCAACAGCAGTTGGTCGCAAGTAGGGCTCTCCGACTTGGTCCGCATGGTCCATCACCACAAAACAGGGCGAGTTGGTTTCGCTCGCCTGAAAGATGAAGACGCCGGTTCTTTTCAGAGCTCGCTGCACATCTCTGGACGGCTCGCACCGCTTACGATTGTGCTTTGAAAATCGAAGCGGAAAAAATCCGAAGCGGCTCGGCTATTCACGCTCGGCTATGCACGCGAACGGGTGAGGGAAGCAGCGCAGAAAGCAAAGCTGCCGGATGACGTGACGCTCAGACCTCGTAAAGCGGGACTGACGGAGCGGGGTAGTGGCGCTGAGCGGACATTAGACCGCCTCTACCTAAAGCGCGCGGAAGAGCAGCGTGTAACAGCCGTACGTCGCTGTTGCCCAGGATCGAAAGCAGCTGGATGGAGATGGGACAGCGAGGAAAGTCAGGCAGAGCCACATGCCAAGCGCAAGCGTAGATCGCGCGAACACGGCGAGCAAGTAGGTGACCGGCGACACGCTCGTGGGAGACATGCCCTTCTGCAGCGCGTGATAGGGATTGCTGATACGGCTCCTTACATTCTGACGCGCTTCTTCTCCGGATCGTAGAATGGGAACGGTACGACGGTCGCCTTGAAGCGCTTCTGAAGTCCGTCGAGGCGTCCGATTTCAAGCGCCGTGCCCATTTCCGCATGTGTGACGTCCACCCGCGCAAAGGCCAGCGTCTTCTTGAGAAGCGGCGAGCGCATCGCGCTTGTCACCGCGCCGACGTTTGCCCGGCCGACGAAGACAGGATCTCCGTGCGAGGGTTTCTCGTTGCCCTGGATCTCGAGGCCGACCAGCTTCCGGAGCGGGTTGGCGCGCCGGTTCTCGATCGCCGCCTTGCCGATGTAGTCTTCCTCTTTCTTTGTCGGAACGGTGAAGCCAATGCCGGCTTCGAGCGGATCGGTCGTTGAATCGAAATCGTGGCCGCCGAAGACGAGGCCGGCTTCAATGCGCACCATGTCGAGCGCATCGAATCCGAACGGCTGAATGCCCAACGGTGCGCCGGCTTCCATAATCTTATCCCAAACCGCAGGAGCATCTTTGGGGTGGCAGAACACTTCGTATCCGAGTTCACCCGTGTAGCCCGTTCGCGAGACAAGCACCGGAATGCCGTTCACGCCGCCGATGCGTCCGACTGTGAAGCGGAAGAGGCCGAGCTCCTGAAGCGACGGCCTGCCGGGTGGCGTCTCGATGAGCGACTGCAGAATTTCGCGAGACTTCGGGCCCTGAACGGCGACGTTGTTGATTTCGGACGTCGCGGTTTTGAGATTCACTTTGTATTTGGTTTTTGCGAGCTGTTCCTTCAGCCAGATGAGGCTTGCGTCGTCGCCGCCGATCCAGCGGAAATTGTTCTCCGCCAAGCGGAAGAGCGTTCCATCGTCCACCATTCCTCCGTGCTCGTAGCACATGGGCGTATAATAGATTTGCCCTACGGACAGTTTGCGGACGTCGCGCGTGATGATGCCCTGCAGGAACTGCTCGGAATCGGGTCCGAGAACTTCCATTTTGAGTAGAGGCGATAAGTCCATGATGACCGCGCCTTCGCGGCAAGCCCAATATTCTTTGATTGCGCCTCCATTCGCGTAGCAATGAGGCACCCAGAACCCGCGGTATTCGCCGAAGTTGCGCGTGAGAGCCGACGTGCGCGGGTGGAATCCCGATTCTCTCGTCAGCTGAAGAGGTGCATCCGGTGTCATTCTGAATCCAATCGAGCGCTTGAAGGGTGTGTCTTTCGGATAGACCCGAACGTGTATCTCAGTCAGGTGCCATCCATTGGAGGCATCAATGTCGGCAGGGCATGAGGATGTGCCGCAGACGAGATCGGTCAGCGCACGCATCATCACGTAGTCGCCGGGGCGAGACCACGGCTCGTCGGACCATATGTTGTTATGGCAGTCGACATTGGTGTTGAAAAAGAAGTTGATAGCCGGCCAGCCCTTGTAGCTGCCGATCGGGTAGTTCTTGAGCGCGTCGTTGAAATTGTCGGTGCAGTTCGGGTGCCCGAAATAGCCCATATCCTCATAGTAGCGCGTCGTGCATGCGAGGTTGAACGTGTCGTGACGCCCGACCGTATCCTGCACGATTTCGACGAGCGGATTGCGATCCCGGTCGAAGAACTTCGAATAGAGGCCGGGCTTGGGATATGCGGCGCCGATCATCGATCTCGTCGTCGTCGAGTCGAGCCCCAATACTTCGCCGCGGTCGAGTGCGCGACGATTGAATGCCAGGAAATCCGAGCACTGGCGGCCCTGTACGTCGATGATCTGAATGTATTCGCCTTCGTGAACCTCAAAGCTTTCGGCGCTCGCGATGGTAATGCGAATATCCAGGCGCGGTTCGGCGATGGGGTCGGGAAGCTTGGCTTCATTGAGAAGGCGAGGATTGGCGCGCTGGATGAAGACCAGGATATCGGTTGCGGGCGTTTGCTCCCAGACGACCATCGGTTCCGCTGGTGCACCGAAGACGGCGAGGACCGGGCGTTCCACCTGCAGCGCGACGACGTCCCCGGGAACGCTGTCCGGACCGAGCACGCTCGCAGCCTTGACGCGTCCAATGTCGAGTCCGCGCCGGAACAATCCAAAGCGAACGCGTTGTATGTCTTCGCTATCGGCTTCGAGTGCGCGCTGAATGCCTGCCGGCGTGGCGCGTCCTTTGAGACCGAGCGCACCAAGATCGCTCTTGCCACCGGGAGCGAAGGCCGCAATCTCCACGCGTTGGCCGCCTTCGAGTGGACTGATCTCGATGCGGTCTCCTTTGTCGAGTTCGAAAGCAGCGGTTCCGCCGCCTTTCAAAACGTACCGTTCGACGCCCAGCTCCAGTGACGACTGCCCTGGAACGAACAGTTTTGGCCGGGCAGGGGACGTCAGAATTGCGTCGCTGCTCATCTTTGCCCTCATATGGAAATGGGGAGATGGACCAGCGGCGCGCGGCCGGTCCATTGTTTTGGTTTCTAATCGTATCGCCAGGCTACTCGGCAGCGACCATTTTGGTTGGCTGGTTGAGAAACGCTTCCATCGAGTCGTCCGTGGCTTTCATCCATGGCGTGTGATGGATTGGCGCCTGCGTGCCGGTCAGCACCGATTTGTGCGAACGGTCGCGATAGGTCAGGATGTCTTCCATTTTGTGATGTTCCCACTCCTTGAACATCTTCGCGACTGTATCGACGTCGAGGCGCGGGTAGTCAGTCGGCGTGATGAGATCGCGGACATACTCTGTCTGAAAGTCGATCGCGGCGGTCGCATCGGGCAGGGCTTCTTCCTGCTCCGTCCACTTCTGGATATCGGCGAACATATCCGACTTCGACGGCAACTTGATGCGTCCGAGAACGACGTCTCGCGCGTACCACGCCTGAGCATCGAACATATTGAACGTGTAGAACTGATCCTGCATGCCGATGTACATCAGCTTCGGATTGTCGATCCAGAAGATACCTTTGTAGAGGTTCGGCGGATAAAGCCGGTTGCGCGACTTGAGACGCAGCGAATCTTCCATGAACGGATGGTGGTGCAGATAACCCGTGCACAGGATGATCGCATCGACGTCCTTCTTCGTGCCATCCTTGAAATAGGCCGTCTTGCCTTCAACGCGCTCGAGCAAGGGGACTTCGTCCATGCGGGCCGGCCACTTGAAGCCCATCGGCTTCGTGCGCCATGAGAACGTGACGGACTTGGCGCCATACTTATAGCACTGAATGCCGATGTCTTCCGACGAGTAGCTCGCGCCGACGCACAGCACGTCCTTGCCCGCAAACTCGTCCGCCGAGCGGAAGTCGTGTGAGTGCAGCGTGCGGCCGAGGAATGTCGTCAAACCGGGAAATTCCGGAATATTAGGCGTCGAGAAGTGGCCGCTGCCGCAGAAGACGTAGTCGAATTCCGATGATGTCAGCGTGTCGGCGACGAGATCCTTCACCGTAACGGTGAACTTTTGCGTGTCCTCGTTGAAGGTGACGTTGCGAACTGCGGTGCTGAGCTTGATGTAGTGCATGATGCCGCTGCGTTCGATGCGGCCCTTGATGTAGTCGTGCAGCACGGCCCGCGGCGGAAACGACGGTATTGGCCGTCCGAAATGCTCTTCGAACGAGTAGTCGGCGAACTCTAAGCATTCCTTCGGCCCGTTCGACCAAAGATAGCGATACATGCTCGCGTGAACTGGCTCGCCGAATTCATCCGTGCCCGTGCGCCACGTGTAGTTCCAGATGCCGCCGCAATCTTTTTGCCGCTCGTAACAGACCATTTCGGGGATATCTGCCCCCTTTCGACGCGCGCTTTCGAATGCGCGCAAAACCGCCATGCCGCTGGGGCCGGCGCCAATAATCGCTATTCGCTCTGCCATGTTGTTCCCTTCCGAAAAATCTATTCGCTAGGATTTCCTGTCCGTGCCGGGGCTTGAGTTAGGCTTCGTCGCGCGGGTGCGTGCGGAGGCGGAGAGGGTCGTAGAAGGGCATCCGCACCACAGTCGCGGGCCAGTCACCGCCGTCCTGAACGACCAGCTCCGTGCCGAGCTTGGTATAAGCGGGCTCGATATGTGCCATCGCCAGCGATTTCATCAGATGCCTGCTGTAGGTCGTGCTGGTGACGACACCGACCTGCTTGCCATTCGCAAGAATCTTCGAGCCGGGAGCGACTGCTGACGTATGATCGACCTCCAGGCCCGTAACAAAGGTTCGTTCCTTGCCCTTCTTCTCAATGAGCGCTTTCTTGCCGATGAAGTCCGGCTTCGAGAGATCGACGCTCCAGTCGGCCTTCACTTCCCATGGGGTCGTATCTTCGTTCGTCATCTCGCACGGGAAGAACAGCAAGCCGCCTTCGACGCGCACGATATCGAGACATGCCCACGATACTGGGATAAGGCCTTTGTCCTTGCCTGCCGCCAGAATAGAATCCCAGATCTTGTGAGCATCCTTGGCTGCGCAGAAAACTTCATATCCAAGCTCGGCCGAATAGCCGCCGCGCGCGAGGCGAACAGGAGTTCCGAAGAGGGTGGACGTTCCGTGTTTGAAATAGCCAAGCCCAGCTAGATCCATCGGCGTATGCGGCGCGAGAATTTCCAGTGAGAGAGGGCCTTGCAAGGCGAGAACGTGCACGTCGTCATCCCGCTCAACCTTCACGTCGTACTTCGGTGCGTGCGCGCGGATGACCTCTTCGGTTTTGCCTGCTCCGTGGGAAAGGCGGTACTCGGTTGGACTGTCCACGTAGACGAGAACGTCGTCGATCAGTCCGCCGTTCTCGTTGACGATATTGGAAATATGCGAGTTACCCGGCTTTGCTTTGGTGATGTCGGACGTCAGCACGTAATTGAGCAGGTTCGGTGCGTCCGGCCCCGACACGTTCAGGATTTGCAAAGAAGAAACATCGAAAAGGCCTGCGCGGCAGCGCACGGCTTCGACTTCTGCGTAGGGATCGGTCGCATACGTTTGCGGAAGTGGCATGTTGTTCCACGACACTGCCTCTAGATCGCCGCCATTCGCCCGGTGGCGATCGTTGAGAATGGATTGACGTGGCAAATCGGCTAGGGACATGAGACGTACCTCTTGCTTTTGATTTTGCGGGCTTCTGTTTTGGAAAACGGTCGTTGGAAAGATCGCTTAGTCCGGGCCTCCGCCAGGCGAGGTGGGGGCGCCATCGTCGTATTTGGAAAGGTATGCGATTGCCGTTTCGCGATACCGGGTGAGGCCTTTGTAATCGACGAGCTCCTGGGGCAATGAGCGTAGGACGCGCGGCAGGCGACGGCCCCATTTCGGCACCGTTACGATCTGCTCGAGGCTCATCAGGTAGCCACGGATGGAGAACAGGATTGCATTCGAGCGCGGCAGCCTGAAGAGACCCTGCATTTCGACGCGAAGGTGCACCTTCTTGCCGGCATTCTCCGGCGTCACCGTCGTTCGGTCGGTGCCCCACTTATGGTAGTTTTCGGGGCTCGTATCGAGACGCGGATTGATCGTCATCGTCCAGTTCAAGCGGCGGACCGGCTTGCCGATCTGGAGATTGAGCAGGAACTTGAGCGCGCGTTCGAACACGCCAGCCTCGTGCGCCAGCGGCACTGGCCCGTGCCATTCGAAAAAGTTCATGCCGACGTCGAAATCTAGCGACCAGTCGGCCTGCGACGTGATGATGCCCGCATCCATCCAAAGCTGGTTGTCGCGCTGGTCTTGAATCGAAAAGTCGCCCTGCACCTGACGGCCGATGTATTCCATCGGCTCGAAGGGAAGCGTGCCCGCATCAAGGAACGTGAACTTCTGGTCGATGCCGAGCGGCCGATTGATCCAATGCCACTGAGAGCCGTCGCGATTGAGCGTGAAATGCTCGGGATAGTCGCGAGCGAGTGACGTCATGATGAGTTCGAGCATGTCCCACTGAGCCGTCATCATGTGCGGCAGCGCCTGGCATCGGAGGGGGTCGGCCTCGAGAACAAGCGCCCGGTCGCGCATCTCGGAAACATAATGTTCGTCGATGTCAAACGGGAATTCGAATGGCGATCCTTTGGGGCCAGGCGTGTGCGGCTCAATGTTGACCGAGTAGCGGTATTGATCTTCGATGAACGGAAACGGAAAGCGCCGGATGTTTTCAGGGCTGTTCGCGTACGTGAAATCGTCTCGAAAGGTCTCGTCTCTAAAAGTCAGTCCCATTCCAAGGTCTCCACGGAAGTCTTTTCTGAAGTTGCGATCAGAGATCGAGCGTGATCGATGCGGATTGGATGCGCGACATGCAAATCATGATCTTCTTGCCTTCGGCCTTCTCGGGTTCGGTCAGGAAATGATCGTTGTGCTCGATGAAGCCGTCGCAGGAGAGCACAGCCGTCTCGCATTGGCCGCATGCGCCGCCACGGCAGAGAAACGGTGCGTCAACGCCATTCTCTTCGAGTGCTTCGAGAATGCTCTGATGTCCGCTCACAACAATTTCGCGACCGGAACGGGCTAGCTTGACGACGAAAGGTTTGCCTGGCGGCGGGGCACTGAACTGTTCGGAGTGCACGTTCTCGTCCGGCCAGCCGAGCAGCTTTGCTGTTTGCAATGCCCAGTCGATCATTGGCTTTGGCCCACAGACATACATATGCGTGCCTAGGAGTTGACCACGCAAAACTGTCTTGAGGGGAATCAGCTGTCCCAGATCCTGGCGATAAACATTGACGCGAGAACCGTAACGCGATTGCAGATATTTGCAGTAGGCGCCGTCTTTGAGCGAGCGAACGCCGTAGTGAAGCTCAAAATCCGCGTGGAGCGCATCAAGCTCGTCCATCATCGCCATGAACGGCGTGATGCCGATGCCGCCTGCAACGAACACATGCTTCTTCGCGAGCTTGGCCGGAGGGAAGAGATTGAGCGGCTGCCCGATCTCGAGTTCCGATCCGACTTTAACGCTTTCGTGCATGAACTTCGAGCCGCCACGTGAGGGTTCGACGTTCAATACGCTGATCTGATAGCTCGACGTATCCTTCGGCGAGCCCATGAGAGAGTAGGGGTTGCGCATCAGCCTGCTGCCGGCGTGCATGACGACAGAGATGTGTGATCCGCCTGAAAATTCCGATAACGGAGCATTGTCGATGTCGACGAGGCGGAAGCGCTTAATGCGGTTTGCCACGGCTTCAACCTCGGCGACGCGAACGCGCCGGAGAGAATTTCCGCTCATTGATATAACGCCTCCGCTGCAGGAATATCGCCTGGAACTTCGGCGTCGATGCACACACCCTGGAACGCGGCGAGACGTCTGGAATAGTGGTCGCGGACAAGCAGAATGGTACCGCAACGGATGCATTTCACAGGGTTCGTGGTGACGTCCTCGATGTATCCCTTGCAGTGCACGCACTGGACGCGGCGCTTCAATGACCCACGATGTTCAGTTCTGATCGACAAGTGATCGATGGAGAAATCGATCCCTGCCTGGACAACCAGACCGATGAGCGGCTCTGTGCCAGCCGCATAAAGGCGCATGCCCATCGGCGCCGTTTCGAGAAGCTGCCGGAGTCGAGCGATCCCATCGGCAAGAGTCGGTTGCATTTCAATGGCAGCCGGAGCGAGTTCGCGCGTAAGCGCTTTGCTCTCGGTATCGGTCAGGCTGTCAGCAAGAATGATGGTCGTGCGTTCGGCGAACGCGATGTCGGCGCGTGAGAATAATTCTGAAACCGCCGTCGTTCCCGCTTTGTCACAGACGATGATGTTGTGTTGCGCATTGAGATCCGGAGTGAGCCCCGGGTAAATCGGGCGACTTTTGATGGTGCTTGCAGTCATTAAGTGCTCCCTTAATCCGCGAAAGCCCTGGTGTTCTTGGGATCTGCGGAACGTCATCAGAGAGGCCGGAGCGGCGAAAGCCGCTCCGGTTGAATTGTTTCTTAGGAAGGCAGTTGGAAGAACCAGTTAGAGACGAGCACGACGGCCAAGCCGGCTGCGAGCACGAGATAGGGAAGCCCCCCGGCCTTACGCGTTTTCAAATCGCTCTGGCTGAGCCCGAGGTCCTCGAGCATGTGTGCTGGAAAAACGCCCTTGTCCTGCACGTAGTGACGGAAGACAAACACAGGTATAATCAGGAACGCGGTGAACAGGCCTGCCCACAACGCGATCGGGTTCCAGACCTTTGCACCCGCGCCCATGAAGACGGCATTCACGAACGCGAACACCGTGCCGAGGGCGAGCACGAAGGTCGGTGCGCGCCATGGACGATGGGCCGTTGCGTTATCGACGCGATGGATCCAGCCCGCGTTGAGGTTCAGGAAGTTGAAGATGATGTACCCGCAGTTGGAAACCGCGAGAATGAAGAAGAAACTCGTGGCGTCGGCACAGGCGATTGCGAGGACCGCAAGATTGATCACGAGGTCGGTCCACATGGCGCGCGTTGGAGCGCCATGCTCGTTGACGTGGCTGAGGTAGCGCGGCAGCCAGCCGTCGCGCGAGCCCTGGTAAAGCGTACGCGATGAGCCGGCCATTGCTGTCATCAGGCAGAGCATGAGCGCCAGGATCATCAGCATGACGAGCAGGCTGGTGAGCGTCCCGCCGTGACCAACCATGTTGGCCATGGCCGCCGCTACGCCGGAGCCATCGACGATGGACGGCTCGAGCATGCCTTCGAGGCCCAATACCCCTTGGAACGTGAAGGGCACGAGCGTGAAGAGCACGAGGCAAAGCAGGCCGGAGTAAAAGATTGCTTTGAACGTATCGCGGCCAGGATCGCGGAATTCACTCGTGTAGCAGATCGCCGTTTCGAAGCCGTACGTCGACCAGGCAGCAATGAACATGGCGCCGAGAACGAGCGTCCAGCCGGGAATGTCCCAACTGCCGATCTCCGGAGCATAGGCGGCTTTCAGTGGTTCGATGGGCGTGAAGTTCGACCAGTTGATCTGACCCGTTATGATCGGCACCACGCCGACGATGAACATCGGAATGATCACGGCGAGCCCGATATACTTTTGAACGTTTGCCGTCCCAAGAATACCGCGGTGCTGGATCGCGAATGTAACCAGCATCAGTACCGCGCCGATGAAGAAGGCGGCGTTGAATGAGAACGACACGGGTCCAAGCGATCCGTGGAAGAGCGACCAGTTGCGAATTGACGGTGTCAGCGCGGCAATAGCATCCGCGGAAAGGAGGGCGGAGACAGCGTCTGCTGCCGTCTTTCCTTGGTTTGCTGCGAGCCACTCCGCGATGCGAGGCGAGTCGAGCGGGATCGATGCGCTATGTGCACTCACCCAGGCGGCGACTTGGGGCGCGTCCGCCGGGGGAATGCCTGCCAGGGAATTCAGAATATATGCGGCCGCGATGGAGCAACCGAGCGAGAGCACGGGCGACCATGCAAACCAATTACACCAGACCGATAGCGGTGCGATGAGCTTCGAGTACCTGACCCAGGCTGCCGCGCCGTAGACCGAAGCGCCGCCCGATTTGTTCGGGAAGAGGCCGGCGATCTCGGCGTAGGTGAAAGACTGAATCAGTCCCATGAGCATCGAGACGAACCAGACGAGAAAGGCGACCTTGCCCGCTACGCCCGCGATGCCGCCGATTGAAAACAAGACAAGAGCCGGGACGCCGCTCGCGACCCAAAATGCTCCCCTCCAGTCGATTGCTCGTACGAGTTTTCCGGAATGGGCGCTAAGCCCATGTCCGGCAGAAAGCACTTCGGTTTGTATTGTCATGATCGCTCCAACCAAGCCTGCCCACAGACAAAACGTCGTGCTGTGATCGATCCCCGAGCGGAGCGCAGAGGCGGCGCCGCCGCGTGAAGCAAAGAGCACGATCCCCCGTCGAACTCTGGCGGTGGCTGACGCAAGCTGATGATTTTGCGATCTGAACCAATTTAAACCAGAAATTACCGCAATTAGCCCGACGCGACCATGTTATGAGGCGGTGAATTCCCTGCAAGTCAAAAAAATCATCAGAAGGAAAGGACTTTTGGTCATTTCGCAGGCACGGAAGTCATATATTACTGATGCTCATTGCACTTAGCGCGCTTATCGCAACTGCGAAACTATTTTGGGCGATATTGGTCGAAATAGGTTGTCTTTTGTCCGAGAAAAGCGAATTCTGTATGCATATCGCATCCCTGAAGCTCTCCCGAAATTGAATCGCGAGCTCGAACGTGGCCGATATTGAAAAGTGGACTGACGAAACCGTGCTGGCGTTTTCGGCAATGGGTGGTACACGGATCAACGATGCTGCTAGCGGGTGGCTTCGCGCGGCGGCGATGTTGGAAGGCGCAGCTGCTCCGACGGCATCGCTCGCGGCTGCACGCGCGAACGCGGGTGTCGCGCATCTCATCGGCGGCGACGTTGGTGAGGCACGTCGTGCTTTTCGCAAAGCAGAACAAGATTGGAGCGATGTAGTCGCTGATATCGCGAGGCTCGATGTACCGATGACGGGCGCGACCTCATTCCATTTCCGGCTTGCAACAATGGTTCCCGGTGCTCTGCTCGAAGCGCGGCGGCACCGGTACCGGCAGCTCGCGGAGGGCGCGCTGGCGATCACGCGCTTCAATCTTCTGCTTGCCGATGCCGCGGATCTCACATCCGAACTCGTGATGACGCAGACGCGCGTTCTCGCATCGACGCTCAAGGGAGTTCTGGGTTCCAAGTCGCCGGAGGTTCGCTTGCTCGCATTGCCGGATGACGAGACCGCAGGGACTGCATCCGTCTTTTCGATCTATGCAGCGAAGGCTGTGGATTTCGCGGATCGCCAACGCACGCTTTCGTCCGCGCTCTCGGACGACTGCGCTACTCTGGAGGCCGCTGTTGCTCTGACTGCTCTACTGGGGCCGCAGGTGTTTCACGAGGTCCGCCGTCAGCGGCAAGCCGAAGAAATCCCATCCGAAATTTAATACCGCATGAGCGCGAGCCGAAAACATGTCCGACACTTATGACTTCGAAGCGCCCCCGTGGATCGATGACGTCACGCGTCATCCGCTCGTCACGCCGCGAGTGAAGGAGATCGCCACGCGGCTGTTCGCGCGCTGCGCCTCGGGCGAATATCCTTTCGGCACGCGCATTCCCGCCGAGCGCGACTTGGCGAGTGAATTCGGCGATAGCCGTGCCGCCATACGCCAAGCGCTCGACTTCTTGACCGCTTACGGCATCGTTGCGCGCCGTGCGGGAAGCGGCACTTTTGTTTCCTATCAAAGAAAGCGTCCAGCTGGCGACGGTAGGAATGAGCGCGCCTCTTCCCATGTCGATATCGATCAGCTCGCCGAGACTGCGTCTCCGTTCGCGCTGAACATCGCGAGTTCCGTTTTGGCGCCGGAGATGACGCGCCTCGCAACGATTTACATGACGACCCGTGACATCGCCGATCTTCAAAATCAGCTCACGCGCCTTGAGGCGATCGTCACTGAATCAGCCACGTTCGCGATGTTGGAGGAGCAGTTCATGATGGCGATCGCGCGCGGTACGCACAACTCGCTGATCGTCGCGATGTACGGCATTGTGCACGAGGTCCGTCGCCATCCGCAGTGGGCTGCATCCCGGCAGCAGGCTCTGACGCCAGCGAAGATCAAGAGCATCCAGCTCATGTTCAGATCGCTCTACGATGCGATCGAACGGCGAAATGTCGAGACGGCCGTCGAGATCATCAAGCTTTACGTCGCCAATGCCCACGAAGACATGATTTACGAATCGTGAGTTGTCAGGCGATCAGGAGTGTCGGTTGAAGCGGCGCGCTGTTCGCGCTGGTCCCACATCATGTTCATCGACCTCATGTGCTTGAGGAGGATTGACCGGTGCTTTGACCACCAGTCCGAGATCGAGCCGAACTCTTGGATTCTTGCCTTGCCGTTGACGATGGCGACGACGGGCCAATCACCAACGAGCGCGTTATCGATCCCGAACAGTTCCTTGCCCCACCACTTGGCTTCGCCGAAGGCGTGGGGACCAATCCCGCCGACCTTCATTGCGGCAAGGACCGAGAAGGGCTCGAACGTGCGCGCTCGCTGTACGGCCGATTTCCAGAGTTCCAGCGTCGAAGCGTATTCCCACGACACAGCGCTCCACGTTCCCGGGAAGCGTCGGCAGAACTCTTCGTAGAATTTGCCGGGGTCCTCGAAATTCACGTGGCCCTCTGTGAGGCGAGGGTCATCGAAATCCGGGAACTGGAAGACGAAGCCTTCCATGAACTCGACGCTCGTGCGCCGGATAAGCTCCGGGTAGTTATCGCATGTGCAGGACAGGAGCCGGCCGCGGAAGCCGCGCTTGAACGCTTCGATCGTAAGCGCGTGGACAAATGGTTCGTATGCCGTGTCCCAACAGAGGATGTCGGGTTTCTTTGCCATCAGGTCGTCGACGATCGGCCCGAAATCGCTGGTTTCCGGCTCAAATACGCGCTCGGCGACAAGCTCGATGCCTGCCGCCTCGAAGGCTGCTCTGTAGGTCGCGATCGATGGCAGCCCGAGGAGATCTCGCTGGGCGCACAATGCCGCCGTCTTGACCTCGGGGTGCGTTCGCTTCAGCCACTCGACGCCCGTGACGTTGTAGATTGGATGAACTTCGCTAGGCGCGATCAGCGTCGGCACGTCGGGTGAGAGATCGCTCGGCAGAAGGGTGGCGACGAGCATGCGGTGCTGGCTGATAAGGCGTCTGACTTCCCCCGTCAGATCGTCGCCGCCGATCATGAGAATGAGCTTCACGCCATCCTCCATGATCAGTTTTCGTGCGCCTTGCAGGGCCCGTTCTGGCTGATACTGGGTATCGAATTGGACGAGCTCGAGCATGTACTTTCGGCTGCCAACTTTCAGGCCGCCGGCGGCGTTGATCCGCTCGACCCAAATGAGACTGCCGTTCAAGCCAGGAACCGCCCAAGCCTTCAGCGGTCCCGTGAGGGGCGCGAGCATGCCGATCTTCAAAACTGTTTGAGATCCTAGTCCGAAGTCTCTCATGGCGACTGCCAGAGCTGATGCAACGGCGCTTCTGGGTCTAATGGCCATTGCCTGGACTTGTCGGGCTTGAAGACTGTCGGAACACTGGGGTCAACTTTTTTGCAGCTTGCCAAAGCCGCGCGCTGTCGCGGCGGGCCTTCATATCGGACGTCCCGAACTTTGGGAAACGCTAAAGCTGGACCAGTAGCTTGTCGATAGGCCCGAATGACCAGGGTCAGTGATGGCCGCCCGCAAGATGTTTCGAGCGCCAGCAAGCCCGGCCCTGTCCGAGGCTGAGATGTCCCACTGCCCTCGAACTATACGGCCAAGGCAATGCCGCACCTAGTTGCAAATGATTCCGAACTGCGTACAAAGATGCAATTCATTGTCATTTGCAAATAGGAGAGAGCTTGATGCCCTATGGGGTGATGCGGCGGGTTTTGGTGGGAGTCATGGGGGCAGCAGTCGCGGCAGTCCTTTCTGCCTTGCCGATAGCCGCTCAGGAGAAGTTCAAGGCGGTCACGACCTTCACGGTCATCGCCGACATCGCGCGTAACGTTGCAGGCGATGCTGCGATCGTTGAATCGATCACCAAGCCCGGAGCCGAGATTCACAATTACCAGCCGACGCCAGGCGATATCCGGCGGGCACAAGGCGCGAAGCTCATTTTCTGGAACGGCCTCAATCTCGAACTGTGGTTCGAGAAGTTCTTTCATAACCTGAAGAACGTGCCGGGTGTTGTGGTGTCGGAAGGGGTCGAGCCCATCGGCATTGCCGAAGGTCCGTATACGGGCAAGCCGAACCCGCATGCCTGGATGTCGCCCACGGCGGCTCTGGTTTACGTCGACAACATTCGCGATGCCTTCGTGAAGCACGATCCGGCCAACGCCGATACCTACAAGGCGAATGCCGAGGCCTATAAAGCGAAGATCACAGCGGCGATCGATCCGATCAAGGCCAAGCTCGACAAGGTTCCGGAAGACAAGCGCTGGCTGGTTTCCAGCGAGGGGGCATTCTCTTATCTCGCGCGGGATTTCGGTTTGAAGGAGCTCTACCTGTGGCCCATCAATGCCGATCAGCAGGGCACACCGCAGCAGGTGCGCAAGGTCATCGATGCGGTGAAGGCGAACGGCATTTCGGTCGTCTTCTCCGAAAGCACCATCTCTCCGGCTCCCGCCGAACAGGTCGCGCGTGAGACGGGCGCCAAGTATGGCGGCGTGCTCTACGTCGACTCGCTGACGGAAGCCGATGGCGAGGTTCCGACCTACATCGACCTGCTTCGCGTCACATCCGACAGGATCGCCGAGGGGCTATCGGAGTGACGGGACCCGTCAAAAATCTGGCCGGCTTCGCGTCTTCGGACGCGGGGCCGGGTATTGCGGTGAAGGGTGCGAGCGTCACCTATCGCAATGGTCATACCGCGCTTCGGGACGCCAGTTTCGAAATCCCGGCTGGCACCATCACAGCGCTTGTCGGAGTCAACGGCTCCGGCAAGTCGACGCTGTTCAAGGCGATCATGGGCTTTGTCCGTCTCGCCGAAGGCGAGATCCGCGTTCTCGGCATGCCGGTGGGGAAGGCGCTGCAGCGGAACCAGGTCGCGTACGTGCCGCAGGCCGAGGAGGTCGATTGGAACTTTCCAGTTCTTGTCGAGGACGTCGTGATGATGGGCCGCTACGGGCATATGGGCATGATGCGCCGTCCCAAGGCGATCGATCGTGACGCTGTCTCGACGGCACTCAATCGCGTCAACATGAGCGAGTACCGCAAGCGCCAGATCGGAGAGCTTTCCGGCGGGCAAAAGAAGCGCGTCTTCCTCGCCCGCGCTCTGGCGCAGGACAGCCGCGTCATCCTGCTGGACGAGCCCTTCACTGGCGTCGACGTGAAGACCGAGGACCAGATCATCAAACTTTTGAGCGAGCTTCGCGACGAAGGGCGCGTCATGCTCGTCTCGACGCACAATCTCGGCTCAGTGCCTGAGTTCTGCGACCGGACTATTCTGCTGAAGGGCGCGGTCGTCGCCTATGGTCCGACGGTCGATACGTTCACGCAGGAGAATCTTGAACGGACGTTCGGCGGCGTGCTTCGTCACTTCGTCCTGACCGAACCTGCGGGCGGACAGCTGCGTGCCATCGGTGTCATCAGCGATGATGAGCGGCCGCTCATACTTCATGGCGGTAAGGCAACGGCACGCACGCCGGGTGAGGGTAATGGAGCCGGGGGCCGATGACTGTCCTCCTGGAACCCTTCACGTACGACTACATGCTGAACGCGATGTGGGTGTCCGCTCTCGTCGGCGGTGTATGCGCGTTCCTGTCCTGCTTCCTGATGCTCAAGGGCTGGTCTCTGATCGGCGATGCGCTGTCGCATTCCATTGTGCCGGGCGTCGCCGGCGCTTACTTGCTCGGGCTTCCATTCGCGATCGGCGCTTTCTTCTCCGGCGGCCTTGCCGCTGCCGCCATGCTCTTCCTCAATCAACGTACGAAGCTGAAGGAAGACGCCATCATCGGACTGATCTTCTCCGCCTTCTTCGGGCTCGGTCTCTTCATGGTTTCACTCTCGCCGACCTCGGTGAACATCCAGACCATCGTGCTCGGCAACATTCTGGCGATCACGCCCGGCGACACGATCCAACTCGTCATCATCGGCTTCGTCGCGCTCGCTATTTTGCTGATCAAGTGGAAGGACCTGATGGTCGTCTTCTTCGATGAGACTCACGCGCGCTCCATCGGCCTGAATACGACCGGTCTCAAGATCATGTTCTTCACGCTTCTCGCCGCCTCGACGGTGGCCGCCCTCCAGACGGTCGGCGCCTTCCTCGTCATCTGCATGGTGGTGACGCCCGGCGCGACGGCGTATCTGCTAAGCGACCGCTTCCCGCGGCTGCTCGTCATCGCGGTAGCGATCGGCGCGGTCACGAGCTTCACAGGCGCCTATGTGAGCTACTTCCTCGACGGCGCGACGGGCGGCATCATCGTGTGCCTGCAAACTCTGATCTTTCTGGCTGCATTCGTGTTCGCGCCGAAGCACGGAATGCTGGCGGCCCGCCGCCGTGCGGCTCAGGAATTCGAGGCAGGCCCATGAGCATCGTCGAAACGCTGCTAAGCCCGTTCCAGTTCGAGTTCATGGTCAACGCGCTCATCATCTCGGTGCTGGTGGCGATCCCGACGGCGCTGCTTTCCTGCTTCATGGTGCTGAAGGGCTGGTCGCTGATGGGCGACGCGATTTCTCACGCCGTGTTTCCCGGCGTCGTCATCGCCTACATTGTCGGATTTCCCTATGCGATCGGTGCCTTCGCCGCCGGTATGCTTTGCGCTGTCGCCACAGGCTTTCTGAAGGACAATAGCCGCATCAAGCAGGATACGGTGATGGGCATCGTGTTCTCCGGCATGTTCGGGTTCGGTCTCGTGCTCTACGTCAAGATCAAGTCGGACGTGCACCTCGATCACATCCTGTTCGGCGATATGTTAGGCTTCTCCTGGCGCGACATCGGAGGGTCGGCGCTCATCGCTGCGATCACCGCCGGCGTCCTCGCAATCAAGTGGAAGGACTTCCTGCTCCACGCGTTCGATCCAGCTCAGGCGAAAGCCGTGGGTCTTCGTGTCAACCTGCTGCACTACGGACTGCTATGCGTGATCTCGTTAACGATCGTCGGCGCGCTGCAGGCCGTCGGCATCATCCTTGCCATCGCGATGCTGATTGCGCCTGGAGCCATCGCGTTCCTGCTGACGCGTCAGTTCAAGACGATGCTGATCCTCTCCGTGATCATCGCAGCGGCCGGTTCCTTCCTCGGTGTCTATCTGTCGTTCTTCATCGACAGTGCGCCGGCGCCGACCATCGTTCTCTTGCTTTCCATCATATTCGTGGTGGCATTCGTCCACGCCACTCGTAAGGCCAAGCGCGTCGAACAGCAGGTATGACGGAAGCTGATCGGCTTCGACGTACGGGCTGGTAGGCCGAGCAACGTGTCCCGATGAGATCTGCCAGAACTTCCCGGAACGATCGCTTTCTCCTCGCCGTTGCCGCCGCATAACAACAACAGAGGATGCGTCATGTATCGAATCTTTTCGGCGGCGTTTGTCATGATGGCGGGATTGGCTCCGGCATATGCGGGCGGAATTACGCTCGGCAAGGAACCTGAAGCAGAGAGAAGGGCGGCCGCTGGCGAAAAACAATTCGGCCGTTTCTCCGACGCCGACACCAGCCGCGATTTTTCGATCTCCAAGGATGAATGGACCTCTTTCGTCTCCACTCAGTCTGGCAAGGTGCCGGACTTCAACGAGATCGATGCGAACAAGAACGGGGAGATCACCCCTGACGAGTGGAAGGCCTACGCGGATGCGCATCCGGAAGAGCAGGGCGCATCTACGGGCGCGGGTGCTGGAACCGAGGGCCAACAGCAGCAGAATAACCAGAAGAACAATCAGTAAGAGGTCTGCTTCGCGACGAGCGAAACGATTGAATTCCGATTTGGCGGCGTGGGTCGTGGGCCGGAGGTGATGATGGCAGTTGTCCATCTGCCTCCGGCCCGCGTCGCTGTTCCAGCATCATGCATAGCGCTTGGCCGCGGCGACACACAGCACGACGATTCCTGCTGCTGCGATCATCGGCCAAGCAATGGGTTCGTGTAGCAGCATTGCCGTCAGCGTCAGCCCGAAGAATGGCTGAAGCAATTGCAGCTGGCCAACGCCCGCAATGCCGCCACGGGCGAGGCCGCGATACCAGAAGATAAATCCAATCAGCATGCTGAAGGTGGATACATAGGCGAAGCCCAGCCACGCGGGGCTGCCGATCTCCGGCAGCGATGGCGGCATCGATAGAAGCGCGACGAGCGCCATCGGCGGAAGCGAAAGAATGAGGGCCCACGAGATCACCTGCCAGCCTCCGAGCCGCCGGGAGAGCGTTGCGCCTTCGGCGTAAGCCAGTCCGCAGACGAGGACGGCGGCGATCATCAGTAAGTCGCCGAGCAACGTACCCCTGGCGCCATTGAAAAGCGCAAAGCCCGCGACTGCCGCGCTACCGAGACACGAAAAGAACCAGAACGCAGGGTTGGGCCTCTCGCCGCCGCGGAGTACGCCGAAGACTGCCGTCGCGAGCGGTAGAAGCCCGATAAAGACGATGGAGTGCGCCGCGGTGATGTGCTGAAGCGCTATGGCCGTTAGAAGCGGGAATCCGACGACGGCGCCAAGCGCCACGATCGCAAGAGGCTTGAAGTCGCTGCGGGCGGGCCAAACCTGCCGCAGGCCAATGAGGAAGGCCGCTCCAAGGAGCGCCGCGATCACCGCGCGAGCCGACGTGAGGAATAACGGCGGTATGTCCGCAACGGCGACGCGTGTCGCCGGCAACGAGCCGCTGAAAATCAGCACGCCTAAAAGTCCGCTGCCCCATCCATCCGATATTCGTGTCATTGCCGCCTCGATGCTGCTCAAGGCGGACGTTTAGGCATTCTGGACTGGCTGAGCCAGCTACGTTTCGGTACAATCCTGCAAAACTGTACTGATACGATGACGGTACAGTCGGGGAGGGTGGATGCAACGCGACGTTTCACGTACCGAGGCGGTGATGGCCGCGATCCGGGCCAAGATCGCGAGCCGCGCACTCGCTGCCGGCGATCGGCTGCCTTCGATCCGGAGTTTCGCGGCGACGATGCGGGTTGCTCCGTCGACGGTGGTGGAAGCCTACGA
>Ga0182740_1000438_pt1 | contig 48532 bp, 39 predicted proteins | sample eDN5th37CKraftBY_FD_128872 | JGI IMG/M metagenome (GOLD analysis project Ga0182740, IMG submission 128872) | Enriched backyard soil microbial communities from Emeryville, California, USA - eDNA 5th pass 37_C Kraft BY (version 2) (version 2) | ecosystem: Environmental > Terrestrial > Soil >...
CGGCGCGGGGGGGCGGGGGGAGGAGGGAAGTATGGGGAATTTTGCTTTTGAGAAAAAGGGCTTTGGAAACAACAACAAGAGTAAAACAAAAAATTTTGGGGTTGGGGGGGGGGGGGGGCTGATGCGGCTGTAGGAATTGAGTGTGGTTGATCGATGCCTCTTTACCACCAAGGTGGACAGGGATGGGGGTAGGCAGGCGGCCTGTGCTACCTGCCGTAGACCAGATCGCGCAGGCCCAGCGACAGGCCGGGCCAGTAAGTGATGACAAGCAGGCAGGCGAGCACCACGCCCACGAACGGGATCAGCGGCCGGACCAGGCGTTCCAGCGGCAGCTTGGCGACGGCGCAGGCGGCGAACAGATTGACGCCGAAGGGCGGGGTGATCATGCCCAGCGCCAGGTTCACCACCATGATGACGCCGAAGTGCACCGGCTCGACGCCGAACTTCATGGCCACCGGCAGCAGCAGCGGCGCCAGCACCACCACCGAGGCCGAGGTCTCGATGAACATCCCGATCACGAACAGCGCCGCGTTCACGCCCATCAGGAAGGAAAACTGGTTGTCGAACAGCTGGCTCAGCCAGACGCCCAGCGCGTCCGGAATCCCGGCGCGATTGAGCAGGAAACTGAATACGCCGGCATTGGCAATCACGAACATGATGACGGCGGTCGAAATCACCGAGCGGTGCAGGGTGGCCGAGATGAGACCGAACGACAGGCGACGGTAGACCAGCGTGCCTATCAGCACCGCGTACATGACCGCCACCACCGAGGCCTCGGTGGGCGTGAACACGCCGCCATAGATCCCGCCCAGGATGATGACCGGCATCAACAAGGCCAGCCAGGCCCGCCTGAATGCCAGCCACACCGGCAGGCGGCCGGCGCCATCCTGCTTGCCCAGCCCGTTGCGGCGCGCGTACAGCCATACGTACAGCATCAGCGCCAGGCCGATCAGTACGCCGGGCATGATGCCGGCGATGAACAGCTCGCCGGTGGAGGTGTCGGTGGACACGGCGAACAGGATCATGGGGATGGACGGCGGGATGATCACGCCGAGCTCGGCCGCGCTGGCCTGCAGCGAGGCGGCAAACGGCGCCGGGTAGCCGTGGCGCACCATGGCCGGGATCAGGATGGCGCCCACCGCGAAGGTCGTCGCCACGCTGGAGCCGGCCACCGCCGCGAAGATCATGCAGGTCAGCACGCAGGTGCAGGCCAGGCCGCCCTGTATGCCGCCCACCAGGCTCTTGGCGAACTCGACCATGCGTTCGGAGATCCCGCCGGCCTCCATCAGGTTGCCGGCCAGGATGAAAAAGGGAATGGCCACCAGCGGATACTTGTCCAGGGCCGCGTAGATCTGTTGCGCCACGACCAGCCACGGCAGGCCGCCCACCGACACGCCGGTCAGGGCCGCGATCCCGATCGCCACCGCGACCGGCACCGACAGCCCGAAGAAAATCAACATCGAGAGAATCATCAACTGCGACATGATGGACAGCCCTGGTTGCTCGAAGGGGATGGAACGGGCTTCAGCCCTGCGCGTCGTTGCGCACCGGCACGTCGTCCTGCTCGCCGCCCAGCCAGCGCGCCAGCACGGCAATGACCGCCAGCGTGGCGCCGACCGGAATCGCCAGGTAGATCCAGGAAATGGATATGTCCAGGCTCGGCACGTTCTGGAAGCGCACGCGCCAGGTCATCTGGCCGCCGATCCAGGCGATGAAGGCCAGGAAGGCGATGCAGATCAGCGCGATGGCATGCTCCAGCAAGCGGCGCGCGGCGCCCTGCAGGGTGTTGCGCAGCAGTTCCACGCTGATCATCGCGCCATGCCGGAAGGCCAGCGCCACGCCCAGCAGCACGGTCCAGATCAGCAGCGCGCGCGTGGCGACTTCGCTCCAGTCCGCCGGGGAGTGCAGGACAAAACGGGCAATGACTTGGTAGAACGCGGCGCAGGCGGCGGCGATCAGCAGGATCTGGGCAATGGCCGAAACCAGGCGGAACAGCGCGCGCTCGGCAGTGCAAAGCAGTCGCATGATGGCTTCCGGGATGGGAGGACGGCAGCCTGGCGGGCCGCCGGGCGCCGCGCCGGCCAGGCCGGGCGGCGCGCGAGCAGGCTTACTTGGTGTCGCGGATCGACTGGATGAGCTGCTTGTCGAACTTCTTGTAGTACTCGGCGTAGGCCGGTTCGACGGCGGCGGCGAACGCGGCGCGGTCGACCTCGCTGACCTGCATGCCTTCCTTCTTCAGTTGCTCGACGCCGGTCTTCTCGATGTCGTCGACGTAGGCGCGCATGGCCTGGGCCGAGTCCTTGCCGGCAGTCTTGAAACTGGCTTTTTCGGCGTCCGACAGGCCGTTGTAAACGTTGGCGGACATCAGCACCAGGGCCGGGCCATATACGTGGCCGGTCAGCGACAGGTATTTCTGCAGCTGCGACAGCTTGGCCGAGGTAATGACCGACAGCGGGTTCTCCTGGCCGTCGATGGTACCCTGCTGCAAGGCGGTGGCGACCTCCGGCCAGGCCATGGGCGTGGGCAGGATGCCGATCTGGCGGAAGGCCGTGATGTGGATGGGGTTCTCCGTGGTGCGGATCTTCAGGCCCTTGGCGTCGGCCGGCGTCTTGACCGGGCGCACGTTGTTGGTCAGGTGGCGAAAGCCCTGTTCGCCCCAGGCCAGGGCGATGATGCCCCGGTCAGGGAACTTCGCCAGCATATCCTGGCCTATCTTGCTGTCGAGCACCGCGCGGGCGTGCGGCAGGTCGCGCAGCAGGAACGGGATGTCGAACACGCCGGTCTCGGGCACGAAGTTCAGCGTCGCGCCGGTCGAGACGATGGCCAGGTCGATGGTGCCGATCTGCAGGCCTTCGATGACTTCGCGTTCGCCGCCCAGGGCGCTGTTGGCGAATTGCTGTACTTTGTACTTGCCGCCCGAGGCGCCTTCGATGGATTTGGCGAAGGCCTCGGCCCCCGCCCCGTAGTGCGACGAGGTCGACAGGGCATAGGCCATCTTCAGGGTGGTCTGGGCCGCCGCGGGCAGGGCGGCGGCAACGGTGCAGGCGGCCAGGGTCGCGGCCGCAAGCCAGGACTTGCGCATAGTGTCTTCTCCGTTTCATTAATTAATATTGTTGCTTGACAGCCGCGCCGGACTGCCCCTCGCGCATGATAGCGGGATTCCCTGACAACCCCCCTACTTGGTTACGATTGCCCGATGATGGATTTCCCTGATGCCCGCAGCCCCGCCCGCCAGGGCTGGCTGCCGACCCTGCGCCTGGGTTTGCGCATGATGATGCGCGACGCGCGCGCCGGCGAATTGCGCCTGCTGGTGCTGGCGCTGGTGGTGGCGGTGGCCGCGGTCACCAGTGTGGGTTTCCTGGCCGACCGGGTCGGCCGGGCGCTGGAGCGCGATGCGGGGCAGATGCTGGGCGCCGACCTGGTGCTGGAGGCCGACGAGCCGGTGCCGGCCGAGTTCGCGCAGCGGGCCCGCCAGGCGGGGCTGTCGGTTTCCAGTACCTTGCAGTTCCCGTCCATGGCCAGCGCCAACGGCAACGCCCAGCTGGCTTCGCTGAAGGCCGTCGAGCCGGGCTACCCGCTGCGCGGCAGCCTGCGGGTGGCCGACGCGCCTTTCGCCCAGGACGCGCCCACCCGCGACGTGCCGGCGCTGGGCGCTGTCTGGGTCGACGCCCAGCTGCTGACGCTGCTGGGCGTGCAGGTGGGCGATACGCTGGGCCTGGGCGATGCCCGGCTGCGCATCGAGCGCGTCATCACCTACGAGCCCGATCGCGGCATGCAGTTCGTCAATGTGGCGCCGCGCGTCTTGCTGCGCACCGCCGACCTGCCCGCCACCGGACTGGTCGCGCCTGGCAGCCGCATCGGCTACGCCCTGCTGGCGGCCGGGCAGCCCGACGCCGTGGCCGCCTACGGGCAGTGGCTGGGCCTGCATCTGCAGCGTGGCCAGAAGCTGGCCACGCTCGAATCGGGGCGGCCGGAAGTGCGGCGCACCCTGGACCGGGCGCAACGCTTCCTGGCGCTGGTGGCGCTGCTGGCGGTGCTGATTTCGGCGGTGGCCGTGGCGCTGGCGGCCGGCCGCTTCATGCAGCGGCATCGCGACGGCATCGCCGTCATGCGCTGCCTGGGCGCGGTGCAGGCGCAGGTGACGCGCATGCTGGTGCTGGAGTTCGCGCTGGTGGGGCTGGCGGCCTCGGCCGTCGGCTGCCTGCTGGGCTACGCGGTGCACCAGGGGTTGGTGCTGGCGCTGGGCCAGTTGATCGACACCAGCCTGCCGGCGCCGTCGGCGATCCCGGCGGCCCAGGGCGTGCTGACCGGCCTGCTGATGCTGCTGGGGTTCGCGCTGCCGTCGCTGGCGCAGTTGCGCCACGTGCCGCCGGCCAGGGTGCTGCGGCGCGACGCCGACCGCCTGCGCGCGCGCGGCGCGGGCGGCTATGCGCTGGGCGCCGTCGGCATGGGCCTGCTGATCTGGTGGTTTGCCGGCGACGCGCGCCTGGGCGCGGTGGTGGCCGGCGGTTTCCTGGGAGCCTTCGCCGTGTTCGCGCTGGTGGCCTGGCTGGCCGTACAGGCGCTGGCGCGGCTGCGCCACGCCGCGGCCGGCCTGCCGGCCCTGCGCTTCGCGCTGGCCGGCGTGGTGCGGCGCCGGGCGGCTACCATCACCCAGGTGTGCGCGCTGGCGATCGGCCTGATGGCCCTGTTGCTGCTGACCATGACGCGCACCGACCTGATCGCCGGCTGGCAGCGTACGCTGCCCCCCGACGCGCCCAACCGTTTCCTGATCAACGTGCAACCCGACCAGCGCGAGGCCGTCATGCGGCAGCTGGCCGATGCCGCACTGGGGCAGGTCCATCTGTGGCCGATGGTGCGCGGCCGCCTGGTCAGCGTCAATGGCCGGCCGGTCGGGCCGGACGATTTCGACGAGCCGCGCGCCAAGCGGCTGGTGGATCGCGAATTCAACCTGTCCTATGGCGATACGCTGCCCGAGTCGAACCGGGTCGAGCAGGGGCGCTGGCTGCGCCCGGACGCGGCCGAGGTGTCGCTGGAGTCCGGGCTGGCCCGCTCGCTGAAGCTGGCGGTGGGCGACAAGCTGGGCTTCGATATCGCCGGACAGCAGGTCGAGGTCGTGGTCAGCGGCACCCGCCGGGTCGACTGGGATTCGATGCGGGTGAACTTCTTCGCCATCCTCTCGCCGCAGGCGCTGGCCGATGCGCCGCAGAGCTGGATCACCTCGTTCCACCTGCCGCCCGGCAAGGCCGCCGTGCTGCGCGACCTGGTGCAGGCCTTTCCCAACCTGACCGTGTTCGACGTGGGGGCGATCCTCGGGCAATTGCAGACCGTGCTGGACGAGGTGGTCAAGGCCGTGCAGCTGTTGTTCTTGTTTACACTGGCGGCCGGCGTGCTGGTGCTGGCGGCCGCGCTGACGGCCACCCGCGACGAACGCGTGCGCGAGGCCGCGGTGCTGCGCGCGCTGGGGGCGACCCGCCGCCAACTGGCCCGCGCCCAGCGCCTGGAGCTGCTGGCGGTGGGCGGCCTGGCGGGCCTGCTGGCCGCCGGCGGCGCCACCGCCGTGGCCTGGGTGCTGTCGACCCAGGTATTCGATTTCGCCATCAGCCTGCAATGGTGGCCCTGGCCGGCCGGCGCACTGGCCGGCATGCTGGGGGCGTGGGCTGGCGGCGCCCTGGCTTTGCGGGGCGTGCTGCGCACGCCGCCCCTGGTTACTTTGCGAGAAGCGTAATGACGACGACCCGCGTCCAGCCGATTTCCGAGCCGCTGGACACCTCCAAGACCGTTTTCGACATGCTCGGCGGCGAGCCCGGCGTGCGCGAGCTGGTCGACCGGTTCTACGACCTGATGGACATGGAGTCCGATTTCAAGGCGTTGCGCGACGCCCACGGCCCCAGCCTGGAGCAGGCGCGCGACAAGCTGTTCTGGTTCCTGTGCGGCTACTTCGGCGGTCCGGACCACTATATCGAGCGCTTCGGCCATCCGCGCCTGCGCGCGCGCCACCTGCCGTTCTCGATCGGCGAGATCGAGCGCGACCAGTGGGTGGCGTGCATGGGCCGCGCCATGCAGGACCAGCAATTGCCCCCGGCCCTGGTCGATCGCCTGCTGCAGGCCTTCTACGGCACGGCCGACTGGATGCGCAACCGTGCCGGCTGAGGCCCTACCGCGCACCGAACGCCTGGCCTGGCGCGAGACGCCGGCCGGCGTCATGCTGTATGACGCGGCGCGTATCGAGGCGCCCGGGCCGGCGCTGTTCGATCCGACCAGCTATGGCGCGGCCGCGCAGCCGGTGGCCGCGGGCGGCCGGCAGGCAGCGTGGTTTGTCGCCGCGCCCGGCTGGCAGGGGGTATTGCGCGGCTACCGGCGCGGCGGCCTGGCCGCGCGCGTCAGCCGCGATGCCTATGTGTGGCAGGGCGAGGCGCGTACCCGCAGCTTGCGCGAGTACCGCCTGCTGGCGCAGATGCGCGAGCAAGGGCTGGCGGTGCCGGCGCCGCTGGCGGCCGGCTACTGGCGCCACGGCCTGACGTACCGGGCGGCGATCCTGGTCGAGCGCATCCCGGCCGCCCGGCCGCTGGCCAGCCTGCTCGACGAGCCCGCCTGGGAGGCGGTGGCGCGCGCCATCGCGGCCATGCACCGGGCGGGCGTCTGGCATGCCGACCTCAACGCCTTCAATATCCTGCTCGACCCGGGCGGGCTGGCATGGCTGATCGATTTCGACCGGGGCACGGCCGGCGGCGTGTCCGAGCGGGGGCGCCAGGGCAACCTGGCGCGCCTGCGCCGTTCGCTCGCCAAGGTCGGCGGCGAGCGGGGGCAGGCCTTCTGGCGGCGGCTGGAACCGGCCTACCAGGCCGCCTGGGCGCGCGGGACCGCAAGGGCCTGAACCGCTGCCCGGCGAAGCCCGCGGGTGAAAACTGCTTGTCCAGGGCTGGATTTGCGACCAGTCCGCTCCTAAAAGGCTTTATGATTCCGCCTTTTGGCAATTCTCGAAAATCGCATCATGGCAGGGGGTTCGCGATGAAATTCTCGGCACAGTTGCGCTGCGTATTGGGCGGCGCAGTGCTGGCGGCGGCGATGTCGCCGGCAGGGGCGCAAAACAAGGTCGTCAACGTCTACAACTGGGCCGAATACACGGCGCCCGACACCATTCCCGGTTTCGAGAAGGAAACCGGCATCAAGGTGCGTTATGACGTCTATGACAACAACGACACCCTGCAGGCCAAACTGCTGACGGGCAAGTCGGGCTACGACGTGGTCGTGCCCTCGACCCACTATGCATCGCGCCAGATCGAGGGCGGGCTGTACCAGAAGCTGGACAAGTCCAAGATCCCCAACTGGAAGAACCTCGACCCGGACGTCATGGCGCTGGTCGCCACCATCGACCCGGGCAACCAGTACGTGATCCCGTGGGGCTACGGCACCAACGGGCTGGGCTACAACGTCACCAAGGTCAAGCAGATCATGGGCGAGGGCGTGGACCTGGCCAATTGGGACATGCTGTTCAAGCCCGAGAACGCCGCCAAGCTGAAGGAGTGCGGCATCTCCATGCTGGACGAGGCCGCGCAGGTCTTCCCGGCGGTGCTCAAGTACCTGGGCAAGGACCCCAACAGCGCCAACCCGGACGACTACAAGGAAGCCCTGGCCCTGCTCAAGCAGATCCGGCCCTATATCCGCCAGTTCAGCTCGTCGGGCTATATCGACGAACTGGCCGTGGGCGACCTGTGCATGGTCTACGGCTTTTCGGGCGACGTGATGATCGCGCGCCGCCGGGCCCAGGAGGCCAGGAAGCCGTACGAGATCAATTACTTCATCCCGCAGGGCGGCGCGCCGGCCTGGTTCGACGTGATGGCCATTCCCAAGGATGCCCCGCATCCCGAGGAGGCGCACGCCTTCATCAACTACATCGAGACGCCGCAGGTGCACGCGGCCATCACCAACACCATGTTCTATCCCAACGCCAACAAGGCGGCGCGCGAGTTCGTGGTCAAGGACGTGGCCGACAACCCGATGATCTATCCGCCCGCCGACGTGTCCAAGACCCTGTACGTGATCAAGGCCCAGCCCTTGAACGTGCAGCGCCTGCAGACGCGCATGTGGGCCGAACTGAAGTCCGGGCGCTGAGCCATCATGAGCGACATCCGCTATTCGGCGCAGCATTCCGCCGATCCGGACGAATTCGTCAAGGTCACCGACGTCGTCAAGATCTTCGGCGACGTGGTGGCCGTGCAATCGGTCAACCTGGCCGTGCGGCGCAACGAGATCTTCGCGCTGCTGGGCAGCTCGGGCAGCGGCAAGTCGACGCTGCTGCGCATGCTGGCCGGCTTCGAGGACGCCACCTCGGGGCAGATCCTGCTCGACGGCGAGGACATCACCAACGTGCCGCCGTACCGCCGGCCGGTGAACATGATGTTCCAGTCGTACGCACTGTTTCCGCACATGACGGTCGAGGCCAACGTGGCCTTCGGCCTGAAGCAGGAAGGGGTGGACCGCGCCGAGATCCATGACCGCGTGTTCGAGGCGCTGGACCTGGTCCAGATGGCCGGCTACGCGCGCCGCAAGCCGCACCAGCTGTCCGGCGGGCAGCAGCAGCGCGTGGCGCTGGCGCGCAGCCTGGTCAAGCGGCCCAAGCTGTTGCTGCTCGACGAGCCGATGTCGGCGCTGGACAAGCAGATCCGCCAGAAGACGCAGATCGAACTGGTCAAGATCCTGCAGCAGGTCGGCGTGACCTGCATCATGGTGACGCACGACCAGGAAGAGGCCATGACCATGGCGCACCGGCTTGCCGTCATGACCGAAGGCCAGATCGTGCAATGCGGCACCCCGCAGGATGTCTACGAGTTTCCGAATTCGCGTTTCGTGGCGGGCTTCATCGGCTCGACCAACCTGTTCTCGGGCACCATCGTGGTCGACGAGCCCGACCATGTCGCCATCGAGTCGGGCGAGCTGACCCGGCCGCTGTATGTCAGCCACGGCGTGAGCGAGCCGCTGGGCATGGAAGTGCACGTATCGATCCGGCCCGAGCGGCTGGTGGTCCTGCGCGAGCAGCCCGAGGCCGAGCACAACTGGGCGCATGGCATGGTCACCCACATGGCCTGGATGGGCAGCTACGGCCTCTACCAGATCCGCCTGGACTCGGGCAAGATCGTCGAGGCCAGCGTCCCCAGCCTGCAACTGGTGCGCCAGGACGCGCCCGGCATCGACGAGGAGGTCTTCGTCAGCTGGGACGCCGATAGCGCGACGGTGTTCTCGTCATGAGGCGGTTCGCCCTGCCGCGGCCATCGCGCCGCACGGTGGCCATCGTGCCGCCGTTCGCCTGGCTGGTGCTGTTCCTGCTGGTGCCGTTCCTGCTGGTGTTCAAGATCAGCTTCGCGGAGCTGCAGTTCGGCATCCCGCCGTACACGCCGCTGGCCGAGTTCAAGGACGAGGCCGTGCAGCTCAGCCTGCACCTGCGCGGCTATGTCCTGCTGTTCACCGACAGCCTCTATGTCGCCACCTACCTCAATTCGGTCAAGATGGCGGCGATCACCACGCTGTGCTGCATTCTCATCGGCTATCCGATCGCCTACTACATCGCGCGTTCGGCGCCCGCGCTGCGCAACCTGTTGCTGCTGGCCGTGATCCTGCCGTTCTGGACCTCGCTGCTGCTGCGCGTCTACGCGTGGGTGGGCATCCTGCGCAACGACGGCCTGCTGAACAAGCTGCTGATGGGCCTGGGCCTGATTTCCAGCCCCCTGGAAATCTACCGTACCGACCTGGCCGTCTACATCGGCCTGGTCTACGCCTACCTGCCGTTCTTCATCCTGCCGCTGTACGCCAACCTGGTGAAGATGGACCTGCGACTGCTCGAAGCCGCCTACGACCTGGGCGCGCGGCCGTGGCAGGCGTTCTGGCGCATCACCGTGCCGCTGTCGCGGCCGGGCGTGATCGCCGGCGCCATGCTGGTGTTCATCCCGTCGGTGGGCGAGTATGTCATCCCGGAAATGCTGGGCGGCGCCGACACCCTGATGATGGGGCGCGTCATGTGGAACGAGTTCTTCAACAACACCGATTGGCCGATGGCCTCGGCCGTCACCTGCGTGATGGTGCTGTTGCTGCTGGTGCCGCTGGCCCTGTTCCAGTACAACCAGATCAGGCAGCAGGATTTCGCCGGCGGAGGCCGCCGATGAAGGGGCCCGACAAATCGCTGCGGATGCTGGTGCTGGGCCTCGGGTACTTCTTCCTGTATGTGCCCATCATCAGCCTGATGGTCTTCTCGTTCAACGACTCGCCGGTGGTGACGTCCTGGACCGGATTCTCGCTGCGCTGGTATGGCTCGCTGCTCGAGGACAGCGCCTTGCTGCGCGCCGCCTGGCTGTCGTTCAAGATCGCCATCCTGACGGCCACCGCCGCCACCATCATCGGCACCTGGGCCGGCTACGTGCTGGGGCGCATGGGCCGCTTTCGCGGCTTCACGCTGTATGTGGGCATGCTCAGCGCGCCGCTGGTCATTCCCGAGGTCGTGCTGGGCATCTCGCTTCTGCTGATGTTCGTCGAGATGCGTGGCCACCTGGGCTGGCCGGAGCAGAACGGCGTGTTCACCATCTGGGTGGGCCACGTCACGCTGTGCATGGCGTTCGTGGCGGTCGTGGTCCAGTCGCGCATCCGCGACATGGACCGCTCGCTCGAAGAGGCCGCGCTCGATCTGGGCGCCACGCCCACCAAGGTGTTTTTCGCGATCACGCTGCCGCTGATCGCCCCGGCGCTGGTGTCGGCCTGGCTGCTGGCATTCACGCTTTCGCTGGACGACGTGGTGATCGCGTCGTTCCTGTCGGGGCCGGGGTCGTCGACCTTGCCGATGGAGGTGTTCTCGCGCGTTCGCCTGGGGCTCAAGCCCGAGATCAACGCGCTGGCCACCCTGTTCATCCTGGCGGTCGGCACCTGCGTGATCATCGCCAACCGGTTGCAGTGGCGCAAGGAGGCCGATAACCGATGAAACAAGTCACCCTGTATGGTCTGAACAAGTGCAGCACCTGCGTGAAGGCGCGCGACTGGCTGGCGGCCCACGGCGTCGAGCATGCCTTTGTCGATTATCGCGACCATCCCGTGCCGGCGGCCACGCTCAGGCAATGGGCCGGCAAGGTGGGAGGCTGGGAAAAGCTGGTCAACCGCACGTCCATGACCTGGCGCGCGCTGTCCGACGAGCGCAAGGCGGCCCGCAGCGATGCCGAATGGACCGCGCTGATCGCCGAGTACCCGGCGCTGGTGCGCCGCCCCGTTACCGTGACGCCGGACGGCGAGGTGACCGTTGGCTACTCGGAAAAGCGCTACGGCGAGCGTTTCGCCTGATCGCATGCCGGCCCCTGCGCGCACGGCCCGGCCGCGGCCGGGCCCGGCCCTGCCGGCCGCCTTCTTCGACCGCGACGCCCAGCAGCTCGCGCGCGACCTGCTGGGCAAGGTGGTGCGCCACCGCGTGGACGGCCTGTGGCTGTCGGCGCGCATCATCGAGACCGAAGCCTATTACCTGGCCGAGAAGGGCAGCCATGCCTCGCTCGGCTACACCCACAAGCGGCGTGCGTTGTTCATGGACGGGGGCGTGGTCTACATGTACTACGCGCGCGGCGGCGATTCGCTCAATTTCAGCGCCGCGGGCCCCGGCAACGCGGTGTTGATCAAATCGGGCCATCCCTGGATCGACGAGGTGTCCGGGCCGCGCGCGCTGGCCTGCATGCAGCGGCTCAACCCGGATGCGCAGGGCCAGCCCCGGCCGCCGGCGCGCCTGTGCGCGGGCCAGACCCTGCTGTGCCGCGCGCTGGGGCTGAAAGTGCCGCAATGGGACGCCAAGGCCTTCGACCCGCGGCGGTTTTTCGTCGAGGACGTGGGCGTGCGGCTCGAGCGCCTGGTCCGCACCACCCGGCTGGGCATTCCGGCCGGGCGCGACGAGCACCTGCCGTACCGCTACGTCGATCCGGCCTATGCGGCGTTCTGCACGCGCAATCCGTTGCGCCGCGGCCAACAGGCCGGGCGTGATTTCGATTGGGTGGACCCCGACGGCGCGCTGTACGTGTAGCGCCGGCTCAGGGCGCCGGGGCGGGCATGCGGGCGCGCAGCTCCGCATACTTGCGCATGATGCGCTTGCGGTTCAGGCGCCGGCTCCAGGCATAGGTGGGAATCAGCGGCAGCACGCCGAACCCGTCGATCAGGTACAGACCTTCGCGGCCTTCGGCATTGCGGCCACAGGCGATATTGCTGGCGGAGATATCGTGGATCACGATGTGGGCGTCGGCCAGGTCTTCGAAGAACCGGTCCAGGCGATGGGCCAGCGCGGTGTCGAATTCGCCGCGCTTGACCAGGTCGCTGACGGTCGGCGCCATGTTGCCGGCCGCATCGGTGATCTTCTCGGCCAGCAGGCCCAGGCCCAGCGACGTCTGCGCCAGCCCCACGATGCGCGCCAGCGGCACCTGCCATACGCCCGAGGCGCCGGTCGAGGTGGTGACGTATTCGGTGATTTCGTTCAGGTAGACGCGGTAGGCGCTTTCCCGCTGGAACTGCTTGTACCAGCGCTTGAACGGGCGCGCCTCCAGGTAGACGGCGCGCGCCTCCATGTCCATGACCTTGACCAGCAGCGAGGGCTCGTGCGGGTGCTGGAATACGTATCGGTCGCCGCCCTGGGCCAGCAGCCGCGCCTGGCCGAGGTCCAGCGGGCCGAACATGGCGGCATAGCCGCTGCCCGGCAAGGGCGCGTGATGGGTGTTGTTGTCTGCGGTATTGTCAGGCCAGGACACGATGAAAAAAGGATAGGTATGACAGTCAGCGAGCAATGTTAGTCTTTTTTTGTATGCCCGGCGTGCGCCTGTGCCGGCTTGCGTAGGTGGTGTTCCGGTGTGAGCCGGCCCATGTTCCTACAATCGTGGTTTGTGGAGATTGGCTTGGAATCTTATCTGCCTTGGATAACCGTGGCCGCCGCGGTGTTTGCGCTGCTGGCCTGCCTGCTGGCGCTGCGCGGGCGAGGCGGCGATGCGCGCCTGCAGGCGCTGCTCGACGGCCTGGAGCGCGTGGACCGGGGGCTGCGCGCCGACCTGGCGGAGAGCCAGCGCGGGTTGCGCGCCGAGCTGGCCGAGTCGATGCGCGCGCTGCGCGCCGAGATGGCGCAAAGCCAGGAAGAGCTGCGCGCCACGCTGGGACGCGACGCGCGCGCCGCCCGCGCCGAGCATGGAGAGTCGCTGGCGCGCTTTGCCAGCCAGTTCGGCGAGCGCTTGCAGGGCCTGGTCGAACTGAATGACCGCCGCATGCAGGACGTGCGCCAGGTGGTGGACCAGCGCCTGCAGGCTTTGCAGGCGGACAACGGGGCCCGCCTGGAGGAAATGCGCCGCACCGTGGACGAGAAGCTGCACGCGACGCTGGAACAGCGGTTGGGCGAGTCGTTCCGGATGGTGTCGGATCGGCTGGAGGCCGTGCACAAGGGCCTGGGCGAGATGCAGACGCTGGCGGCCGGCGTGGGCGACCTGAAACGGGTGCTGACCAACGTGAAGTCGCGCGGCACCTGGGGCGAGGTGCAACTGGCGCGCCTCATGGAGGACGCCATGACGCCCGAGCAGTATGCGCGCAACGTCAAGCCGGTGCCGGGCAGCGACGCAGTGGTGGAGTTCGCGATCCGCCTGCCCGGCAAGGACGAAGGCGGCGGCCCGGTGTGGCTGCCCATCGACGCCAAGTTTCCCAAGGAAGAATACGAACGCCTGATGGACGCCCAGGACGCGGCCGAGCAGGAGGCCGCCCGCGCCGCCGGCGCGGCGCTGGCGAAGGCCGTGGAGACGCAGGCGCGGCTTATCGCCTCCAAGTACGTGGCGCCGCCCCACACGACCGACTTCGCCATCATGTTCCTGCCCACCGAAGGCCTGTACGCGGAAGTGCTGCGCCGCCCCGGGCTGCTGGACAAGCTGCATGGCCTGCGCGTGAACGTGGCCGGCCCCGCCAACCTGGCGGCCCTGCTCAACAGCCTGCAGATGGGATTTCGCACCCTGGCGATCGAGCGCCGCTCGTCCGAGGTGTGGCAGGTGCTGCGCGCGGTCAAGACCGAGTTCGCCAAGTTCGGCGAATCGCTGGCCACGGTCAAGAAAACCCTGGACACCGCCAGCAACAGGATCGGCCAGACCGAGGTGCGTACGCGGGCCATGCTGCGCAACCTCAAGACGGTCGAGGCCTTGCCGGAGGCCGAGGCGGCCCGGCTGCTGGGCGATGAACCCGATACACTAGGGGCTGACCAGGGCTCCCCATCCTGAGGAGCAGGCCCGGGGGCGGCGAGCCTCCGGCGGGGCGGGCGGTCCGCCCACTTCTTATGCCGCCAAGGCCGGAGGCGCCATGCAGCCGTTCCTTACGCACCAGGTGACCAACCAGGTCGCGCCGCTGGAAGATTATTCGCTGTACGAGACCGATCCGGTGCTGCGGGAGGCCGTGCGGCGCGAGGGCGCCGCGGCCTTCGAGCCCGAGTTGCGCGAGCACGGCGCATGGCTGGGCCGGGCCCAGACGCTGGAGGCCGCCGCCGAGGCCAATCGCAATTCGCCGCGCCTGCTGGCCTATGACCCGACCGGCCACCGGCAGGACAAGGTGGCCTTTCATCCGGCCTGGAACGCCCTGATGACCGGCATCGTGGCGCGCGGGCTGCACAGCAGGGCCTGGGCGCAGCCCGTGCCGGGCGCGCACGTGGCGCGCGCGGCCGCCTACCTGATGCAGGGCCAGGTCGAGGCCGGCACCCTGTGTCCCACCACCATGACCCATGCCGCGGTGCCCTTGCTGGCGCGCGAGCCGGCCGGCGTCATCGACTACGGACGCGACTGGCTGGGCGTGCTGTATTCGCGCGAGTTCGATGCCAGCGACGCGCCCATCGGCCGCAAGCGCGGCGCACTGATCGGCATGGGCCTGACCGAGAAGCAGGGTGGTTCGGACCTGCGCTCGGTGGCCACGCGCGCCGAGCCGGTCGGCGCATCCGGGCGCGGCCAGGCCTACCTGCTGACCGGCCATAAATGGTTCCTGTCGGTGCCGCACGCCGATGCGCACCTGGTGCTGGCGCGCACCGACGAGGGGCTGGGCTGCTTCTTCGTGCCGCGCTGGGTGCCCGAGGGGCCGCGCAACGCCGTGCGCCTGCGCCGCCTGAAGGACAAGCTGGGCAATCGCAGCAACGCCAGCGCCGAAGTGGAGTTCGAACAGGCCTGGGGCGCCATGCTGGGCGAGCCGGGGCGCGGGACGGCCGTATTGCTGGAGATGGCCGCGACCACGCGGCTCGATTGCGTGCTGGGCAGCGCGGCGCTGTTGCGCCAGGCGGTGGCGCAGGCCCTGCATCACGCCGCGCAGCGCCAGGCTTTCGGCACGGCCCTGCTGGCGCAGCCATTGATGCGGGCGTTGCTGGCCGACCTGGCGCTGGAGAGCGAGGCGGCGACGGTGCTGGCGTTGCGGCTGGCGCGCGCCGTGGACGAACGCGCCGACCCGGTCGCGCGCGCCCTGGTGCGCGTGGGCACGCCGGCGGCCAAGCTGTGGGTCTGCAAGCGCGCCATCGCGGCGCTGGGCGAATGCATGGAAGTGCTGGGCGGCAACGGCTACGTCGAGGAAGCGCCGCTGGCGCGGCTGTACCGCGAGGCGCCGGTCAATTCGATCTGGGAGGGCTCGGGCAACGTCATGGCGCTGGACGTGCTGCGCGGCCTGGCGCGCGAGCCCGAGGCGCTGCCCGGCCTGCGTGACGAGCTGGGCAGCGCGCGCGGCGTGGCGCCCGCGTTCGACCAGGCGCTCGACGGCTGGCTGGCGCTGGTGGCGCAGCCGGACTCGGTTCCGCAGGGCATGGCGCGCCACGTGGCGGCCGGGCTGGCCACGCTCTGGCAGGCAGCCTTGCTGATTCGCCACGCGCCCGCGCCGGTGGCCGCGGCCTTTGCCGCCACCCGCCTGCGGGCGCCCGCAGGCATCGCCGGGGCCGCGCCGATCGACGACCCGGCCCCGATTCTGGCCCGCGCCTGGCCCGGTATCTGCTAAATTTCCGGCCTTCAAGGTTTCGCGCGCCTGCCGCGCTCATACTCGCAATCGCCATGCTTACTCAGCAAGAACTCAAGCAACAAGCCGCCGACGCGGCCCTCGAATTGGTCGAACAGGTAGCCGGGCCGGACGTGATCATCGGCGTGGGAACCGGCTCGACCGCCGACCTGTTCATCGACGGCCTGGCCCGCTTCAAGGGCCGGCTGCGCGGCACGGTGGCCAGTTCCGAGCGCAGCGCGGCGCGGCTGGCCGGCCACGGCCTGGCGGTGCTGGACCTCAACGACGTCCAGAGCATGCCGATCTACGTGGACGGCGCCGACGAAATCGATCCCAACCTGCACATGATCAAGGGCGGCGGCGGCGCGCTGACGCGCGAGAAGATCGTGGCCTCGGTGGCCCGGCGCTACATCTGCATCGCCGACGAGTCCAAGCTGGTCGAGCGGCTGGGCCGCTTTCCGCTGCCGGTGGAGGTCATTCCCATGGCGCGCAACGCCGTGGCGCGCGGCCTGAGCCGGCTGGGCGGCCAGCCGGCGCTGCGCGAAGGCTTCGTTACCGACAATGGCAACATCATCCTGGACGTGGCCGGCCTGTCGATCGCCGACGCGCCGGGGCTGGAGAAGACCATCAACGACATTCCGGGCGTGGTGACCTGCGGCCTGTTCGCCCTGGCCGGCGCCGATGTGGCGCTGCTGGCCACCCAGGACGGCATCCGCCGCCTGGAGCGCCGCGGCTGACCCGGCGCGCCTTCCCGGGGCCGGCTTGCCGGTCTCCCGGGGGGGATTCATAATCCTGTCATAGTCGGGTCATAACCTTGCGGGTCGGGCAGCCCTCTGCGCAACCGCGTTTTCAGGGGCACTACAGATGAGACCAACCACGCAGGGAGTCCGGATGACGGAGCACACCAACAAACAATTCGACGCAGACCTGCAGCACGTGCGGTCGCAGTTCCTCCAGATGGGCGGAATCGTCGAGGCCATGATCCACGAAGCGGTCGAAGCCATTCCGGCCGGCGACATGAGCATGGTCGAGAAGGTGCGCGAGCGCGAGAAAGAGGTCAACCGGCACGAAGTCGAGATCGACGAGCGCATCAGCCTGATCCTGGCGCGCCACCAGCCCACCGCGATCGACCTGCGCACCTTGCTGGCCGTCTCCAAGATGCTGACCGACATGGAGCGCTCGGGCGACGAGGCCGAGAAGATCGCCACCGCCGTGCGCCGCATGTACGAGAACGACCAGCGTCACATTCCCCTGATCGAACTGCGCCACATGGCCGTGAACGTGGGCAATATGCTGCGCCAGGCGCTGGACGCCTTCGCGCGCCTGGATCCGATCCTGGCCGCGCAGGTCGTGCGCAGCGACAAGGAAGTCGACAAGGAATGGAAGGCGGCGCTGCGCAACCTGATCACCTACATGATGGAAGACCCGCGCACCATTTCGCGCGCCATCGACATGATCTTCATCGCCCGCGCGCTCGAGCGCATCGGCGACCACGCCAAGAACATGGCCGAGCGGGTGATCTACATGGTCAAGGGCGCCGACGTGCGCCACACCGGCGTCAAGAATACCGAACGCCTGGCGCGCGGCGAAGAGGCCATCGAGAAGGGCGACAAGGCCGAGAAGGCCGAAACGCCGGCCTCCATCCCGGACCCGGACACCCGGCAATAAGCCGCGGGGCGCGTCAGCCCAGGCGCGGGTCGGGCCGGCCCGGCCCGGCGGCGCGCGCCCGGCCGGCCAGCCGCAATGATTGCCCCGCGGCGCTGGCCGTCAGGTCGTACCAGCCGCGGTTGGCCGACGGTTCGCATGGCCAGGCGGCCCGCTCGCCCGGCGCCAGCCGCAGCAGCGCCGGCGCGTCGCCGTAGGCCGAATCAATCCGCACCTGCAGGGCCTGCACGCCCCGGTTTTCCAGCAACAGGGCGGGCGGCTGGTCGCGCCAGGCCGCCGCCAGGGGCGCGGTGGCCCCGTGGCGGCGGATGTGGCGATGGAATCCGTCCGGCCCCAGTATCCACAGGTCGCAGGCCAGGTCTGCACCGGCATCCGGCCAGCTGTCTTCCCATTGCCGGCCCGGCTCGATGGTGTAGCGGCGCGGACCCTGCGCCAGCCGCAGGCAGTCGTACACGTGCAGCACCAGCGTGGCGCGGCCCGGGTTGGCCATGCGCAGCCGCTGGCGGCCATCGGCCGCCCAGGCTTCGACATGGCACGCATAGGGCGAAGGCCGGCTGCGCGGCCGCGGCGCGGCCGCGTTTTCCTGCGCGCCGGTGAAATCGAAGGCATGGCTCAGATCGCCGCAGACGGCGCGCCGCCATGGGCTGATGTTGGGCTCGGCCACGCCAAAGCGCGACTCCAGCAGGCGGATGACCGAGGTGTGGTCATAGACGCGCGCATCGAGCCAGCCGCCGCGGCTGAATGGCGAGACCACCAGCATGGGCACGCGCGGCCCCAGGCCGTAGGCGCGCCCATGCAGCGCGCGCGGGTCGTCGGGCGTGCCGGCCGAGGGGCCGCCGCGCGCCTGGTGGTATTCGCCCGCGGTAGCAACGGTGCTGCCGCCGCCTGCCGCGCCGGGCGGCGCGGGCGGCGGCATGTGGTCGAAAAAGCAGTCGTTCTCGTCGTAGGTAAGCAGCAATGCGCAGCGCCGCCAGAGCGCCGGGTCGCGCGTCAGGATGTCGAGCACGCGGGCGCTGAAGGCGGCGCCCTGCGCCGGGCTGGACACTTCCGGATGCTCGGAGTCCGCGGTGGGGGCGATGACCCACGCTACCTGCGGCAGGCGGCCGTTGGCCGCGTCATCGGCCAGCGCCGCCAGGGTGCGGGTGCTCAGGGCGCGCTCGCGCAGCGGCGCCCGGGCCGCGCCGCCGGCCAGTTCGGCGCGGTACTGCCGAAAGCCGGCCAGCGGATTGTCGTGATAGTTGTCCGCCATGTCCTGGTAGATGGCCCAGTCCACGCCGGCGGCCTGCAGGCGCTCGGGGTAGGTCGTCCAGGCGTAGCCTTCGTGCGCCGGCCCGAGGCGGTCATGGGTATTGACCAGCGCCGGGCCGCCGGCCTGGCCGAGCGGATCGTTGGTGCCGGTCCACAGGAACAGGCGGTTGGGGTTGGTGCCTGCCTGCATCGAGCAGTGGTACGCCTCGCATAGCGTGAAGGCGCGCGCCAGCGCGGTCTGCAGCGGCAGTTCCTCGGGGCGGTAGTAGCCCATTCCCAGCCGGCCCTTGGCCGCCAGCCACTGGTCCATGCGGCCGTCGTTCCAGGCGCGCTGGGCATCGTCCCAGGTGTGCGGCGTCAAATGGCCCAGCGGCTGGCCGGGCGGCAGCGCGGGCGCCAGCGGATAGGGCGCCAGGCGCTGGCCGGCGTGCGCCTGGATGAGCACGTCGCCGTCGGGCGTGGGCGCGCGATGCGGGTCGGCCCAGCCGCGCGCGCCGGGCAGGGCGCCGTAGTAGTGGTCGAAGCCACGGTTCTCCTGCATCAGGATGACGATGTGGTCGAGGTCGCGCAGCGTGCCGCTGCGGCGCTCGGGGGCCACGGCGGCGGCGCGCGCGACCAGCGCGGCGATGTCGGGATCGGTGGCGGCGGGCATCAATGAAAAACCGGCCTGCCGGCCGGTTGCGAAGGGGGGCGGGCTCGCGGCGCGCTCAGGCCGAGGGCGGGACGTAGCCTTGCGCCTCGACGCTGCCGTCCTCGAACAGGAAGCGTTCCATCTGCTGCTGCAGATACTTGCGGGCGCGCGCGTCGGCCAGGTTGAGGCGGTTCTCGTTGACCAGGCGCGTCTGGATCTGCTTCCATTCTTCCCACGCCTCCTTGGATATCTGTTGCCAGATGCGGGTGCCCAGTTCGCCCGGGTACGGAGGGAAGTCCAGCCCTTCGGCTTCGCGCTTGAGTTTCACACAGTTGACGATACGGGACATGGTTTGCTGCCGGTAAGTTGCGAACAGGTCATTTTAGCCGGCTTGCCGCCGCAAGCGGCGCCAAGCCGGGCGGTTACAGTTTCTTGATGAAAACCAGGCTGTTGCGCGAGCGGTTGTAGTTGTTCTGCTTGTCGCGCGGCAGGTCGGCGACGCCGCCGCGCACGAAGCCGCGTTTCATGAACCAGTGCGAAGTGCGGGTGGTCAGCACGAACAGGCGGCGCGCGCCGCTGGCGCGGGCGCGCGACTCCATGTGGCGCAGCAGGATTTCGCCCTCGCCGGAGCCCTGCCATTCGGGGTGCACGATCAGGCAGGCCATCTCGGCCATCTGGTCCTCGGGGAAGGGATACAGCGCGGCACAGCCGTAGATCACGCCGTCGTGCTCGAGCACGGTGAAGCGCTCCACGTCGCGCTCGATGGCGCTGCGCGGGCGCGGCACCAGGGTGCCGTCGGCCTCCAGCGGCTCGATCAGGCTGAGGATGGCGCCCACGTCATCGAGCGTGGCGGCGCGCAGGTCGTCCAGCGTGTCCTCGACCACCATGGTGCCCACGCCGTCATGGGTGAAGATCTCCAGCAGCACGCTGCCGTCCAGCGAGTAGGGCACCAGGTGGGCGCGCGCCACGCCGCGCTTGACGGCCAGCGAGGCGTGCTGCAGGAAGTAGGTGGTGTCCTCGTCCAGCTCGCCGCGCGCCAGCAGGGCGTCGGCGTCCACGCGGGCCAGCTCGGTGTCGACCGCGCCGTTGCCGTCGAGCACGCCGGGCGCGCCGGACAGGAAGATCAGTTTCTCGGCGCGCAGGGCCACCGCCACGCTGGTGGCCAGGTCTTCCATGGCCAGGTTGAAGGCGTCGCCGGTGGGCGAGAACCCCAGCGGCGAGAGCAGCACCACCGAGCCTTGCTCGATGGCGAACTTGAGCGCGTCGACATCGATCTTGCGCACCTGGCCGGTGTGCTTGTAGTCGATGCCGTCGACCACACCGGTGGGGCGGGCGGTGACGAAGTTGCCCGACAGGACGCGGATGTGCGAATGCGACATCGGCGTGTTGGGCAGGCCCTGGCTGAAGGCGGCCTCGATGTCCAGGCGGATTTCGCCGGCCGCCTCCTTGGCGCATTCCAGCGCGGCCGGGTCGGTGGGCGCCAGGCCCCGGCCGAACTGCTGGGTGTAGCCCTTCAGGCGCAGCTGTTCATTGACCTGCGGACGCGAGCCGTGCACCAGCACCAGGTGGATGCCCAGGGCCGACAGCAGGGAGAGGTCCTGCACCAGGACATTGAGGGCGCCGGCCTGTACCAGCTCGCCGCCGAACGCCACCACGAAGGTCTTGCCTCGGAACGCATGCACGTAGGGCGCCACTTCGCGGAACCATCGGACGAATTGCGCGGGGGCGAATTCGGGGGCTTCGAGCGCGGAGACGGTGTCTGGTTCCAGGTCGGGCATGATGGTCGGAATACTCCTGTGGTCTTGGTGCGGGCAGCGGTCTTGCACGGCCGCCGGTCAGCCGCGATCGTGCGGCCAGCGGAAATTATATGGCCGGCGCGCGCCGGGGGCGGGGGCGCCGTGCGGGTTTCCGGTTGGCCGGCGCCTCCTATAATGCCGGGTTCAACGGATATTTCGTCAATGCCAGAAGCCTCCCGTCCGCCCGAGCGCGCGGCCGCCGCGCGTTCCGGGCCGCGCCCCGAGCGGCCCATCCCCGCGATTTCCTATCCCGAAGACCTGCCGGTCAGCGCGCGCCGCCAGGAAATCGCGCGCGCCATCGCCGCGCACCAGGTGGTCATCGTCAGCGGCGAGACGGGGTCGGGCAAGACGACCCAGCTGCCCAAGATCTGCCTGGAGCTGGGGCGCGGCCGGCGCAAGATGATCGGCCATACCCAGCCTCGCCGCCTGGCGGCCACCTCGGTGGCCAAGCGCATCGCCGAAGAGCTGCGCACGCCGATGGGCGAAGTGGTGGGATACCAGGTGCGCTTCAACGACCGCACCGGCCCGAACGCCTCGGTCAAGCTGATGACCGACGGCATCCTGCTGGCCGAATCGCAGCGCGATCCGCTGCTGCGCCGCTACGACACCATCATCATCGACGAGGCGCACGAGCGCAGCCTGAACATCGACTTCCTGCTCGGCTACCTCAAGCAGCTGCTGCCGCGCCGGCCCGACCTGAAAGTCATCATCACCTCGGCCACCATCGACGCCGAGCGTTTCGCGCGGCATTTCGCCGCCGGCCCGGAGCGCCCGGCGCCCGTGATCGAGGTGTCGGGGCGCCTGTATCCGGTGGAGGTGCGCTACCGGCCAGTGCAGCCGCCCATGTCCGACGACGAGGCCGCCGCGCCCGTCAAGAGCGGCCGCGAACGCAGCGCCGGCGACGAGGAGCGCGACCTGATCGACGCCATCGTCGACGCGGTCGACGAATGCGCGCGCCACGGCCCCGGCGACGTGCTGGTGTTCCTGCCGGGCGAACGCGAAATACGCGAGTCGGCCGAGGCGTTGCGCAAGCGCCATCCGGTCGGCACCGAAGTGCTGCCGCTGTACGCGCGGCTGTCGCAGACCGAGCAGGAACAGATATTCCACCCGCGCGGCAATGCGCGGCGGGTGGTGCTGGCCACCAACGTGGCCGAAACCTCGCTGACTGTGCCGGGCATCCGCTTCGTGGTCGACAGCGGCCTGGCGCGCGTCAAGCGCTATTCCTGGCGCAACAAGGTCGAACAGTTGCGCATCGAGCCCGTCAGCCGCGCCTCGGCCAACCAGCGTGCCGGCCGCTGCGGCCGGATCGGCCCGGGGCTGTGCATCCGCCTCTACGACGAGGCCGATTTCAACGCCCGCGCGCCGTTCACCGACCCGGAAGTGCTGCGCTCCTCGCTGGCGTCGGTGATCCTGCGCATGAAGGCGCTCAAGCTGGACGACATCGAGCAGTTTCCGTTCGTCGAGGCGCCGCCGGGACGCGCCGTGGCCGACGGCTACCACCTGCTGCAGGAACTGGGCGCCATCGAGCTGGCCGGCGCCGGCGACGACGAGGCCGCCGAGGCGGGCGGCGGCGCGGCGTTCCGCCTGACCCGCACCGGCCAGGAACTGGCCAAGCTGCCGGTGGACCCGCGCATCGGCCGCATGATCCTGGCCGCGCGCGAACAGCAATGCCTGGCCGAGATGCTCATCATCGCCGCCGCCCTGTCGGTGCAGGACCCGCGCGACCGTCCGATGGCCGAACGCGAGGCGGCGGAGAACGCGCACGCCAAGTTCGCCGACGACAAGTCCGAATTCCTGTCGTTCCTGAAACTGTGGCGCTGGTATGGCGAGCAAGTGCAGCACAAGGCGTCCCAGCGCAAGCTGGTGGCGCTGCTGCGCCAGAACTTCCTGTCGCCGGTGCGCCTGCGCGAATGGCACGACGTGCATACCCAGCTGGCCGCGCTGGTGGGCGAACAGGGCTGGCGCCTGAACCAGAGCGAGGCCACCTACGAGCAGCTGCACATGGCGCTGCTGTCGGGCCTGCTGGGCAATATCGGCTTCAAGGGCGAGGAGGGCGGCCAGTACCACGGCGCGCGCGAGATCCGTTTCCACATCCATCCCGGCTCGCGCCTGGTCAAGAAGGCCGGGCGCTGGATCGTCGCCGCCGAACTGGTCGAGACCACGCGCCTGTACGCGCGCTGCGTGGCGCGCATCGAGCCGGTGTGGCTGGAGCGCGCCGCCGCGCACCTGCTGCGCCGCAACTGGTCCGACCCGCGCTGGGAGAAGAAAGCCGGGCAGGTGGTCGCCAACGAGCGCGCCACCCTGTATGGCCTGCTGGTGTACAACGGCCGGCGGGTGCACTACGGCCGCATCAACCCGCAGCACGCCCGCGAACTGTTCATCCGCCAGGCCCTGGTGCCCGGCGAGATCGACACCCGGCTGCCGTTCGTGGCCCACAACCGCAAGCTGATCGCCGGGATCGAGAAGCTGGAGCATCAAACGCGCCGTCCCGACATCCTGGTCGACGACGAACTGATCTACGCGTTCTACGATCGCCAGCTGCCGGCCGACATCTCGCAGACCGCCAGCCTGGAAAAGTGGGTGAACGGCCTGGACAAGGCGGCCGCCGCGCGCCTGCTGCTGACGCGCGACGAACTGATGCGCCACGAGGCGGCCGGCGTAACGACCGACGTCTTTCCCAAGAAAGTCGAGTGGCAGGGCGTGGCGATGCCGCTGGACTATCACTTCGAGCCGGGCTCGCCGCGCGACGGCGTCACGCTGTCGGTGCCCCTGTTCGCGCTCAACCAGCTCGACGCGCAGCGCTGCGAATGGCTGGTGCCGGGCATGCTCAAGGAAAAGGCCCATCTGTTGCTCAAGTCGCTGCCGCAGAAGCTGCGCCGCCATTGCGTGCCGCTGCCCGACTACGCGGCGGGTTTCTACGAGCGCTGGTACGAGCGCCAGGCCGACCCGCAGCAAGGCCTGGTCGATGCGCTGATCGCCGACATGTGGGACCAGGTACAGGTGCGTCCGGCCCCTGGCGACTTCAAGCTGGAAACGCTGCCGGCGCACCTGTTCATGAATTTCAAGGTGGTCGACGAGCATGGCCGGATGCTGGCCGCCGGGCGCAATCTGGCGCAGCTCAAGGCCGAATTGGGCAAGCAGGCCCAGGCGACCTTCCAGCAACTGGCGGCGCGCGACTCGGACGTGGCGCAAGCGCTGGCGCACGAGAACCTGACGTCGTGGTCGTTCGGCCCCTTGCCCGAGATCATGGAGATCAAGCGCGGCGGGCGATCCGTCATCGGCTACCCGGCGCTGGTCGACCGGGGCGCGCATTGCGATCTCGACGTGTTCGACGACCCCGACGAGGCGCGCCGCCACCATCGCGCCGGCCTGCTGCGGCTGTTCCGGCTGGCCTTGCGCGAGCAGGTCAAGTTCCTGGAAAAGAACCTGGCCGACCTGACGAAGATGAGCATGTTGTACATGGCCCTGGGCACGCAGGAAGAGCTGCGCGACCAGATCATCGATTGCGCGCTGGCGCAGGCCTGCCTGGCCGAGCCCTGGCCGGTCGATGAACGGCAGTTCGAGGCGCGCCGGCAGGAGGGCAAGGGCCGGCTGGGTTTGCTGGCGCAGGAAGTGGCGCGCATGGCGCATGCCATCCTGGCCGAGTACGGCGCCCTGCAGCGCAAGCTGCCGCAGGCCAAACCGCATGCGGCAGCCTATGCCGACCTGCAGCAGCAACTGGGCGTGCTGATGCCCAAATGGTTCGTGCGCGATACGCCCTATGCGCAGCTGGCGCACTATCCGCGCTACCTCAAGGCGGCGGTGGCGCGCATCGACAAGCTGCGCGCGGATCCGGCGCGCGATGTCCGCCTGATGGGCGAGATGGCGCCTATCCTCACCCAGTACCAGCGCGCGCGCAGCGCGCTGAAGGGCGCGCCCGATCCGCGCCTGGACGAATTCCGCTGGCTGCTGGAAGAACTGCGGGTCGCCCTGTTCGCCCAGGAGTTGCGCACCCCCATGCCGGTCTCGGTCAAGCGCCTGACGAAGGCCTGGGAGTCGTTGCGGCGGTAGGGGGGCTGTCCCACAGGTGCCTGTCCCCGCGGGGACAGGCACCCCGAGAGTTTGCGGGTGCCAGTCCCCCTGCGGGGACAGGCACCCGGGTGGTCAGAGGGCCAGGAAGCCGATGACCAGCAGGGCGATCAGGCCCCACTTGGTGGCTTTGTAGACGGTGCGGTTCCAGGCCTTGAACTGCTTGCGCTTCTGGTCGATGACCCAGTGCGCGTGGGTCAGCTTGTTGATGGCCCCGGTCTGGTCGCCGGCGTCGTTGGGCGAGCTGGCGGCCGACATGACCACGCGGCCGAACCAGCGGTTGAAGGCCTCCGCCCAGCGCCATTTGAGCGGGCGCTCGACGTCGCAGAACAGGATGATGCGGTTGCCTTCGCTCTTGTTGTGCGCTTCGTGCACATAGGTTTCGTCGAACACCACGCTTTCGCCGTCGCGCCAGCTGTAGCTTTCGCCGTCGACGGCGATGTAGCAGCGGTCGTCGTTGGGCGTGGCCAGGCCCAGGTGGTAGCGCAGCGAGCCCGAGAAGGGGTCGCGGTGCGGATTCAGCTTGCCGCCCGGCGGCAGCTCGGCGAACATGGCCGCCTTGACCTTGGGCAGGCTCTTGAGGATGGCCACGGTCTTGGGGCAGAGCTCCTCGGCCGATGGGTGGCGGGCGTCGTACCACTTCAGGTAGAAGCGCTTCCAGCCGTATTTGAAGAACGAGTTGAAGCCGATGTCGTCATGGCGCTCGGCGGCCTTGATGCGGCGCAGCTCGGCCATCTTCAGGGCTTCGTCGCGAATGGTTTCCCAGTTGTCGTCCAGCACCTTGAGCTCGGGGATTTCGCTGGTGGTCAGGTACGGCGTGGTGGGCACGCGCGAGGTCAGCACCATGAAGGCGTTGACCGGCGCCAGCAGCACGGAGTGGTCCAGCATCTGGCGCGACAGCGACAGCCGCACGCGGCCGCGGAAGTGGGCAAACAGGATAGAGGCCAGCCATAGGCCCGGGATCAGCCATTTCATGGTGCGCAGAGGACGCCGTTGCGGCATCCGTGGGATAAATCGGTAATCAGGTATTGTTACACAGGCGGCGGCGCGGCGGGTCCGGACGAGGGGTGAAACCGTGCCGTCGGCTGCCCCGACTGGGTACAATTCCGGACATGTCCGAAGCCGTAACAAATCCGCCCCCATTTGTACATTTGCGCGTCCACTCCGAGTTTTCCGTCTCGGATGGCATCGTGCGCATTTCCGATCTGATCAAGCGCGTGGCCAAGCTGGGCCAGCCAGCCGTGGCGCTGACGGATCTGTCGAATATCTTCGGCCTGATCAAGTTCTACAAGGGCGCGCGCGGCGCCGGCGTCAAGCCGGTGGCCGGCAGCGATATCTGGCTGACCAACGACGATGACCGGGAAAAACCGTTCCGTCTCCTGCTGCTGGTGCGCAACCACCAGGGCTACCTCAACCTGTGCGAGCTGCTGACGCGTTCGTTCCTGGAAAACCAGTACAAGGGGCGCGCCGAGGTGCGCCGCGAATGGCTGCAGGGCCAGGAAGGGCTGATCGTGCTGTCGGGCGCGCGTGGCGGCGATGTCGGCCAGGCGCTGGAAGCCGGCAATGCCGTCACGGCGCTGTCGCTGGCGCGCCAATGGGGCCAGTTGTTTCCGGGTTCGTACTACATCGAATTGCAGCGCGCCGGCTTTGACGGCGACGAAACCTATACCCAGGCCGCCATGCGGCTGGCCGCCGAGGCGGGGCTGCCGGTGGTGGCCACCCATCCGGTGCAGTTCCTGGACCGCGACGAGTTCCAGGCGCATGAGGCGCGCGTGTGCATCGCCGAAGGCGAGATCCTCGCCAACCCGCGGAGGGTGCGGCGCTACACGCAGGACCAATACCTGCTCAGCTCCGAGGAAATGGCGCGCCGCTTCGCCGACGTGCCTTCGGCGCTGGCCAATACGGTAGAGATCGCGCGGCGCTGCAACCTCACTCTGGTGCTGGGCAAGCCGCGGCTGCCGAATTTCCCCACGCCGGAAGGCGTGACGCTGGACGATTACCTGGTCCAGCTGTCCGAGGAAGGCCTGGAAAAGCGCCTGCAGTTCCTGTTCCCCGACGAGGCCGAGCGCAACGCCAAGCGCGAACAGTACTACGAGCGGCTGCGCTGGGAGTGCAAGACCATCATCCAGATGGGCTTTCCCGGCTACTTCCTGATCGTGCAGGACTTCATCAACTGGGGCAAGAACAACGGCGTTCCGGTAGGCCCGGGGCGGGGGTCGGGCGCCGGCTCGCTGGTGGCCTATGCGCTGGGCATCACCGACCTGGACCCGATCCGCTACGACTTGCTGTTCGAGCGTTTCCTGAACCCCGAGCGGGTTTCGATGCCCGACTTCGACATCGACTTCTGCCAGGACAACCGCGAACGGGTCATCGACTACGTCAAGATGAAGTACGGGCGCGAGGCGGTCAGCCAGATCGCCACCTTCGGTACCCTGGGCGCCAAGGCGGTGGTGCGCGATGCCGGCCGCGTGCTGGACATGCCCTACCTGTTCTGCGATGCCTTGTCCAAGCTGATCCCGTTCAATCCGGCCGATCCGTGGACGCTGGAGCGCACGCTCAAGGACGAGCCGGCCTTCAAGGACCGCTACGAGCAGGAAGAGGAAGTGCGCGCCCTGGTCGACCTGGCGCGCCCGCTCGAGGGCCTGACGCGCAGCATCGGGATGCACGCCGGCGGGGTGCTGATCGCGCCGGGCAGGCTGACCGACTTCTGCCCGCTGTATTGCCAGCCCGGCCAGGAGAACAGCGCGGTTTCGCAGTTCGACAAGGATGACGTCGAGGCGGCCGGCCTAGTGAAGTTCGACTTCCTGGGCTTGCGCAACCTGACCATCCTGGACTGGGCGGTGCGCTTCGTGCGCCAGTTCAACGCCGACAAGCGCGACTTCGACGTCATGGCCCTGTCGCTGGACGACCAGGCCGCGTACAAGGTGCTGTGCGACGCCAACACGACCGCGGTGTTCCAGCTTGAATCGCGCGGCATGAAGGAACTGCTCAAGAAACTGCGCCCCAGCACTTTCGAAGACATCATCGCCATGCTGGCCCTGTACCGTCCGGGGCCGCTGGAATCCGGCATGGTGGACGATTTCGTCAACCGCAAGCACGGCCGCGCCGCGGTCGATTATTTCCACCCGGACCTGGAAGGCACCCTGCGCAGCACCTACGGGGTCATCGTCTACCAGGAACAGGTGATGCTGATCTCGCAGATCATCGGCGGCTACTCGCTGGGCGGCGCCGACCTGCTGCGGCGCGCCATGGGCAAGAAAAAGCCCGAGGAAATGGCCAAGCACCGCGAACTGTTCGAACAGGGCGCACGCGAGAAGGGGCACGATCCCGACCTGGCGGTCAAGCTGTTCGACCTGATGGAGAAGTTCGCGGGCTACGGCTTCAACAAGTCGCACTCGGCCGCCTATGCGCTGATCGCCTACCAGACCGCATGGCTGAAGGCCTACCATCCCACCGAGTTCCTGGCCGCCACGCTGTCGTCCGATATGGACGATACCGACAAGGTGCAGATCTTCGTGCGCGATGCGCAGGACAACGGCGTCGAGGTGCTGCCGCCCGATGTCAACGCCTCGGGCTATCGTTTCGAACCGGTGGCCGACAAGCACACCGAGCAGGGCAAGCCGCCGCGCACCATGCGCTACGGCCTGGGCGCGGTCAAGGGCACCGGGCAGGGCGCGGTCGAGGAGATCCTGCGCGCGCGCCAGGAAGGCGGCCCGTTCGCCAACCTGTTCGACTTCTGCCGGCGCGTCAGCAAGCACGCGGTCAACCGGCGCACCATCGAGGCCCTGATCAAGGCCGGCGCGTTCGACACCATCGAACCCAACCGCGCCGCCATGCTGGCCTCGGTCGGCACGGCGATGGAAGCCGCCGAGCAGGCCGCGCGCAGCGCCAACCAGGCGTCGCTGTTCGGCGACGACAGCGGCGACGTGGTCGCCGGCGAACTGACCAAGGTGGCGCCCTGGAACCTGCACACCACCCTGACCGAGGAAAAGACGGCGCTGGGCTATTACTTCAGCGGCCACCTGTTCGACGCCTGGCGCGACGAGGTGCGGCGCATCGTGCCGATGCAGCTGGCGCGCCTGGAGCCGCAGCGCGACCTGCAATGGATGTGCGGGGTGCTGGCCGGCGTGCGCACCATGATGACGCGGCGCGGCAAGATGGTGTTCGCCGTGCTTGACGACGGCACGGCGCAGATCGAGATCTCGGTGTTCAACGAGCTGTACGAGAAGCATCGTAGCCGCCTGCGCGAAGACCAGTTGCTGGTGGTGCAGGGCAAGGTCAGCAACGACGAATACTCCGGCGGCATGCGCATCGTGGCCGAGCAGCTGTACGACCTGCAGCTGGCGCGCGAGGCGCGCGCCAAATCGCTGCGCATCCGGCTCAACGGCCAGGCCGACGCGGCGCGCCTGCGCCAGTTGCTCAACCCGTTCCGGGCCGAGCCCGAGAACGGCGTGCCCGGCGTGCCGGTGGACGTGGTCTACCGCAGGAACAATTTCCTGTGCACGGTGCGACTGGGCGAAGACTGGCGCGTGCGCATGGCCGACACGCTGCTCGAGAACCTGAACGACTGGGCCAAGCCCGACGGCGTCGAGGTTACCTACTGATGCGGCCATTGCGTATCGTGCACTCCGAAGCCGCCACCAGTTTCGGCGGCCAGGAAGGGCGCATCTTCAAGGAAATGACGGCCATGCGCGAGCGCGGCCATCACATGGAGGCGATCTGCCAGCCGCAGGCGCAACTGGCGCGCCGCCTGGCCGAGGCCGGCTTCACCGTGCACACGCTGGAAATGGACGGGCCGGGCAATTACCTGCGCGGCGTGCTGAGCCTGCGCCGCCTGCTGCGCCAGCGCCGCTACGACGTGCTGAACACCCACAGCCGGCGCGATACCGTGATCGCCGCGGCCGCCGGCCGGCTGGCGGGCACGCCGCTGATCGTGCGCACCCGTCACCTGTCCAACAAGGTCGGCTCGCTCTGGTCGTATACCGGCCTGCCGCATCGCGTCACCACGGTCAGCGACCACGTGCGCCAGCGTCTCATCGAGCGCGGCGTGCCCGCCGGCCACATCGCCACGATCTATTCGCCCATCGTGCTGCCGCCCCCTATCGAACGCTCGACCCTGCGCGACGAGCTGGGCCTGGCGGCCGAGGACATCGTGGTCGGTTGCGTGGCGGTGATGCGCGCCACCAAGGGGCACCGCGAGCTGATCGACGCCATGCGGCCGCTGATGGCCGAGCGTGCCAACCTGCACCTGGTGTTCGTCGGCGGCGGCTCGCCGGTGTTCGAGCAGACCCAGGCCTATGTGGCCGAGCTGGGCCTGCAGGCGCGCATCCACCTGATGGGCACGCGCAACGATGTCCCCAACCTGCTGGCCGGTTTCGACCTGTTCGCCCTGGCCACCCGCCAGGAGGCGTCGGGCACGGTCTATGTCGAAGCCGAGGCCTGTGGCCTGCCGGTGGTCGGCACCGACGTGGGCGGCGTGTCCGAGATGATGCGCGACGGCGAGACCGGCATCCTGGTGCCGGTGGACGACCCGGTGGCGCTGGGCGCCGCGCTGCGCCGCCTGATCGACGACCGGGCGCTGCGCCGCCGCATGGGCGAGGCCGGCCGGCGCATGGTGCGCGACGAGCGGGTCTTCGCGCCCGAACGGCTGGCCGAGCGCACCGAGGCGATCTACCGGCAGTGGCTGGCGGAGCGCGGCCATGCGTAACGCGCCCAACGTCCCGGTGCTGATGTACCACCACGTCACCCCGGCCGGCGGCATGATCGCCGCCACGCCCGAGGTGTTCGAGCAACAGATCGCCGCGCTGGCGCGGGCCGGCTACCGTTCGCTGGGCACCGCCGAGTTCGCCGCCTACCTGGACGGCGCCCCGGTGCCCGAGAAGTCGGTGCTGATCACTTTCGACGATGGATACCTGAACAACTGGGTGTATGCGCACCCCATCCTGCAGCGCCACGGCATGAAGGCCGTGCTGTTCCTGATCACCGGCCTGCTCGGCGACGGTCCGGCGCGGCCCTGCGCCGGGCACGGCGAGCCGCTGCCGCCCGCGCCCGACCACGATGAAAGCAAGCGCCTGATCGCCGCCGGACGCGCCGACGAGGTCATGCTGCGCTGGAGCGAAGTGCAGGCCATGCTGGCGGCCGGCACCTTCGAGGTGCATTCGCACACCCATACCCATACGCGCTGGGACAAGCAGTGCGGCTCAGATGTGGCCGCCAAGCGCGCCCATATCGCGCAGGAGCTGGCCGATTCGCGCCAGGCGCTGCAAGCCCGGCTGGGCGAGGTCAGCGACCACCTGTGCTGGCCCCAGGGCTATTTCGACGCCGACTATGTCCAGGCGGCGCGCGAGGCCGGCTTTCGCCATCTCTACACCACCGATGCCCTGGGCCAGAACGTCCCGGGCGGCGATCGCGAGCACATATACCGCTTCGCGGTGCGCAACCGCGCCGGCGGCTGGCTCAACCGCCGCATCTGGCTGGCGCGCCATCCCTGGGTCGGCCCGCGCTATCACGCCTGGAAGGCATGGAAGAAAAAGCTGAGGAGGCGCGCATGACGCTGTCGGTCATCATCATTACCAAGAACGAAGCGGCCAATATCCTGGCGTGCCTGGAGTCCGTGGCCTTCGCCGACGAGTTCATCGTGGTCGACTCGGGCAGCACCGACAATACGGTCGAGCTGGCGCGCGATTTCGGCGCGCGTGTCGAAGTCACGCCGGACTGGCCGGGATTCGGACCGCAGAAGAACCGCGCCCTGGACCTGGCCACGGGCGACTGGGTGCTGTCCATCGATGCCGACGAGCGCGTCACGCCCGAACTGGCGGGCGAGATCCAGGCCGCCATGGCGGGCGCCAGCGCCGATTGCTACGAAATCGCCCGGCTGTCGGATTTCTGCGGCCGCTTCATCCGCCACAGCGGCTGGTGGCCCGATTACGTGCTGCGCCTGTTCCGGCGCGGCAGCGCGCGGTTCACCGATGCGGCCGTGCACGAGCGAGTCGTGCCGGCGCGGGGCCAGCCCGCGCGCCTGCGCGGGCACTTCCTGCACTACCCGTACAACAATTTCGACGCCCTCATCGCCAAGGTCAATCGCTATTCCTCGGATGCGGCCGCGATGATGCACGCGCGCGGCAAGCGCGCCACGGTGTTCTCGGCGCTGGGCCACGGTTTCTGGACCTTCGTGCGCATCTACCTGATCCGGCGCGGCTTCCTGGATGGGCGCCACGGGCTGGTCCTGGCCGTGACGGCCGCCGCCGGCAGCTTCTTCCGCTATGCCAAGCTGATGTTCCTGTCCGAGCCGCGCAAGTGAAGATCCTGTACACCAATTTCCATGGCCGCAATGGCGGCGGCCATGTCACCTATGTCATCAACCTGGCGCGCGCGCTGGCGCCCGAGCACTCGCTGACCGTGGCGGTGCCCGGCACCAGCCGGCTGTACCGCTATGCCGGCGAGATCCCGGGCGTCGAGGTGGTGGACATGCAGTACACCACGCGGCTGTCGTCGTGGTTCCATGACCGGGCGGCGCTGCGCCGGCTGATCGCCGAGGGCGGCTACGACATCATCCATTGCAATGGCTCGGCCGATCACAAGCAGGTCATGCTGGCCACGCTGGGGCTGCGCCGCCGTCCGCGCATCGTCTTCACCAAGCACAACGACCATCCTCCGGGCAGCCTGGGCAATCGCCTGCGCGCCACGCTGGCCACCGATCACAGCATTGCCGTCAGCGCCTATGTGCACGGCCTGCTGGCCGATTCGCCGTACCGCCGCCACCCCATCACCACCGTGCGCCACGGCATTGACACCGATTACTACGCGCCGCCCGACGCCGCGACCGCCGCGCAATGGCGCGAGCGCTACTTCGGCCCGGACTGGCGGGGCCGGCTGCTGCTGGGCAGCGCGGGAGGCACCGATTACGACAAGGGCTGGCTCGACCTGGTGGCCGCCGCGGGCAGTCTGCCCGCGCCGCTGCGCGAGCGCGTCCGCATCCTGGTGGCCGGCGATCCGCCCAGCCAGGCCAAGCTGGATCGCGTGCGCGAGCACGGCATGCAGGACCAGATGGTGTTTCCCGGCCTGCTCGACGACGTGCGCGAGGCGCTGGGCGCCTGCGATGCGGGCTACGTGCTGTCGTACCGCGAGGCCCTGTCGTTCGCCTGCCGCGAAATGATGGCGCTGGGCAGGCCGGTGCTGGCCAGCGACGCCGGCGGGTTGCCCGAGAACATCACGGCGGGCCGGGATGGCTGGGTCGTGCCGGTGCGCGATGTGCCGGCCATCGCGGCGGTGTTGCGCGAGATGCTGGAGCAGCCGGAGCGCCTGGCCGAAATGGGCCGCCAGGCGCGCGCCACGGCCGAGCGCGAGTTCGGCCTGCGCGATTTCGCGCAGGCCACGCTGGACGTCTATCAGCGCACGTTGGGCGCCTGAGCGCGCGGCCCCACGCGCGGCGGCGTGGCCGGACGGCGGCCATCCGGGTGCGGCGCCAGTTCGGCGTACGCATACACGTCGCGCCTGGCGTCGATCACCCGTACCGGTCGGCCCGCGCAAGCCGGGGCGGCGGGCCGGTGCTTGCAATCGTCCACCCCGGTCGCCACGCCCAGCCAGTCCAGGATCAGCCCGTAGTTGTCCTCGGTGGAATAGGGCGCGTCGTATTCGCGCCGCGCCCGGGCTGGCGCGGCGGGACTGTTCCAGATGAACATCGGAATGTCGTAAGCCTCGCGCGAGGGCCGCACGCCGCCGTGGTAGAACGTGCCCAGCACGCTTTCGTGGCGCTCCAGGCCGTGGTCGGGGTAGAACAGCAAGGAGGCGCGCCGCTCGCGCAGCCGGTCCATCACCGCGCCCAGCAGCGCGTCCACATAGCGGATGGAATTGTCGTAGCAGTCCTCGTAGCGCGCGCCGCCCTGGTACACCGTGGCCGATTCCGGGTAACGCGTGCAGTAGTTGTCGTGATTGCCATTGATATGCAGGAAGACCACTTTCCTGCCTGGCTCGGCCAGCGCCGCGTCCAGCAGCGGCAGCAAGGCCTCGTCGTACGGTGCGTCGGCCCAGGTCTTGAAGTGGGCCATGTTGGCCATGGCCGTGACGGGCGTGTCATAGCGGCCCAGCCTGGCCTGGTTGCTCAGCCAGTAAGTGCGGAACCCCGCATCGCCGGCCAGCGCCACCACGTTGTCGCCGAACAGCCGCGGGTCGTAGCGGTCCACCGTGGCCGCGCTCAGGGTCAGCGGTACCGCCATGATGGTCAGCGGCGCAGGCGCGGCGGCCCGGGTATACAGCGTCATGCGGTCGCGTTCCGCCGCCGCCCGCGGCGTGGTGTCGCGCGGGTAGCCGTACAGCCCCCAATTGGCGCGCCGCGCCGACTCGCCCACCACGACGACATAAGTGTCGATGCCGGTGTCGCGCCGGGTCAGCGGGTGCGTGACGCGGTGCCGGTTCGCCGTGTCGAGCAGCGACTGGTCGTAGCTGGCCTGGATGAAATAGCGCATGTTGAACATCGGCGAGCGCGAAACCGTGCGCTCGATCGACGGGTAGTACTCATCGGCTGCGCCGCGCATCGCCAGCTCATAGCGCAGCCACGAACCGAAAAAGACCAGCGCGGTGGCGGCCGCGCCCAAGGCCAGCCAACGCGTAGGCAATTCGCGCGCGGCGCGCCGCACCACCCACAGCAGCAGCGCCAGCACTGCCAGGGTCAGCGCGGCCGAGCGCCAGTGCAGGGTGAGCATCTGGACGGTCTCGTCGTAGTTCGTCGTCAGGATGCTGTAGGCGAAACCGAAGTTGAAGCGCTGGCCATAGGCCTGGTAGCTGAATTGCGCCAGCCCCAGGTTCGTCGCCACGCCGACGCACAACAGCACGGCCGCCGGCCGCGTCCAGGCGCGCCGCCACAACAGGGCGCAGGCCAGCATCAGGGTAACGCCCAGCAGATAGACGCGCGGCGAGAAGGTGTCGCCATGCAGGCGGGCTTGGATCCAGATCGGAGCGATGCCGGCAACGAGAAGCGGCACCCAGGCTTGCAGGAAGCGGGTCATGGCAATACGGGAGGCGGGAAGAGGGCGTGGACGCGGCGCGCGGGGGCGCGGTCCGGCACGGCGGCGGCGGACGCCTAGCGATCGGGCAGGCGTTCGCGGCGTGGGGCGGGCTGGCGGGGAATCGAGCGAGGCGCGCGTCGGTGGCGCGCCGGGACTGCTTGTCTCTGCATGGGGGCGGCGCCGGTCGTGGCGTCGGTTCTTTTACAAGGTGCTTGTTTTGTTATAATTATACTTTATTTGATTCAATTTGACATATTGCGGCGTTGTCGCTCGCCCCTGTCATTTCCGATCGACTTAACGGCAGCATTGAGGGAATCTTGAGCGGGCTTGGCCGGCATCGATCCCCATATAATTCGGCATCATGCCTATCCCCATCCTCATGTACCACCAGATCGGCGAGCCGGCGCCACGCGGCACGCCGTATCGCGGACTGACGGTCCATCCCGCCAGCTTCCGCCGCCAGATGACCTGGCTGCGGCGCTTCGGCTATCGAGGCCTGTCCATGCGCGACCTGATGCCCTACGTGCGCGGAGAGCGCAGCGGCAAGGTATTCGGCATCACGTTCGACGACGGCTACCGCAACGTGCATCGCAACGCCATGCCCGTGCTGGGCGAGCTGGGCTTTACCGCCACCAACTATTTCGTGGCCCATCAGCTCGATGGCGGCAACGTGTGGGATCTCGAAAAAGGCATTCCGTTCTCGGCGCTCATGAGCGCGCAGGAAATGCGCGAGTGGCACCAGGCCGGCAACGAGGTCGGCTCGCATACGCTGGACCACGTGCACTTGCCGCGCATGGCTGCCGACGAAGCGCGGCGCCAGATCCGCCAATCCAAGGACGAACTCGAACAGGTGCTGGGCGCGCCGGTGACGGCATTCTGCTATCCCTACGGCGACCACACGGACGAGCATCGCGCCATGGCGCGCGAAGCCGGCTACGACAACGCCACGCTGACCGTGCGCGGGCTGGCCTCGGCCGCAGACGATCCCTTCGGCCTGCCGCGCGTCACGGTTTCGCGCTCGACCCACTTGCTGCGCTTCCTGCAAAAAACCCTGACCGGCTATGAAGACAGGCGCCGTCGCGGATAAGCGACGCTTGCGTATTGCGCTGCTGGTGGACCGGTTCGGCAATCGCTTCGGCGGCGCCGAAGCCTACGGCGTCGAATTGATGCGGGTCCTGGCGCGACGGCACGACGTCACGGTGGTGGCGCGCGAATACGACAGCGACCTCGCCTTGCCCTTTCTGCCGGTGCGCGTCAGCTGCCGCCTGCCCAGCTGGCTGCGGGTACTGTATTTCGCCTGGCGCGCGGCGCGCCTGACGCGCGAGGGTTTCGACATCGTCCATTCCCACATGAACGGGGGGGCGGGCGATGTGCAGGTCATGCACGTCACGCCCGTGCGCTACAACTGGCTGTGCCGGCCGGGGCTGGGCCGGCGCCTGACGGCCTGGACCAGCCCGCGGGTGGCCACCTACCTGGCGCTGGAAAAAGCCCGCGTGGCCCAACGGCCGGGCAAGCGCGTGGTGGCGGTGTCCGAGCTCATCGTCGAGCAGATGCGCGACGCTTACGGCGTGGGCCTGCCCATGGAGACGATTCCCCCCGGCGTGCAGTTGCCCGCGCCGGCCGACCCGGCGCGCCGGGCCGCCACGCGCGCCGCGCTGGGTTGGGGCGAGGACGACCTGGTGTGCCTGCTGGTGGCGCGCAACCCGCTGCGCAAGGGGCTGCCGGCGCTGCTGGCCGCGTTGGCGCAATTGCCGGACCGCTACCGCCTGCTGGTGGTGGGCGCCGACGGCCCGGCACGCCAGTGCGTCGGCGACAGCGGGCTGCCCGATGGCCGCGTCCATCTCGTCGACCCCACGCCGGGCGTCGCGCCCTACTACGAGGCAGCCGACATCTACGTGCACCCGACGCTCAACGACAGCTACGGCATGGCGCCGCTGGAAGCCATGTCGCATGGCTTGCCCGTAGTGGTCAGCAGCGCCGATTATTGCGGTTTTGCGCGGTACCTGGCCGATGGCCGCGATGCGCTGATCCTGCGCGACCCGCGCGACGGCGCCGAGGTGGCGCGCGCCGTGGCCGCGATCGGCGAGGATGCGCCCGTGCGCGCCGCGCTGTCGGCCGCCGGCCTGGCGCTGGCGCGCGCGCAGAGCTGGGAGGCGGTCGCCGCCCGCTACGAGACCTTGTACGAAACCTTGCTGCGCGAACGCGCGGCCGGCTGACTTCTGCGGTATCGGCGCCCGTCAACACTGCGGTGTGCCTGTCCCAGTGGGGACAGGCACACCTCGCCGCGGATGTCAGCTCCCGTCCGGGGACACAGGCACCCTTGCCACAGGTGTCGCTCCCTCAGCGCGCCGGCAAGGTAAGTTCTTCCAGTTTCAGCAGCCAGGTCATGGCCTGCTCCCGGTCGTCGGCGCACAGTTCGGTGCTCGGTTGCAGCGAGGAGCAGACGTCGGGCCGGTCGGGATGGCCGAAAATCCGGCAGCGCATGTCGTCGTCGAGCTGCACGCATCTGGACCCGGCGGGCTTGCCCTGCGGCATCCCCGGGATGGGGCTGGAAATCGACGGCGCGATGCAACAGGCGCCGCAGCCGGGCCGGCACGACAGCGTGGCGGGCATGGCGTTACACCCAGCCGCGCAGCCAGTAGACGAACAGGCCGGCGTATTCCTTGATGATGGAACGGCTGGCGTCGAAGCTGCGCTGGTCGGGCAGCCAGGGCGACAGCGAGCCGTCGGCCGGCGCCACGATCTGCGGCGGCGCGGGCGCGGCGATTGCCTGCACCCCCTGCTTGGAGAATGCCGCCATGGCGCGCGGCATGTGCAGCGCGGAAGTCACCAGCAACACCTTCTGGATGCCGTGCTGGCGCAGCGTGTCTTCCGTCAGCGCCGCGTTTTCGTAGGTGGTGCGACTGGCGTTCTCCAGGATCAGCGCGCTTTCCGGCACGCCATGCTGGCGCATCCGGTAGGCCATGCCGCGCGCTTCGCTGATGTCGCCCTCGAGCGCGCCGCCCGACAGCACCACCTTGGGCGCGCGGCCGGCCTGGAACAGTTCGGTGGCGGTGTCCACGCGCACCACCGCGGTTTCCTTGTCATAGGGCAGGAACCAGTTGGCCCGGCCATTGGCGGTGTTGCCGCCCAGCACCACGATGGCGTCGGCGGTGGGCGACTGGTCCGGAGGCAGGTGCGGGTAGCGCGACTCCAGCGCCCCCCCGAGCCACAGCGAGGTGGCCGGCAGCGACCAGGCCAGGGCCCACAGCAGGCCGCCGGCGATCAGGGCCGCGCCCGTCTTGCGCAGGCGGAACAGGCCCAGCACCAGGCCGAGGACGACCAGCGTCAGGCACAGATTCAGGGGAATGATCAGATTGGTGAGGAAACTCGATATGGCCATGTCGGGTTGGGTTTACGCGCCGCTCAGTAGTTCGAGCGATTTTTCCATTACTTGTTCTGGCTCCGGCCAGTGTGTTTCGGAGCCTAGGCAGACCGCCCCGGGCGACCACGGGCCGGTGCGCCCCGGGCGGGTCACGCCGAATAGCGTCAACTGGCGGGCATCGACCGCCGCCGCCACATGGGATACGCCTGAATCATTGCACACAACCAGGGCGGCGCGCTGCGCCAGGGCGGCGAAGGCGCCCAGCCCCAGCGGCGGCAGCAGCGTGGCGGAGGGCGCGTTGCGGCGGGCCTCGGCGACTTCGGCCGGTGGGGGGCACATTACCACGGTCTGGCCGCGTTCCTGCAGGGCGCGGGTCAAGGCGTCGAAGCCCGGCCATACCTTGACCTTGCCCTTGTGCAGGCCGGTGGCGGTGGGGGCGATCAGCACGAACGGCCGCCCGGCCAGCTGCTGCTCCTGCAGCAATTGTCCGGCCGCGTCGCGATGCGCCTGCGTCAGCGGCAGGCCAAGCGCGCCCGGCTCGACGGGCCCGGCCGGCAGGCCCCAGCGCTGCAGGGTCGTACGGGTCAGGTAGTGCCACGACTGCACCGCGTGCAGGCCGGCGCCGGGCTTGTCCACCGGCCAGCGCAGCAGCGGGCTGCGGCCATCGTCGCGGTAGCCCGCGCAGGGTACGCCGGCCAGCCGGAACACCGCGGCGCTCGACAGCGAGTCCGGCAGCAGCAGGCCGCGCGTGGCGCCGCCCAGGGCGCGCCGGTGCGCGGCCACCGCGGCCCGGTCGCGCAGCACCTTGCCGGTCATGGGCAGGAAATCCCGCTTCGGCACGCCGGCCAGCAGGTCGCGCGCCCAGGGGCGCGCGCAGATGACCAGCGGAACGCCGCTGTCCCGCAGGGCGCGCAGGCTGGGCAGGCTCATACAAACATCGCCGATCCAGTTGGGCAGGCGGACATAAATGCATGAAATGGTCGTCATCGGAGTGTGCGTGGCATGCTGGCGTGGCGGCCGGGTCGGCCGGACGATTGTCGGGCGGCGGGTGGCCGACGGTACAATCCCGGGCACGATTGTATTAAAGCGAGTGTTTCCTTGAATTCTGCCGCACGCAATGCGCCCGCCGGCTCCCAGCCGGTCAAGGCCGAACTCTGGAAGCGGGTCTACAGCCGCGTAGGCTCCTACTGGAAGGGTTTGGTGCTGGCCGTCCTGCTGATGGCCGGCGCCGCCGCGACCCAGCCCACGCTGGCAGTCATCATGAAGCCGCTGCTCGATGATGGCTTCTCGGGCGCCAAGCCGCATTATGTCTGGTTCCTGCCGCTGGCGGTGGTGGGGCTGATCCTGCTGCGCGGAATCTGCAATTTCTTCAGCGACTACCTGCTGGCCTGGGTGGCCAACAACGTGCTGCGCGGCATCCGGGGCGAGATGTTCGAGCGCCTGCTGGGCCTGCCCGACGCCGACTTCAAGCGCGGCGACACCGGCCGGCTGCTCAACCGCTTCACCATCGACGCGGGCAACGTCACCGGCTACGCCACCGACGTCATCACGGTGCTGGTGCGCGAAACCCTGGTCGTCATCGCCCTGATCGGCGTGCTGCTGTACATGTCGTGGGCGCTGACGCTGATCATTCTCGTCATGTTGCCGGTGTCGGTGGGCATCGCCCGCGCGTTCACGCGCCGGCTGCGCCGCATCAATCGCGAAACCGTCAACATGAACGCCGAGCTCACCCGCGTGGTCAGCGAAGGCATAGACGGGCAACGCGTCATCAAGCTGTTCGATGGCTATGACGCCGAGCGCCGCCGCTTCGACTTCGTCAACTCGCGCCTGCGCCGCTTCGCGATGCGCAGCGCCACCGCCGACGCGGCGCTTACGCCGCTTACGCAGGTCTGCATTTCGGTCGCCGTGGGCGCGGTCATCGCCGTGGCCCTCAGCCAGGCCAACAGCGGCGCGCTTACCGTGGGCAGCTTCGCCTCGTTCATGGCCGCGCTGGCGCAGATCTTCGATCCGATCAAGCGCCTGACCAACCTGGCCGGCAAGATGCAGAAAATGCTGGTGGCCGCAGAAAGCGTGTTCACCCTGGTGGACCAGACGCCCGAGGCCGACGCCGGCACGCGCGCCTTGCCCGAACCGGTGCGCGGCAAGGTCGAGTTCCGCGCGGTCAGCCATCGCTTCCCGGATGCCGACCGCGATACCGTCAGCGCCGTCTCGTTCCTGGTCGAGCCGGGCCAGACCGTGGCCCTGGTCGGGCGCTCGGGCAGCGGCAAGACCACCCTGGTCAACATGCTGCCGCGCTTTGTCCTGCCCGATGGCGGCGACATCCTGTTCGACGATGTGCCCATCCAGGACCTCACTTTGCGCAGCCTGCGCTCGCACCTGTCGCTGGTCAGCCAGGACGTGGTGTTGTTCGACGACACCATCGCCGCCAATGTGGGCTATGGCGCCGGCGGCACCGTCGACGACGCGCGCATCCGCGACGCGCTGGCCGCGGCCAACCTGCTGGAGTTCGTCGACGGCCTGCCGCTGGGCATCCACACGCCGGTGGGCCAGAATGCCGCCCGCCTGTCGGGCGGCCAGCGCCAGCGCCTGGCGATCGCCCGCGCCCTGATCAAGAACGCGCCGGTATTGATTCTCGACGAGGCGACCTCGGCGCTGGACAACGAGTCCGAGCGCCAGGTGCAGGCGTCGCTGGAGCGCCTGATGCGCGGGCGCACCACGCTGGTCATCGCCCACCGGCTGTCGACCGTGCAGAACGCCGACCGCATCATCGTGCTGGACGCCGGCAGGATCGTCGAGCACGGGCCGCACAGCGAGCTGCTGGCCGCCAACGGTCTTTACGCCTCGCTCTACAACATGCAGTTCCGCGAGGACTGAGGCCCGCGCCGGCGCGCCTGCGTCAGCAGCGCCGCGCCCGCCAGCAGGGCCGCGGCCGTCGCGGCCACCACCACGTACGCATGGTCGAACGCCCGGTAGGCCAGCGGCAATACCTGCTGCGCCCACTGCGGCGCCATGGTTTCGGCGGCGGCCAGCGCCTGGTCCAGGCTGTCGCGCAATTGCGCGGCGGCCGGCGCATCGGCCGGCAATACCAGCGTGCGGGTGTAGACCGTGGTCATGATGCTGCCAAACAGGGTCACGCCCAGCACGCTGCCCAATTCGTATGCCACTTCCTCGATCGAGGCGGCCATGCTGGCGCGGTCGGCGGGCGCGTGCAGCATGACGGCGGTCGAGGCGGCGGTCATGGCGCCGCCCAGGCCGGCGCCCAGCAGGGCCAGTACCGCCATCTGGCCGGCCAGCGGCCACTCGGCGCCGGCGACCATGCCGGCCGCCCCGAGGCCAGCCAGGGCCAGCGCGGTGCCCATCACGCGGCGCTCGCCCGCGCGGCCCAGCCACAGGCCGGCCAGCGGTCCGGCCGCGGCCGCCGCCAGCGGCACCGGCAACAGCAGCAGCGCCGCCTGCAGCGGCGTCATGCCCTGCACCAGCTGCAGCCGCTGGCTGAGCACCAGCTCCACGCCCACCAGCGTCAGCATCGCGATTAGGGCGACCGCGACGCCGCGGCTGAATCCGGCATCGCGAAACATTCCCACGTCTATCATCGGCTCGGACTGGCCACGCTGGCGGCGCGCGAACAGCGCCATCGCCACGGCGCCCGTCGCCACCGCGAGCGCGGCCACGCCGTAGTCCGGCGCCGGCTTGCCCAGCTCCTTCAGCCCGAACACCAGTCCCACCAGCGCCGTCATGATCAGCACGGCCGCGGCCAGGTCCCAGGGCCGATGGGCCGCCGGCCGCACCGCCGGCACCAGTCGCCACGCGGGCCAGAGCAGGGCCAGCACCACGGGGACGTTGATCAGGAACACCGAGCCCCACCAGAAATACTCCAGCAGCACGCCGCCGACCACCGGCCCCAGGGCCGCCCCGCCGGAGGCGATGGCGGCCCATACGCCGATAGCCAAGGCGCGTTCGCGCGCGTCCGTGAAGACATGGCGCAGGATCGCCAGGGTGGCGGGCATCATCAGCGCCGCGCCGATCGCCAGCAGACCGCGGGCGACGATCAACAGGGTGGCCGAGGGCGCGTAGGCCACGCACAGCGAGGCCGCGCCGAATGCCGCCAGCCCGCTGGTGAACGTGGCGCGCGGCCCCCAGCGGTCGCTCAGGGCGCCCATGGCCGGCAGCAGCCCGGTGGCCACCAGCGGATAGGCGTTGATAATCCACAGCTTTTCCGCCGCCGAGGCGTGCAGGTCGTGGGTCAGGCGGGGCAGTGCCGCATACAGTACAGTCGTATCGACCGTGATCAGGAAGAGGGCGCTGGCGATGATGGCCAGCACCAGCCAACGGTTTTGAGGCCGCATGATGGAATGCCTTGAAGAGATTCACGCCGGAACGGGCGTGCCTATAATATAAATCCATACGTATGTATTGAAAAGAGGCTCGCATGGGACGAAAACGCAGCATTGACCGCGACAAGGTGCTCGACGCGGCCGAAACCATCGTCGTGCGCGATGGCGCCAAGGGCCTGACCATCGACGCGGTCGCCAGGGAAATGGGGGTCACCAAGGGCGGCATCCAGTACTGCTACGGCAGCAAGGACGCCATGATCGAGGCGCTGTTCGAGCGTTGGGACAAGGCCTACGAAACGCTGTTCCAGGAGGTGCTCGACGAGGACGCCTCGCCGCGCGGGCGGGTGCTCGCCCATGCCGAGGCCACCCGCCGCGCCGACGCCGCGTCCAATGCCAAGGCGGCCAGCCTGCTTGCCGCGCTGATCCAGGCGCCCGAATTGCTGGGCAGCACCCGGTCCTGGTATCGCAGCCGGCTCGATGGCCTGGACGTCGATACCGACGCGGGCCGGCGCGCGCGGCTGGCCGTGCTGGCCACCGAGGGCGCCTTCCTGCTGCGCTTTTTCGGCCTGATGGAGATGGACGAATCCGAATGGCAGGCGATTTTCCGCGACATCCGCGCCGTGCTGGTGGATGCGCCGTGAGCCGCCGGCCTGATCACTTTGACTGCAATGGGGGCCCGGCCATGGCCACCAGTACCGCTTATCTCGGCCCGGCCGGGTCCTGGACCCACCAGGCCTGCCTGGACCTGTACGGCCCCGACTGCCTGGTGCCGTTGTCGCGCGAAGCCCTGTTCGCCGCCTACGCGGACGGCAAGGTCGAGCGCGCCTGCGTGCCGGTCGCCACCTCCGTGGTTGGCCTCACGCCCTATATGGACGACGTGCTGGCGCTGCCCGGCGTGGTCGTGGTGGCCGAGTACCCCAGGATGCTGGGCTACAGCCTGCTCGCGCGCCCCGGCACGCGGCGCGAGGACATCAAGGAAGTCCTCGCCCATCCCGTGGCCTTCGAGGAGGTCCAGCCCTGGGTGGAGCGCGAAATGCCCGGCGTCAGGCGCGTGCCGGCCGCCAGCGGCGGGGCCGCGGCCCAGGCCGTGGCCGCCAGTGCCACGCGGGACAAGGCATCCTTCGGCCCCAAGGTCGGCGCATCAGTCTACCGACTGGTCTCGCTGGAGGACGGTATCGAGGAGGGGCCTCACAACGTGACGCGCTGGTGGGTGCTGGGCCGCGATATGGCGGCGCCGACCGGCCAGGACAAGACCTCGCTGCTGGCCGGCATCTCGGACGGCCAGCTGGCGCCGCTGCTGGCCGAGTTCGCGCGGGCCGGGGTGCCCATCCTGACCATCTACGAGCGTCCCGCCAGGCAAACGCTCGACACCCATCGCTATGTCATCGAAGTGGCCGGCCACGCCCGCGATGAGGCTTTGGCCGGCCTGCTGGCCCGGCAGGGCGCGCTGCGCGTACTGGGTTCGTACCCGCGGCGCTACTGAACAACCCGGTCCACGCGCGCCAGGCGCGCGCGGCGGCCCGGCTCACCAGTCGGCCGATGCCTTGCTGATCACTTCGGCGCTCCAGTCGATGAAGGCGCGGATCGCGGGCGCAAGATGGCGCCCTTGCGGGTACAGGATGGAAATGGGCTCGGGCGCGGCGTCGATATCGTCAAGGAGGCGGATCAACCGGCCATTGGCGATGTGCTCGCGCGCCATGTAGCTGGCAATGCGGATCAGGCCCAGGCCCGCCACGCCGGCCGCGACATAGGCATCGGTGTCATTGACGCTGACGTGTTGCGCCATCGCCACGGCGGTGGCCTGCCTGCCCTTGCGGAAAGTCCAGCTGGACGAGCGGCCGGAGCGTCCGCCGATGTAGCCCACCGCCGTGTGCCCGCCGAGCGCGTCCAGGCTCGTGGGCTTGCCGCGCCGTTCCAGATAGTCGGGCGAGCCGCACACGTACCAATGGAATTGGCCGATGCGCCGCGCGACCAGGCGTGACGGCTGCGGCGTCCCGGTCCTGATGACGCAGTCTATGCCGTGCTGGACGACGTCCACGGTGGCGTCGCTCAAATGGAGATCCAGGTCTATCCCCGGGTAGCGCCGCGCAAAGTCGGGCACTGCCGGAATGATGAAGTTCCTGGCCAGGGATGCAGTGGTGCCGATCCTGACGCTGCCCCGCGGCAAGCCCGTCTGCTGCGCGGCGGCCTCTTCGGCCAGCTGCACGTCGCGCAACAGCGCCTTGCAGCTGTCGTAGTAGCGCAGGCCCGCATCCGTGATGCTCAGCGCGCGCGTCGTCCTGTTCAACAGCCGCGCATTCAAGTGCGATTCGAGCTCCTTGATCGTGCGTGTCACGGTGGAGGGAAGCACGTGCAGGGTGTCGGCGGCTTTCGTGAAGCTGCCTGCCTCGACCACGCGTACGAAGGTTTCCATGGCTTGCAGCCGATCCATGCGATGACGCTCCCGTGTCTGGCGAATCGAGAAATTATTGCAGATATTCAAATTATCAAACGGAGCCGGGCCGCTTTATCCCGAGCCGCTGCTGTTGCACCATGGGGCCCTTCGATCACGAAAGAACGGCCGGATTTTCCGGCCCGGCCATGGCATCCCGGGCCTGTCGGGCGGCTTTGGGCTTTGCCGCGCAGGCGACGTGATTATGTTGAACAATTGAAGGAATCAAGAGATGCGTCATAGCGAATCGGGTCGGCAGGGGATACTGGTGCTGGGGGCGGGGCAACTGGGGATGGCGGTGCTGCGCGCGCTCGCGCCGCGAGCCGGCGCCTCGCAGGTCACCGTACTGGTCTCTCCGGGCGCCGCCGCCAGTCCGGCCGGGCAGGAGGCCCGGGATCTTGCCTGGCTTCGGGGCATGGGCGTCGAGATCATCGGTTTCGATCTGGCGTCCGGCGAGGAAGCCCTGAAGAACATTTTCGGCGGTTACCGGACCGTCCTGAACTGCACCGGCTTCGTCGCCGGGCCGGGCACGCAGTTGAAGATCACCCGGGCCGTGCTGGCCGCCAGGGTGGAGCGTTATTTCCCATGGCAGTTCGGGGTCGACTACGACATCGTCGGCCGCGGCAGCGGGCAGCCGGTCTTCGACGAGCAGTACGACGTGCGGCAATTGCTGCGCGGCCAGCAGGACACCGAGTGGGTGATCGTTTCCACAGGCATGTTCACCAGCTTCCTGTTCGAGCCGGCATTCGGCGTGGTGAACCTGGAGCGTCGAACCCTCCATGGTCTGGGCAGCTGGGATACCAAGGTCACGGTGACGACGCCGGAAGACATCGGTCGGCTCACCACGGAGATCCTGTTGGCCGAACCGCGCATCGCCAACGAGATCGTCCATGTCGCCGGGGACACGATCTCATATGGGCGGCTGGCGGAGGTCGTCGAGCGCGTCACGGGGCAGGCGTTCGAGAAGGCGGTATGGACCCGGGAAAAGCTGCGCGCCGACCTGGCGGCGGCGCCGGACGACGTGATGGCGCGCTACCGCGCGGCGTTCGCCCGCGGTGATGGCATGTGGTGGGAGAAATCCGAGACGTTCAACGAGCGCAACGGGTACGAGACGACCGACGTCGAGCGCTACCTGCGCAAGCGCTGGCGCGCCTAGGGCGGTCCCTCCCTGTTCCCGCGCGGGCGCTCGGGCAGTCGGGAAGGGGGGCGCTAGATCAGGATGATGTCGTACTGCTCCTGCGAATACTGCCCCTCGACTTCCAGCGAGATCTGCTTGCCGACGAAGTCGCCCAGCATAGCCAGATGCTGGCTTTCTTCTTCGAGGAACAGGTCCACCACGCCCTGCGCGGCCAGGATGCGGAATTCGCGCGGATTGAACTGGCGCGCCTCGCGCAGGATCTCGCGCAGGATCTCGTAGCATACGGTGCGCGCGGTGCGCACATTGCCGCGCGACTGGCACATCGGGCACGGCTCGCATAGCTGGTGCGCGAGCGAGTCGCGGGTGCGCTTGCGCGTCATCTCGACCAGCCCGAGCTGGGTGAAGCCATTGACCGTCATGCGGGTGCGGTCGCGAGCCAGCGCCTTTTTCAGTTCGGCCAGCACGGTTTCGCGGTGGTCCGGGTCTTCCATGTCGATGAAATCCAGGATCACGATGCCGCCCAGGTTGCGCAGGCGCAATTGGCGCGCGATGGCCTGCGCGGCCTCCAGGTTGGTCTTGAAGATGGTGTCGTCGAAGTTGCGCCCGCCCACGAAGCCGCCGGTATTGACGTCCACCGTGGTCAATGCCTCGGTCTGGTCCACGATCAGGTAGCCCCCCGACTTGAGGTCGACCCGGCGCGACAGCGCGCGTGCGATTTCCTCGTCGACGTTGGCCGTGTCGAACAGCGGGCGTTCGCCGCTGTAATGGCGGATGCGCTCGGCCACCGAAGGCGTATACACGCGGGCCCATTCCTGCAGGGCGCTGCTGGTGCTGCGCGAATCGACCAGGATGGCGCCGGTGTGCGGGCCGACCATGTCGCGCAACACGCGCTGCCCCAGCGTGAGGTCCTGGTGCAGGGCCGTGGGGGCGGGCTGGCTGCGCGCGGCCGCCTGTACGCTGGCCCACAGCTTGCGTAAATATTCGAGGTCGGCGGCGATTTCCTCGTCGGTGGCCCCCTCGGCCTGGGTGCGCACGATGAAGCCGCCTTTCTCCTCGGGGGGCATCAGCGCCTGCAGGCGCTCGCGCAACTGCGTGCGTTCGGACTCGGAATCGATCTTCTGCGAAATGCCGATGTGGGGATCGTGCGGCAGGTACACCAGCATGCGCCCGGCTATGCTGATCTGCGTGGACAGCCGCGCGCCCTTGGTGCCCAGCGGGTCCTTGATGACCTGCACCATCAGGGTCTGCCCCTCGAACAGCAGCTTCTCGATCGGCGTGGGCGTCTGGCCCTGGCTGCGCTCGCTGCGGTTCTCGCGCAGGTCGGCGATATGGATGAAGGCGGCGCGCTCCAGGCCGATATCGATGAAGGCGCTCTGCATGCCCGGCAGCACGCGCACGACCCGGCCCAGATAGATATTGCCCACATGGCCGCGCTGGATGCTGCGCTCTACATGCAGTTCCTGCACGGCGCCTTGCTCCACCAGGGCGACGCGGGTCTCAAACGGGGTAACGTTGATCAGGATGTCTTCCGTCATTGTGGGCAGATCAGCTTATGGATAGAAGGATGCGAGGGATTGGCTAGGGTACAGGAACTCCGCAAGCAGCGGGTTTATAGTTGTGCTATAGTTCGCCCCCTTCGCAGTTCGGGTTGTCCCGGATGCGAAGCCGGAACCGCGAATCCCGCGGTTTGCAGGGTTCTCCGCCCAGGTGCGGGAGCCGGCAAGCCAGGGCAGGAAGCGCGGGCAACACCGGGGCAGGGCGAGCGGGATTATGCCGATGGGCGGTTCCCGGGGTTCTGGCAGGTGTTGTTGCACGACGGTTAACGAATCGCTGCCTTCGGGTTGCAAGTTCTGCAAAAGTCGTGTTATA
>Ga0182740_1000441_pt1 | contig 48066 bp, 47 predicted proteins | sample eDN5th37CKraftBY_FD_128872 | JGI IMG/M metagenome (GOLD analysis project Ga0182740, IMG submission 128872) | Enriched backyard soil microbial communities from Emeryville, California, USA - eDNA 5th pass 37_C Kraft BY (version 2) (version 2) | ecosystem: Environmental > Terrestrial > Soil >...
ACTGTTGCTTCGCCTATGTCTTCTTGGAGCGCGGCAAGCTGGGCCCGCCTTTTCGTCTTCTGGTTCTCGGTGAGGGCATCGAGCGCGTCCTCGACCGGCGCGATGAACTTGTCGGCCGTCCCCTCCGGCCCGACCATCGCCAGCGCATAGGCCCGGGTAAGCGGGTCGGAGGCAAGCTTCCTGCCTTCCTCCACCACGTTCTTGCGCCATATGTCGGTCGCCTTCTCGGCCTGGTCGATCAGCTCGATCGCTGCCGCGTCGCCCGCCTCGAGGTCGCGCAACTCCGCCAGACGTTCCCTGAACGTGCCTTCATGCGTGTCGATGCGGCCGATATAATAGTCGTGGTTCGACAGCAGCCAGCCCCGGAACGAGTTCTCGGCCCGGGTAAGCGCCATGCGCGCCTGCAAGGCCGTGAGGGAGATCCTGTTCGATTGTTCGGCGGCGCGTTGAGCGTCGCCGATCCCTATCAAATTCCAAAGGGCGGCGCCGCTCATCACCACAATGGTGGCGACGACGGCGAGAAACGCAAGTATCAGCTTTCTCGAAATTCTAAGATTGGCGATAAGCAAGATTGTCCCCCGAGCATGCTCTCATGGCGCGCGGCCGGCCAGCCGCGCCGTCGTCGATGTCTGCGCTCCGGCGTTGCCTTGGCCGGCGCGCTCCGATCCAGCGCACAACTTGTGCGGCGCCGGTAAAATTTCACTTAAACGTGACGTGAAGCGCCTGAAGCATGTCGTTTACCCACAACCGCTGCACACTTTTGGGCGACATGCCTGGCCTTCACGTCGTGCGAACCGTCAGGAAGGTTCACGCGATGGCGCGGGCGACCCCCTGCCTGATCTGGGCGAGCGTGAACGGCTTCTGGACGACGTCCACGACGATCGCCGAAAGCTCGGCGGCGCGTTCGCGCTGCTCGGCATAGCCGGTCATCAGCAGGATCTTCAGCCCGGGATAGGCGCCGGCTGCCTTCTTGGCCATCTCGATGCCGTCCATGACCGGCATGCGGATGTCGGAAAGCACGAGATCGTAGCCGCCGGACCGGCCGGCGATCCGCTCCAGCCCATCTTCGCCATCTTCGGCGGTTTCGACGCTATGGCCGGCCGCCGCGAGCGCGCGGGCCGTGAAGGAGCGGACGGACTCATCGTCCTCGACGATCAGGATGTTTGCCATGCCCCGATCATTGCCGGGGAAGTCTTGACGAATCCTGAAGGCGGCCGCGATCGGGAGGCTACGCTGCGTCGCCTTTGACCACGCCGACGAAGGGCAGCTCGCGGAAGGCGTGCGCGACGTCCATGCCATAGCCGACGACGAACTCGTCGGGGCAGTCGAAGCCCGTGAAATCCGCATCGAGCGCCGTCTGACGCCGGCTGTGCTTATCGAGCAGGACGGCGATGGAGACGCTCTTGGCGCCGCGCTGCAGCATGAGCTCGCGGGTGAATTTCAGCGTCTTGCCGGACTCCAATATGTCGTCGATCAAGAGAACGTCGCGCCCCGCCACTTCGTTGTCGATGTCGCGAAGCACTTTCACGTCTCCGCTGGTCGTGCCGGTCCCGTAGCTGGATATGAAGATGAACTCGACTTCAGGGGAGAGGCCGGTGTCGTGCATGGCGCGAATGAGATCCGCCGCGAAGATGAAAGAGCCCTTCAGGATCGCGATCACCAGCAAATCCTTGTAGTCGCGCTTGCCGATCTCCTTGGCCAGCTCCAGATTGCGGCGCGCGATCGTTGAGGCGCTGAACAGCACCTCGATATCCTTGCCTCGTACCACCGGCATCGCCGTTCTCCTTGGAATGGAAAAAGAGGGGTTTGCCCGCTTCTAGGGGCTTCACGGCCACGGGGAAAGCCGGAATCTGAAGTTCAGCCACAATCAGCTTCAGAGCCAGCACCCAAGTTGGATGCAGGATTTTCCAAAAGGTGGCCTTTGCTAACCGATGCTGAAAACTCCAAGTCCGCCGGCGTCCGTCTGCGGCAGCCGCTCGCTCGGGCTCGCGGAGGAATGCCCCAGGCGGCCGCGTTCACCAGCGATATGGCGCGCCAATCGCAAGGCCAGGGCGACGATCGTCAGTGTTGGATTGGCGTGGCCGCTCGTTGGGAACACCGAGCTTCCAGCGACGAAAAGGTTTTCCGTGCCATGGACGCGACAGTTCCTGTCCACGACCCCGCAGGCAGGGTCGTCCGCCATGCGCGTGGTGCCCAGGTGGTGCGCAGCGGAATTGAACTTCTGAAGCTTGTTCCGCACACCTGCCTCGAGTTCTTCTTCGTCGAAGACCAGGTCCCCCGTGGCCGTCTTCCGGAATTGTTCCTTGATAACCGCGTGAAGCCTCAGGACCGTCCGTACGTCCTGTTCGGAAAACGCCACACGAACCTCTAGCCTCGGCATGCCGAAAGCATCGAGCTCCGGATGCAGCATGACCCGACTATCCGGATTTGGAACGTGCTCTGTCTGGTAGTAGAGTTCGAACCTGTTCTTCAGCATGTCCTTCGAGGGGAGAAGGATCGGCAACCGCCGTTTCGAAAGATATCGCTGCCGGACGATTTCAGCCACCTGCGGCACAAGGCTCGGAGCTCCCAGGGCGACCGTGTTCATATGCCGCAGAATTTCCCTTCCGTTGTCTCTCAGATAGGTCAGGCGAGCCTGCCTGCCCTTGCGGCGGAAGCCAATGGCCAGCTTGGCAAGCTGGGTGGCGGAAGCCAGCGGGTAGCCGCTGATGGACTCGTGATGGAAAGGCGTTGCGAAACAGGCGATTGCGTTCCCCATCCGCTCCCGGTGCTGAGCCTGGGGCGTGATCCATATCCGACGCCTGACGTAGACGTCGCCGTCACGCGCGAATTCGTACATGAAATCCCGGCCGGGATCGTTCAGCCGCGCCCAAGCATGGATGCCCGCCAGATGAGACATGTAGTAGCGCCCCACCCTGTCGGTCTCATTCCCGATCCCCCCGGCGATCACGTCCTTCGATGCGAGCAAAAGGCGCGCGTTCTCGAGGCCGCCGCATGCCAGCACGAACCGGGCGGCATGCACGACAAAACGGTGTGAAGGCGCCACCGCGACTTGAACGCTTTCCACCTTCCGGTCGCTCGAGCCAATCGAAAAAGCCATGGCGTTGGCCCCGAGAAGCACCGTGACGTTCTGCGCCTTGCGCAATGTCGGCCCGTATCGCCTGGCGAAATTTGTCGGCGGGCTCCATCGCTCCAGCAGGGTCGATCGCGCATCCGGGCCGTCGAAGGACGCGATCATCTCGGCCTGGGAAGCCGGGAAAGCCTCGGCCGCGTCGAAGACCGGCCTGCCGACCTCGCAGATGCGCGTGGCCAGCTCCATGTGAGAGGAGACCTCCTCTGCGGAGAGGGGCCAGCCGCTATTGGGGATCCACGGCCGATACTCGAAATCGATCGGATCGAACGGTATGCAGCGCCCGCCCCAGGCGACGGAGCTGCCGCCGAACTGGCGGCGGCGATTTTCGCCCAGCTCCTCATGGCTGCCGTCGGGCCAGACATGGCCCCGGAGCAGATCGCGCGCCTGGGGATCTTCTTTCCACTGCCCGCTCTCGATCAGCAGCACCTTCTCCGACGACTCGGCCAACGCCAACGCGACCGTGATGCCGGCAGGTCCGCCGCCGACGATGCAGGTGTCACATTCGAGGACACTGCCGTCGGGCACCCCGGAAGCATCCGAGATCATGGTCGAGGTCCGGATGGTTCCGCTTGAAGTGCCGCCAGGGTGCCGGCGACGTTCTCACGCAGGTGATCCGCGCTCGTCGTCCCTGTGAGGACGCTGCAAATGCCTGGCTGCCGCGCGGCAAGGGCGAGCGCTGCCTGCCTGGAGTCCTGTCGTCCGGGCTCTGCACCGGACTCGAAGGTCCTGTTGGCGACGACCCCGATTCCCGCATCCGCCAGTTTACGGAGAACTGCCGTCCGCGATGCCAGCGACGAGGGATCGAGTGGCATCTGGACCGCGGCAAAAAACGATTGGCCCGCCGCCAACCCGAGCACGTCCTCCTCGCCGGAAGACAACCCCACATAGCGGACCTTTCCGGACCTGCACAGAGCCTTCAACGCCTCGATCACCTCGGGAGAGCCTGCCGCATCCGCCGGCACGTCATGGAGGTAGAGGATGTCGACATAGCCGGTCCGCAGCCGGCGCAACGAGGCGTCGACGGCGGCGGCCAGGCGGTTCGGCGAAAAATCCTGACGCAGGATATTTGCCGCCTGAGCATTCGACCGTGCATTGGAAACGATGCTTCGGGCTGCCTTCAAGGGCCGCAGCATCGGCTTCAGAATCGGTTTCGCCATTGCGAGGAGCCGGCCGCTTCCGGAGAAGCTGTAGCCGACTTTGGTCGCAATGACGAAATCATCGCGTCTTCCCCTGAGCGCCTGTCCGACAACCTCTTCGCTCTCACCTTGACCGTATATGTCGGCGGTGTCGATCAGATTGATCCCTTGTGCCGCCGCAAGGTCGATCAGCTTCAGCGCATCGCGCCTGGAAAGTTTCGTGGCCAATGAAGTCAGCCTCGCCGTGCCGAGCCCCAGGACCGAGCAGCGCAGGCCCGTCTTGCCTAATGTCCGAAACTCCATGGTCTCCCAATCCGGAACAGTCGCGGCTCAAATGGCAGTTCTCTGCCTCGGTCGTCGATGCAGCGTCCGCGCCACCGTGCCGCGACGCTTGTCAAACGCAACTGGCCTCACAAATCTCCGGAAAACGGGCTGACAATGCCATTGGGCTGAAAGCCTTAAGTTCAGCGTTTTCCGTTCTGCATTAGTGGTGCGATCCCTACCTCGTTGGGGTTACGCCTGCTAAGCTGAACATCCGCGACGTCGGGTCTGCTGGGGGACGTGCAAGGCGAGGCGATCCATCGGCCGCGGCTTGCGGAAGCGACGGCAGAAGATCCATGGCTTTAACGTATCATTAACCATGTAAGCCGATGGTCGGAAAGCGCGGGGCGCTTCGAGCGCAGCCCGCCAGTTCCTCGCAAGCCCATGAAAGCGAACCACTCCGCGTTTCGGTTTGCTTGGAACGAGGCAGGGATGCGACCCGCGTGTGGTTTCGGACGTCGACGCCATGAAAAAAACAGGAACTTCGCGTCCACCGCACGAGAACTCCAAGGCCACCAAAACGTGATACGCTTCGAAAATGTCGGCCTGAGATATGGCATGGGCCCGGAGATCCTCCGGGACATCTCCTTCCATATTCCGGATCGCTCGTTCCAGTTCCTGAGCGGGCCGTCGGGTGCGGGGAAGACGACGCTGCTCAGGCTGCTGTTCCTGGCGCTCAGGCCGACGCGCGGGCTCATCACAGTCTTCGGCAAGGACCGGTCGCGCATTTCGCGGGACGAACTGCCGCTGATCCGGCGCCGCATCGGCGTCGTCTTTCAGGATTTTCGCCTTCTCGACCACATGACCACTTACGAGAACGTGGCCTTGCCGCTGCGCGTGCGCGGCCGCGAGGAGGCAAGCTACCGCAACGATGTCATCGAGCTGCTGAAGTGGGTGGGGCTCGGCGAGCGCATGAATGTCCTGCCGCCGGTCCTGTCGGGCGGCGAGAAGCAGCGCGCCGCGATCGCCAGAGCGCTGATTGAGCAGCCGGAGATCCTGCTTGCGGACGAGCCGACCGGAAATGTCGATCCGCCGCTGGCGCGGCGACTGCTTCGCCTTTTCCTGGAGCTCAACCGGCTGGGCACGGCCGTGGTCATCGCCACCCACGATGTCGGGCTGATGGAGCAGGTCGATGCGCGCCGCATGATCCTCTCCGGCGGGAGGCTCGAGATCTATGACTGATGCGACCGAGCGTCCCCGTTCGCCCGAGGCCCGCCCCGTGGCCAACGTGCCGTCGCCGCCCCGGCGCAAGATGGCGCCCATCGTTCCCGAGCAGAACATTGCGGGGCGGGCGCTCGTGCTGGTCATCGCCATCATGACCTTCCTGTCCTGCCTGACGCTCGGCGCGGTCACGCTGGTGCGCGATTCGGCCTCCGTTTGGGAAAACCAGATCGCGCGCGGCGCGACGATCCAGATTAAGCCGTCCGACGGCCTCGACATGGAGGCCGCGCTCGATTCGGCGGCGCGCATCGCTTCCGGCTTCCAAGGCGTCAAGAGCACCCGGATCGTCGACAGGGCGGCGACCTCGCGCCTTCTCGAACCCTGGCTCGGAGCCAATCTCAACCTCGACGAACTGCCGGTGCCTCGCTTGGTCATCGTCGAGATCGACATCGCCAGCCCGCCCGATTTCGCGGCTATGCGGTCGCTGCTGGCCTCGGAGCTGCCGACCGCTTCCCTCGACGATCATCGGGCCTGGATCGACCGGCTGGTGGCGATGGCGCGCACCACAGTCATGATCGGCGTCGCGGTCCTGGTCCTGATGCTGTCGGCGACTGTGCTCTGCGTGGTGTTCGCGACCCGCGGCGCCATGGCCGGCAACGGTCACATCATCGAGGTCCTGCATTTCGTGGGCGCCCAAGCGGGCTTCATCGCCACGGAATTCCGGCGCCATTTCCTGCTCACGGGGATGAAGGGAGCGGCGGCCGGCGGCTTTGGCGCAGTCGTGGTCTTCATCGCCTTCTCATTCTGGTCGTCGATGAATCTCGCGACGCCCGAAGCGGATCAGGCGACGGCACTGTTCGGCAACTTCGCCATCGGCTCGGCGGGATATGCCGGGGTGGTGCTCATCGTGCTGGTCATTGCGGCTCTCACGGCCGCGACCTCGCACTTCACCGTCGTCGCCTATCTGGCGGAGATGGAAAACCGTCATCCGGACCACTAGACCATGGTGCGGGAATCACGAATGACGACCGACTGTAACGCGATTTGGGCGAATTCTGGAAAACGTCCTATCCGTAGCCGCATTTCGCGTTTAACGATGAACGCATGAAGGGGAATGACGTGTCCGAACTGGCCATGTCCGGAGGAGAGGGAATGTCCGCCCCGACCAGGTCGGTCCGGGGCAAGGCAAGACTTGCCGCCGCTCTCAAGCTCGCAGCCCTGATCGTCCTCCTGACCATGATTGCCTTTGCCGGTGGCTTCGGCTGGTTCGCAACCCATGTCAGCCGGCTCGCCACACCCGACGATCCCGGCAAGGCCGACGCGATCATCGTCTTGACCGGAGGGCAGTCGCGTATCGATGCGGCCGTCAATCTGCTGAAATCGGGCAAGGGCAAAAGGCTTCTGATCAGCGGTGTCCATCCGACCGCCCGCCTGCGCGATCTGCAGGCGGTGACCGGGGGGGACAAGGCGCTTTTCTCCTGTTGCGTCGATATCGATCATGCCGCCCTGGACACGGTCGGCAATGCCGAGGAAAGCGCCAAATGGGTCACCAGCCACGCCTATAGCCGTGTCATCCTGGTCACGAACAACTACCATATTCCGCGCAGCCTGCTGGAGATGCGGCGTTACATCGGCACGGCAGACCTGCTGCCCTATCCCGTCGTCAACCGCCGTCCCGACGATGGCGGATGGATGACCAATCCGGACGCGGTGCGTGTGCTCTTCACCGAATACACCAAGTATCTGGCGGCGCTGGCGCGAGGCGTCATACCGATCCGCGGCGCCCCGCCGCCGCTGACGATCGTCAAGGCTCCTTCCGACAGCGTCAGCCAATAGCTCTTCAAACAGTTTTCCTTTTCGCGGGCTTGGTGTAACCAGCGGACGATGCTCTATCTCCGTTCCCTGGCGTTCAACTTCGCCTTCTATCTCAATCTGATCGTCCAGATGATCTTCTGGACGCCCTACTATTTCCTGGCGGAGCGCAGGCGGGCCTGGCTCGTGCCGAAATTCTGGGTGAAGAGCAGCCTCTGGCTCTACGACAAGCTCGCGGGCGCGCGGGTTTCGGTCACCGGCCTGGAGAACCTGCCGCAGGGCTCGTACATCCTTGCGCCCAAGCACCAGTCCTTCCTCGATACCATCGCCTTCCTGCCCTATATTCCGGACGCGCTCTACATCCTGAAGCGCGAGCTCACCTGGATTCCTTTTTTCGGCTGGTACATCCTCAAGATGCGGATGATCCCGGTCAATCGCGGAACGCGCGCCAAGGCGCTCAAGGCGGTTGTTGCGGCCACCCGAGCGGAGTTGGCCCGCAACGACCGCCAGCTCATCATCTATCCCGAAGGCACGCGCCGCCCTCCAGGGGCCGAACCGGCCTATAAATGGGGGATCGCGGAAATCTACCACCGCCTGGGCGTGCCCGTGGTGCCGGTCGCCCATGTCGCCGGGCTCTATTGGCCGCGGCGCAAATTCCTGCGCTTTCCCGGCACGGTCGAGGCACGTTTCCTCCCACCGATCCCGCCAGGGCTCGGCAAGGAGGAATTCATGGAGCGGCTAATTCGCGAAACGGAGGCTGCCTGCGACGAGATGCTGGTGGCGGCCGCCCGCGGGAAGAATGCGCCGGCCCTCCCCGAAACGGCCGTCAAGCGTCTCCGGGAGCTCGGCGTCGCAGCGTAGGATTGCGCCGCCAGCCGATCATTCCGCCCACTTCCTCAAGCCAATGATCGCGGATGCCGAGGGCTTCGAGGTGGTCGAGGGTGCTGAGCACATAGTCCTCGTTGATGCCGGACTGGCCGGTCGCTCCCTTCACCACCGCCACGGCGTCGGCCGTCGTGAGACTGCCGGCATATTGCTCGTGCTCGCGGTCGACGACATAGCAGATGGCATTCACCGTATCTCCGTTTTCGAGACGCACGGCAAGCATGCGCTCAAGATAGACGTTGGTGACAAGCTCGCGCTCCCGCAGATAACCCACCACCTCGTCGCGCAGCTCGCCCGGAACGCGAAAGGCCAGCCCGATGCACGAGCCGCCGCGGTCGAGGCCGAGCACCAGGCCGGGGCGCTCGCGCGTGCCCCGATGGACCCAGGAATAGACGCAGAGGGAGCGGCGAAACCCGTGCAGCCGGGCGCGCCGCGTTTCGATGTGGGCAAAGCCCGGTCGCCAGATCAGCGAGCCATAGCCAAAAACCCAAAAATCGCCCATATCGCCAAGCCACATCGAAGAAGCGGCCGTTGGAGAAGCAGCGGCCGCGGGTCCCCACGGTTAGCGAGAGCCGCAGCATGACGTCAAGCGACGCAAAGCCAAAGAATTTCAGCCGGCGCTTTCTGTGGCTGACGGCTTTCATCATCCTTCTGTTCGGCGGCTATACGGTGGGCTGGTTCTATCTAGCGGATCGGCTGACGAACCAGGCGAGCGTCGCCATCGCCGGTCTGAACAGGGATGGCGTTCGGGCCGAATGTGCGAACCTGACCGTTCGGGGCTTCCCGTTCCGTCTCGGCATCTTCTGCGACAGTCTCGGCTACGAGGATGACATGCACAATGTGTTTGCCGCGGCAGGAAGCTTCCGCTCGGCCGCGCAGATCTATCAGCCCGCCAAGGCGATCGGCGAGCTCGACGGCCCTTTGCGGGTCGCCGTTCCCGGCCTGCTGCCGCTTTGGATCGATTGGGACAAGCTACGAGCCAGCGCCCGTCTCGCCAAGCCGCTGCCCGAGCGGTTTTCGGCCGAGGCCGAGGGCCTGTCGGCCATGACTGATCCCGAGGATGCCGACCCGGTCTCGCTGTTCAGCGCGGCCAAGGCGCAAACGCATTTGAGGCCCAATGGAGCGGATCTCGACTGGGCTTTGAGCTTCGAGGAACTGGAAGTCGATCCGTCCGTGGTTGCCGGAAAGACATTGCCGGTCATGAACGCTTCCGGTGATCTGAGCCTGAAGGACGGGGTCCAGGCGCTGCTTTCGGGACAGCAGGGCTTGCGCGGCCGCGCGGTCGAAATCCACAGCCTCGATCTTTCGTCCGGCGAAGGCGGCGTGATCGTGAGCGGCCCCCTTTCGGTCGCCGCGGATGGGCTGCTCGATGCGCGGCTGATGATCAAGCTTCGCAACCCGCCGGCCGTGGCCGCACTGCTTTCCGGCGTTTTCCCTGAAGCAAAACGGCAGATCGATTCCAGCTTCGCCGGACTTGCCCTGTTAGGGAGCGAACCGGCGCTCCCGCTCGTCGTCACCAAGGGTCGCGCCATGTTGGGCTTCATCCCGCTCGGAGATATCCCGCCGGTGGAGTGATGATTCCACTTTCATAGGGCCGCTCTCTACGAGCCCCCCTCTGTCCTGCCGGACATCTCCCCCTTTGCGGGCGAGATAGCCGCCAGGCCCAGGGGGGGCAACGTAGGGCGGCTTTGCCGAAGGGGCGTTCCTCACTTCCCCGTCGAGGGATGCTCGACAGCCTGACGGCCGAAATCGGGCGCGTCGATGTCCTGTCCCGCCTCGATGATCGATCGGCGGACGGCGCGGGTGCGGGTGAAGAGGTCGAACAGCTTCTCGCCGTCGCCCCAGCGGATCGCCCGCTGCAGGGACGCAAGATCTTCGGAGAAGCGCGCCAGCATTTCCAGAATGGCATCCCGGTTGTGCAGGCAGACGTCGCGCCACATGGTCGGGTCCGAGGCGGCGAGCCGGGTGAAGTCGCGAAAACCTGAAGCCGAGTATTTGATGACTTCGGTCTTGGTCACGGCCTCGAGGTCGTCGGCCGTGCCGACGATGTTGTACGCGATGATGTGGGGCAGGTGCGAGACGATGGCGAGCGTCATGTCGTGATGGGTGGGATCCATCGTGTCGATGTTGGAGCCGCAGCGCCGCCAGAATTCCGAGAGCTTCTCCAGTGCCTCCGGGTCGGTGCCGGGAAGCGGCGTGAAGATGCACCAGCGATTGTCGAAGAGGTCGGCGAAACCGGCGTCCGGACCCGATTTCTCGGTACCGGCCAGTGGATGGCCGGGGATGAAATGAACGCCCGCCGGCACATGCGGCTCCATCTGGGCGATCACGGAGGCTTTGGTGGAGCCGACGTCGGTGAGGATCGCGCCGGGCTTGAGGGCCGGTGCGATCGTCTTGGCAACGACGCCCGAGGCGCCGACCGGAACCGAGACGATCACAAGATCGGCGTCGGTGACGGCTGAAGCGAGGTCGGTCGTATAGGAATCGCCGAGCTCGAGTTCCTCGGCGCGCGCCAGCGTATCGGCGCTGCGCGTGGCGATGGCGATATGGCGGGCGAGGTTCTCGCGCCGGACGACGCGGGCGATCGACGACCCGATCAGGCCGATGCCGATCAGGGTGATCTTTTCGAACAGTGGTTCGGACATTGCTTCTTCAATCTTTCAGGAATTCGGTCAGCGCGGCGACGACACCGCGGTTTGCCTCCTCGGTGCCCACCGTCATGCGCAGCGCGTTCGGGAAGCCGTAGGCGCCCACGCGACGCAGGATATAGCCGCGCGCCAGCAGATACTCGTCGGCAGCGGCGGCCGAATGTCTTCCGTTCTCCGGGAAATGGATCAGCAGGAAGTTGGCGACGCTGGGCGTCACCCGAAGGCCGAGCTTCGGCAGCTCTTCCGAGAGCCAGTTCAGCCACTTCTCATTATGCAGCACGGTGCGCTCGACATGGGCGCGGTCGCCCATGGCCGCGACGCCTGCCTCGATGGCGGCGGCATTGACGTTGAAGGGCGCCCGGACCCGGTTCAGCGCGTCGATGATTTGGGCGGGGCCGTAGGCCCAGCCGATCCGCATGCCGCCGAGGCCGTGGATCTTCGAGAAGGTGCGTGTCATCACGACGTTCTCGGCCGACGAGACGAGCTCGATGCCGGCTTCGTAGTCGTTCCTGCGTACATATTCGGCATAGGCCGCGTCGATGACGAGAAGCACGTTGCCGGGAAGGCCGGCATGAAGGCGCCGGATTTCCTCAAAGGGCAGATAGGTTCCCGTCGGGTTGTTCGGGTTGGCGACGAAGACGATCTTCGTGCGCGGCGTGACCGCGGCCAGGATGGCGTCGACATCTGCCGTTTCCCGACTTTCCCTGGCGACGACGGGGACGCCGCCCGCCGCCTGGATATAGATCTTGTAGACGAGGAAGCCGTGCTCGGTGAAAACGCCTTCGTCGCCGGGGTTGAGGTAGGTCTGGGTGAGCAGGCCGATCACCTCGTCCGAGCCATTGGAGCAGATGATGTTGGCCGGGTTGAGCCCGTGACGCTCGGCGATCGCCTCGCGCAGCCTCGTGGCGGCGCCATCGGGATAGAATTCCATCTTCTCCGTCATCCGGCGCACGGCCTCCTTGGCGGCAGGCGAGGCGCCGAGCGGGTTCTCGTTGGACGACAGCTTGTGGACTTTCCCCACGCCAGCGCCTGCCGTGCTCTTGCCAGGCACATAGGCGGCGATGTCCATCACGCCTTTGCGGGGCTCGGGGCGCAGCGTCTTTTCCATGAAAGAACTTTCCGTAAGAGAAATGCCAGACGCGTCTAGACCATTTCGGGCTCGATTTGAACCGTTCTGTTTCTCAGCCCGGGAATGTCCGGCAAAGCTTTCCCGTTGACGCAGGGGGCGGGGCGTCCTAAAAGCGCAACCTACTCCGTGGTGATTTGGCCGGTCGGCTTGCAGCCACGTTAAACAACTCGCTAAAGGGCCGTCGCATGAGTAACCGGCCTTGCTGTCGCAACGCCGGTTTTTTTGCGTCGGCAGGCCGGGGCAGCATCGGTCGATCGACCGTTGCGCGCGGGAACTGGGGCGGAAGCTGCGACGCAGTCGGAGCGCCGCCGCTCGCAAGAGGTGAACGATCATGGAGGCATTGCGCCCCGCAAAGAACCGAGACGAGGCGAACGATCCGTCGAGCCTGGTGCTGCGCTTCGGCCCCGACAAACCGCTCCGTCTCGACGCCGGCATCCAGCTCTCGCCCTTCCAGATCGCCTATCAGACCTACGGCACGCTGAACGAGGCTCGCTCGAACGCCATCCTCGTCTGTCACGCCCTCACCGGCGACCAGCATGTCGCCAACCCCAACCCGGTGACCGGCAAGCCGGGGTGGTGGGAAGTGCTGATCGGCCCCGGCAAGATCATCGACACCGACCGCTTCTTCGTCATCTGCTCCAACGTCGTTGGCGGCTGCCTCGGCTCCACGGGGCCCGCCTCGATCAATCCGGCGACGGGTAAGCCCTATGGCCTCGACCTGCCCGTCATCACCATTCGCGACATGGTGCGGGCGCAGGTGATGCTCGTCGATCATTTTGGCATCGACCGGCTGTTTTGCGTCATGGGCGGCTCGATGGGGGGCATGCAGGTGCTGGAATGGGCCGCAAGCTATCCCGAACGCGTGTTCTCGGCGCTCCCGATCGCGACAGGGCCTCGTCATTCGTCGCAGAACATCGCCTTCCACGAGGTCGGGCGCCAGGCCGTCATGGCCGATCCCGACTGGCGCGGCGGCAAATACATCGAAGCGGGCGTGCGGCCGAAAAAAGGACTGGCCGTGGCGCGCATGGCCGCGCATATCACATATCTGTCCGAGGCCGCGCTCCACCGAAAATTCGGTCGCAACCTCCAGGACCGCGAGGCGCTCACCTTCGGCTTCGATGCCGACTTCCAGATCGAATCCTACCTTCGCCACCAGGGTATGACCTTCGTCGACCGGTTCGATGCCAACTCCTATCTCTACATGACCCGGGCGATGGACTATTTCGACCTTGCCGCCGATCATGGCGGGCTCCTGGCGGAAGCGTTCAGAGGCATTCAGACACGATTCTGCGTGGTGTCCTTCACCAGCGACTGGCTGTTCCCCACAGAGGAAAGCCGTTCCATCGTCCATGCCCTCAATGCGGCGGGCGCACCGGTGTCCTTCGTCGAGATCGAAACCGATCGCGGCCACGACGCCTTCCTGCTGGACGAACCGGAACTTTTTGCCGCCATCCGCGGCTTCATCGCCTCGGCGGCGCGAGCAAGGGGCTTCGAACCGGCATGAGCGTCAATACCGCCCAACGCGTCGATCTCGAGGTCGTCGCCGATCTGATCCCCCCGCGCGCCAAGGTGCTGGACGTCGGCTGCGGCGACGGCGAATTGCTGGAGCTTCTGCAGAACGACAAGCAGGTCGACGGGCGGGGCGTCGAGATCTCGCAGCGCGGGGTCAACGAATGCGTGGCCCGCGGCCTGTTCGTCATCCAGGGGGACGCCGACACGGACCTCGGCTTCTATCCGGACAAGGGCTTCGATTTCGTCGTGCTGTCCCAGACGCTGCAGGCCACGCGCAACCCAAGGGAGGTGCTGAAGCATCTTCTGCGCATCGGCGAGCGGGCGATCGTATCCTTTCCGAATTTCGGGCATTGGCGGGTAAGACTGTCGCTGCTTCTGCGCGGGCGCATGCCCGTCACGAAGGATCTGCCCTATTCCTGGTACGACACGCCCAATATCCATTTCTGTACGATCCGGGACTTCGTGAACCTGTGCGAAGAGGTAGGGGCCAAGGTCGAGCGCGCGACCGCGCTCGACGGCAACGGCAAGAAGATCGGCGTGTCGCTGCCGTGGTGGTTCTGGAACTTCTTCGGCCAGCAGGCGGTGTTCTTGTTGCGGCGTTGAAGCGCGCCCCGGGAAGACGCAGAACCTGTCGTCATCCTTGGGCCGCAACAGGCATTCGCCGGTCTCCGTCCGGCAGGCGAATCGGCTTGAGTTTGCGGCCCTGCATATCCTTCTCGATGTGGATCACGCGCGTGAAGAAGTGACCGCTCCTATCGGCGCGGCCGATCCCGACGACGGCAGTGCCGCGCAATTCTTCCTGGAAGATCGATAGCGCCCGCCGCGAAGCCTCGCTCCCCAAGGCGTCGAACACTTCATCGACAATCACCCAACGGGGACGATGGAGCCGGACCCGGGCGAGCGCCAGAAGACGCTGTTCGTCCTCGTTGAGCTCGCGATCCCAACGCGCGCTGCGCTCGAGCGAGCCGGCGAGCCGGTCGAGGCCGACACGCGTCAGCGCGGCCGCGAGGTCGGCATCAGCAAAAGTGCTGTCGGCCTGCGGATAGGAAAGCACGTCGCGCAGGCGGCCCGGCGGAAAATAGGGAACCCTCGGCACGAAGAACATGCTTCCGCTCGCCGGCATGCCGACCCGTCCGCTCCCCCAGGGCCAAAGCCCGGCCAGCATCCGGAAGAACAAGGTCTTGCCTGCATTGGGATCGCCTGTCACCGTGACACGCTCGCCGGCTCCGATCTCGACATGCTGGTCCACGAGCTTCGAACAGCCGCCCGGCGAAGCGATCTCGAGGTGATCGAAGGTCAGCGCTTCCGCATCGTTCACGGCGAACTCGATGCGCTTTTCCTTGTCGTGCAACACGTCGGTGCCGACGAGCGCGATGCGGAACACCGAAACGCGCATCAAGGTGGCGCGCCAGTCGGCGATGACGCCGATATTGTCGATGAACCAGCGCAGCGAGGTGTGAACCTGGTTGAAGGCGCCGACGGCCATCATCAGTCCGCCGAAGGTCAGGTCGCCGGCGAAATAGATGGGCGATGCGACGAGGATCGGCGCGACGACCGTGACCCAGCCGTAGCCGCTCGTAACCCAGGCGAGGTTGATCTGGGCGCGGAAGATGCCGCGGACCGCGTCGAGCAGCGTGGCGAGGTCGAGCCGCAGCCGCCGCCTTTCCTCCGCTTCCCCGGCGGCCAGCGTGATTGCGTCGATGTTCTCGTTGACGCGCATCATCGAAAAGCGCAGGTCGGCCTCGCGGGCGTAGCGTTCGCTGTTGAGACCGATCAGCCGCCGGCCGACCAGCCAGCTCAGCCAGGATGCCGTGCCTGTGTAGATCAGGGCCGCCCAGACCATGTATCCCGGGATTTCGAACGACCGGCCACCGATGTTGAAGACGAAGCCGGACGAGAGCGACCAGAGCACGCCGACGAAGGAGGCGAGCAGGACCGAGGATTGCAGCAAACCGAAGCCGAGATCGGTCGTGAGGTCGGCCAGATGTCCGGCATCCTGCTGCATGCGCTGGTCCGGATTGACGCCAATGTCGCCGGCCTTGGCGATGCGGAAGGCCCGCCGCGGCTCGAGCCATTCGCCGATCAGGTCGAGCGTCAATCCTTCGCGCAGTTTCAGCCGCATGCGCTGGTTGAGCCAGGTCTGGCTGACGTTGAGCACCAGCAGGCCGCTGGCGATCACGGCAAAGATCATGAGCTGGTCGAAGAAGGCGGGCAGGTCGCGCCGCTCGATCGCATCGTAGAAAGGCTGGTACCAGCGGTTCAGGATGACTTGACCGGCTGCCATGGCCGCGATCACGAAAAGCGCGGCGAGCGCGACATAGACGATGGTGTTGCGGACGGGCGAGGTGAGGAATGCGGGCAGCATGACGTCGAGCTGCCGGCGAAGCCCGACGGGAGCAGCCGCTTTCGTTGCGGCTTCGTCGCTTGTCAGAGCCATCTCGGCGATCCTTTCCTCAAGGGCGGGAGCAGCTGTTGCGGGCAAGTCGCCCGGCTCCCTGCGGGCTCAGCACAGGCACGAACACCCGCCGTGACGCGCGCCGGGCGACCGGCAGGCCCTGGTAGAGGCGCTTCTGCGCTTCCACCACGATCACGCCCGAGAACATCGGCCAGAAGCGGCGCCCGGTGCGCTCCAGCACGTTGTGCGATCGCAGGACGAAGCGACGCAGCGACGGCGGGAAATGCAGCGCGTCGGACCAGGCCGCGGGCGTGAAATTTGTCTCGCGCAGGAGATCCTTGAGCTGCGTGCGTGAGAAGGGACGGCCCGTGCCGAAGGGCGTATGCTCGAAGCGGGCCCAGACGCCCCGCCGGTTGGGCACGACGATGACCACCCGGCCGGCAGGCGACAACACCCGCCAGATCTCCTTGAGCGTCTCGCGCGGGTTCTCGGCATGTTCGAGCGAATGCACGAGGAGCATGCGGTCGATGGAGGAGTCCACCAGGGGCAGTTCCTCGTCGAAGACCAGCGCCGTCGCCGACGGGCCAGCGGGCGGCCACGTCACCGCGCCCTGGGTGGCGGGCATGAAGGCGAATACGCGCTCCGCATCGGCCCCGAAACGATCCAGCCAGGGCAATGTGTAGCCCAATCCGACCAGGCGTTCGTTCGGCAGGTTGTCCCAGACGGAAGAAAGCGCGGCAGTGATCGAGCGCTCGGCAAGCTTGCCGAGAGCACTAGCGTAGAAGGAACGAAGATCGACGATATCGGAATTCATCGGCAGCGACGGTAGCGGGCCCTGCGTCGCGTTTCAAGGAAGGGGACAAGTGCTGGGGGACTGCGCCAAGGGTTGGATCCCCGCCACGCGGGTTCTATTATTTCCACCCAAAAGGAGAGACGGACATGGCCCTTCGCATTGAGCAATTCATGTGCCGCAGCGACAATTTCGGCGTTCTGCTGCATGATCCCGAGAGCGGCGAGACGGCACTTGTCGATGCCCCCGAGGAGCGGCCGATCCTGGCGGCGGTCGAAAGAACCGGCTGGCGGCCGACGATCATCCTGACGACGCATCATCACGGCGACCATGTCGAGGCCAATCTGGCGCTGAAGCAGCGGTTCGGACTGAGGGTCGTCGGCCCCGCCGCGGAAGCCGCCAAGATTCCCGGCATCGACGAAGCGGTCGGCGAGGGAGACACGCTGAGTTTCGGCGGCGAACCCGTCCATGTGATCGGCACGCCCGGCCACACAGCCGGCCATATCTCCTATCATCTGCCGCATTCCAAGATCGCCTTCACAGGCGATACGCTCTTCGCCCTGGGTTGCGGCCGGCTTTTCGAGGCAAAGCCGCCGGTCATGTATGAATCGCTGAAGAAGCTCGCCGCGTTGCCGCTCGATACGCAAGTCTATTGCGGTCATGAATATACGCAGGCCAATGCCCGCTTCGCCCTGACGGTCGATCCCACCAATTCGGCCCTCAGGGAGCGCACCGGCGAGATCGACAAGCGGAGGGCGGCGGACGAGCCGACCTTGCCCACAACAATCGGCCTCGAGCTCGCGACCAACCCGTTCCTGCGCTGGCACGATCCGGTGATCCGCCGCAATCTCGGCATGGAAACGGCGAGCGATGTCGAGGTCTTCGCCGAGATCCGCAAGCGCAAGGATCTGTTCTGATAGTGGGGCCTGGGTGTATCCCTCAGCCGCCGCTTCGCAGGATGGTTGCGCTGTCAGCCCAGCAGGAAACCGAGCGTGATCAGGAGCTGGGCGGCGTAGTAGGTGATCCACACGGTATGACGCATGGATTTGCTCACCGGCGAACCGGCCGTCAGCAGGAACTTCTCCCAGGCGAGAATGCCGTCGGAGATGATGAACAGGATGGCGCCGGCAATGACGGCGGGGCTGTTCAAGGTGAGCGCGGCGAGGCCCATTGCAAGGATGGCAACGATATAGAGCGCGACCGGCAGCTTGAGACCGGCCTCTAGGCGCGGAAGAAGCCGAGTTGCGATCAGCAAGACGCCGAGCAGCATTGCGGCAGCCAGGGCGGCACGGAAAGACATCAGCGCGTCAACCCCACCGCCGGACAGGGCGAACAGCGCGATATAGAGCAGATGCGCCGCCAGGAAACTCGCAAGGCCGGCGAGAAACGCGCGATCGCCGGGGCGGGACAGGAAGGCGTCGCCCGCCGCGGAGAGGGCGAGGGCACCGACGAGCAAGAGCGGCGCCTGCTGGACAAAGGCGAGTACCGCAAGGAGTGCGACCGCGAGCGTCTTCACGAGGCTGCGCACCAGGCTTGCAGGCAGGCTGGCGAGGTAAAGGGTGAGGAGAGCCGCCGCCGCCGACAGGATGAGCGCCGCGTTCGACGTGTCCTCGATGCCGCCGGGGAAGGGCATCATGTCTGGAGGCTGGAGCGCCGCGCGTCCATTCGGACGCGCAAAGGACGCTCTATCTTTTTGAATCTACGCATCGTGCTTTCCGAAAATCGATCCCGATTTTCGGGCCGATGCCGTGGCGCGCTTGCGGGCGAAGAGCAGCGACTTTGCCGCCAGCACCGCGCCGGAGGTGATCAGAATGCAAGCGGCGAGGATCGCGGGGCTGGGTTCGGCGAAGCCGGTGACGATCAGCACCAGGGTGGAAAGCAGCGGGGCCGCGTAGCTCGCGGCCCCCAACACCTGGATGTTGCCTCGCTTCACGCCGATGTCCCAGGCATAGAAAGCCAGTCCCACCGGCATCAGGCCGAGGCCGACCACGGCCAGCCATTCGCCCGCCGTCGAAGGCAGGACGGTCTGCTCGAGGACGAAGTGGCAGGCCAGCGAAAGCAGTGACGTCGCCGCGCAGAACCAGGTGACGACGCTCGTCGGCACGGCGGGGAAACGGCGCAACAGGAGCGAATAGGCCGACCACACGAAAGCGCAGGCGCCAGCCATGGCATAACCGAAGGCATACCGGCTGTCGAAGGAGAGCCCACCGCCCCTGGTGACGATCAGGAAGGTTCCGGCCAGACCGAGGGCCGCGCCTGCCACGTGGTGCCATTGCAGGCGCTCGCCGGGCATCAGTGCCGAACCGAGCACGATGAAGAGCGGCCAGAGATAGGCGATCAGGCTGGCTTCGACGGCAGGCGCGTTGCGAAGCGCGGTGAAGTAGAAGAAATGGTAACCGAACAGGCCGGCAATGCCGATGATCCATACCTGCGGCGGGATCTTCACCCTTTCCGCCGGAGGCGAAACGACTCTCGCGACGAGCCCGACGGTCGTTCCGATCGCGAAGGTGATGGCGGAAAGCAGGAACGGCGGAACCTCGCCGGAGGCGTCGGTAAGCAGCGCCAGCAGCGCCCACATGGCCACAGCGGAAAATCCGATCAGAGTGGCGCGCCCCATTCTCCCCCCGCGCGATGCGTTTGCGTCGTCGGACGCGCTATTGTGCCGCTTCCAGGCGCCGCGCGAGGAACGTGACCGTGCCGATCCGCGTGCTCACCGTTGCGTGCACGGGCGCATATACCCCGGTTTGTCCGAGCTGCGCAAACGTGATGCGGATCTGGCTGCGATCCCTCAGATAGCGGATGGACTTGTTGCCCGGCCGATAGCCAGCGACGGGCACGAACCTGCCGCTGCAGACGGCGGCCTCGCCCCGGTAGGCGCCGAGATCGACCGGGCCGGTCCCGACGGGCGATAGCTTGAGATCGGCGCGCATCTCGCCGTCGAATACCTTGATCGTGCGGCGGCAGACCCTGTCGAGAGAAGGGGCGCGCACCAGCACCGCCGATATGGGATCGGTGACGGCGACCAGATCCTTTGCGGACACCGGCACCCAATCGGCGCCACGCTTTTCGAGGGGCGGGACGTTGGTGACCTTGGCCACGCTCCCCCCCTTGAAGTCGAGCGTCGTCTTCTTTGCCTTGTTGCCGTAAGTGTAGGACACCGAATAGGCGTCGGGCACCGTCGTGCCCTTGCTGAAACGGCCGGACGCGGCGGTCGTCGCCTTGGTGTCGTCGAAGAACGTCGCGATGCCCGCGCTGGAGATCGAGCCCTCGAGCTGGAAGTCGCGATCGGAGATATGGCTGGTGAAGCGCGACCGCGCCACTGTGAGGCCGAAGATCGACACGGCGTAATCCGCGCTGAAGGACTGGGGCGCGTCGCGCACCGCCGCATCGACGGGCGCGATACCCGAGAAGCCGATCAGTGCGGCAAGCCCGCAGGCGAACGGGCGACTAAGACGCTTCCAGAACGGCACAAACGGCTCCTTTTCCCGCGTTTGCGTATTTCCAACGCACCGGTGATCTTGATTTAGTTTAGTCCTGTGCGGCGCCAAGGGGTCCGGCTGCGCCACGACACTCGGAACTTCCAAGCACAGGCACCTAAGCATGTCGTCTACCCAAAACCGCTGCACAGTATTGGGCGACATGCACTAGCGTCGGATTCCGACCGCAATGTGAAGTCGCCAGAGCTATGGCACAGAGGCGAAACCGGCAGCTCGCGCTTGACGCCTCGCCGAAATGCCACTATGGGAACCCCAACTTTCCTATGAGGCCGCCTGACAAGCCCGCGCGCCGATGTTTTTGGTGCGGCTTGGAAACTTGGCCCGGTACGAACTGAAGGTACGACAATGTCCCGCGCTTGTGAACTGACCGGCAAGGCTGTCCAGACCGGCAACAACGTAAGCCACGCCAACAACAAGACGAGGCGCCGCTTCCTGCCGAATCTCGTCAATGTGACGCTGATCTCGGAAGCGCTGAACCAGAACGTGCGCCTGCGTATCTCCGCCAACGCCCTGCGTTCGGTCGAGCATCGCGGTGGCCTCGACGCCTTCCTCGTGAAGGCGGACGCAAAGGAACTGTCGCAGCGTGCTCGCCTGCTCAAGAAGCAGGTCGTGAAGAAGCTCGCCGAGCAGCCCGCCGCCTAAGCTTTCCAGGCGGGGGACGACCGCCTTTTCCGGGGCGCTGCCGGCGACGGCGGCGCCTCACTGGTTCCATCACCCAGGATAAAAAAATGTTCCTCTCGAAGTATCTGCCATTTGTAATCGCCATGGCGCTTGTGGTCGTGGCCTCCAACGTCCTCGTCCAGTTTCCGGTCCACGGCCAGCTCGGCGCGCTTTCCCTCGCCGATATCCTGACCTGGGGCGCCTTCACCTACCCGTTCGCCTTCCTAGTGACCGACCTCGCCAATCGCCGCCACGGGCCGGCAATCGCGCGCCGAATCGTCTTTGTCGGTTTCATGATCGCGGTCGTGTGCTCGATCGTCGTTCCGCCGCTTCTCTATCAGCACGGGTTGATCGAATTCGGGACTGCCGCGGGTCGGCTGGTGCGGATCGCAATGGCCTCCGGCTCGGCGTTCCTGATCGGTCAGTTGCTCGACGTGACGGTATTCAACTGGCTGAGAAGGCAGAGCTGGTGGCGCGCGCCGGTCTTTGCCTCCCTCACCGGCTCGGTGATCGACACGGCCGTGTTCTTCTCGATTGCCTTTGCGGCGGCCTTCGCGTTCGTCGGCCCGAGCGATGCATTCGCGCTGGAGTCTGCTCCCGTGCTCGGTCTTTTCAGTGCCGAGGCAGCGCGCTGGGTATCCTGGGCGCTCGGCGATTTTTGCGTCAAATTCGCCATCGCCATCTTCGCGCTCATCCCCTACCGGCTGATAGCCGCTCGCTGGAGCCAGCCGGTCGTGCTGCCCGCCGAGTAAGCAGCGACAGTCGCGGGCTATCGAGTCCGCTATCGTGGAACGTCTTACCGATCGATCCGCGTCGACAGGATGATCGAGGAGGCAGTGCGCTCGACCCCGTCCAGCGCGCCGATATCGTCGATCACGCGGTCGAGATCTCGGATCGACGGTGATTCGACGATCACGATCATGTCGAAATTGCCGCTGACCGAGTGGAGCGTACGAACCGCCGGCATGCCTCGCAGCGCCGCTTCGACGGACGCGGAATGCTTGGGGAGGGCGGTCACCAGGACATGCGCCTTGACCAGTTCCTGCTCGTAATCCGGCGACAGGCGCACACCGTAGCCTTCGATGATACCCCGCCGTTCCAGCCTTTCGAGGCGGCTCTGGGCAGTCGTGCGGGACACGCCGAGCTTTCGTGCCAGCTCCACGGTCGGCATGCGGGCATCCTCGCGCAGGAGCGCGATGAGGGCGCGATCCGCCTCTGTCGTCATTTTAGATGATTGATTCGGCATAATGCTCAGAAGCCACCTCCATAGGATCTTTATACAGGCTTCTTTTCGTCGGGCAATCTGCGATTGTGCGGTCGTTGCCGGTTGCGGTGGGAAGGGAAGCAGACATGAAAAAAGAAATCGTTGTCGTTGGCGCGGGCAAGATCGGTGCGACGATCGCCGACATGTTGGCCGGCACAGGGGACTACAAGGTGACGGTCGTGGATCGTTCCGCCGACCAGCTGAAGTCTCTCGAAACCGCCAGCGCAGTGCTCGTCCAGCGGCTCGACATCGAGGACAGTGCCGCGCTCGAGAGGGTGCTCGCCGGCAAGTTCGCGGTGCTGAGTGCAGCCCCTTTCCATCTCACCACGCGAATTGCGGAGGCAGCCGCCAGGTCCGGCACGCACTATCTCGACCTGACGGAGGACGTCGCCTCCACACGCCGGGTGAAGGAGCTGGCGCGCGCCGCCAGGAGCACTTTCATCCCCCAATGCGGTCTCGCGCCCGGATTCATCTCTATCGTGGCCAACGATCTCGCGAGCCGATTCGACAGTCTGGAAAGCGTGCGCATGAGGGTAGGCGCGCTGCCGCAATACCCGTCCAACGCCCTCAACTACAACCTGACCTGGAGCACGGATGGGGTCATCAACGAATATTGCGAGCCCTGCGAAGCGATCGTGGAAGGCGAGCTGGTCGTCGTGCCACCCCTTGAGGAGCGCGAGGAATTTTCGGTCGACGGCATCACGTATGAAGCCTTCAACACGTCAGGAGGGCTGGGCACGCTCGCCGAGACGCTGAAGGGCAAGGTCCGCACGCTGAATTATCGCACCATTCGCTACCCCGGCCACGCCGCCATCATGAAGGCGCTGCTCAACGATCTCGGCCTGCGCCACCGCCGCGAGGTACTGAAGGACATTCTGGAGAACGCACTTCCCGCGACCATGCAGGACGTGGTGGTGATATTCGTCACGGTGAGCGGCATGAAAGGCGGGCGCCTGATGCAGGAAACCTACGCCAACAAGATCTACAGCAAGCGAGCCGGGAATATCGTGCGCAGCGCGATCCAACTCACCACGGCTTGCGGCATCTGCGCGGTGCTCGACATGCTGGCGAGCGGCAAGCTGCCGGCCAAGGGCTTCGTCCGCCAGGAGGACATCCCGCTCGAGACGTTCCTCGCCAACCGCTTCGGCCGCGCCTATGCGCTGCAGCCGGGTGGCAGCGAAAGAGGGGACCTGGCCGCGTAATCCAAACTCTTCATCCAATGCTCGACAATGCCTTATCCGACCTCACGAACGAGGTCGGATGAGGGGTTCCTCAATCCTCGTGCAGTTGGAATTCCAGATAGAGGTTGCGCTGGAACAGCGAGTGGTTGTCGTCGGAGATCACCGACACCATCAGCGCTCCATCGGCACGACGCCAGACATCCAGCCCTTCCATATTGTCGATCTGGTAGCCCATGTCGGCGGAAAGCAGCACCCGACCGTCGGCGACCCGGCCGGCCCGGATGGTCTCGCCGTCGATACGGCGGAGCCGCATCGCAACGCCGTCGGCAACGGCGAAACGCCGTTCGAGCAGCAGAAGATCGCCATTTGGAAGAAAGGCGCCGTCGGTGATGTCGAAACCGTCGTCGCGCTTCACCTTGAAAATGCCCTTGCCCGGCCCTTCGAGGATCGCGGCGAAGATGTTGCCTTCCTCGTCGAGGCTGCGCTCGGAAACAAGGACGATGCTACCCTCCAGCGGCCCGCCGGCCGGGGCTTGCACAACCGTCTCGAATCCCTTGTTCTGGCGCAGCTCCCTTCTGGGAATCACGAAATCCAATTCGCGGATCGGAGCCTTCATGTCTTTTGGCTCGATACGGAACTGGGCGACACGGTGTTGGCGTTCGAAGCCGACCGTCGCGACCCCGTCCTTCACCTCCAGGCCTTCAGCGTCGACGTACTGCTTCTCGTCGAGCGCGTTGCCCTTCGCGTCGACCATCGCTTGCATCGTGAAATCGGCGATACCCACCGGCCGCTGGGCCTCGTCACGGACCACCTTGCCGAAGAACCAGAAGCCGGTGTCGGCCACTCCGACGAAATCGCCGCCGGGCGAGAGGAAGCGGAAGGACGACAGTGCGCCGAAATGGCGCCCGCGCGACACCATCTCCAGTCCGCCGATGAACTCGAGCGGGCCGAAATCCTTCGTCTGGTGGCCGATATGAAACTGCGTGATGGGCCGGGAGGAGACCTCCAGCCGCGCGACGGGCGCCTGCCCGGACGCGGGCGGCAAAGGAATGGCCAGGAGCAGGGCGGCGGCAGCGGCCCAGCCGACGATCCGCCGGGACGGTCGAGCGGCCGGCGAGGGCTTCTTCATCCGGCCCGCCGCAGCGAGCCACGCCGGGCGCTGCGGGTCGTCTCCTCCTCGAACAGGGCGGCGAGTTGCTCCGTCATGGCGCCGGCCAGTTCTTCCGCGTCGACGATGGTGACGGCGCGCCGATAGTAGCGCGTGACGTCATGCCCGATGCCGATGGCGAGGAGCTCGACCGGCGAGCGCGTCTCGATCAGCTCGATCACGGCGCGCAGATGCCGTTCGAGATAGTTGCCGGGATTGACCGACAGCGTGGAATCATCCACCGGCGCCCCGTCCGAGATCATCATCAGGATCTTGCGCTGTTCCGGCCTTGCGATCAGGCGATTGTGGGCCCACAGCAGCGCCTCGCCGTCGATGTTCTCCTTGAGGAGGCCTTCGCGCATCATCAGGCCGAGATTGCGGCGGGCGCGGCGCAGCGGCGTGTCGGCGCTCTTGTAGATGATGTGGCGCAGGTCGTTCAGCCGGCCGGGATTGGCTGGCTTGCCTTCCTTCAACCATTTCTCGCGGGCTTGGCCGCCCTTCCAGGCGCGGGTCGTGAAGCCGAGGATTTCGACGGACACCCCGCAGCGTTCCAAGGTGCGGGCGAGAATGTCGGCGCAAGTGGCGGCCACCGTGATCGGCCGGCCGCGCATCGAGCCCGAATTGTCGAGCACCAGCGTCACCACCGTGTCGCGGAACTTGGTATCGCGCTCCTGCTTGAAGGAGAGCGGCTGCATGGGATCGATCACCACGCGCACGAGACGGGCCGGATCGAGATAGCCTTCCTCGAGATCGAAATCCCAGGAGCGGTTCTGTTGGGCCATCAGGCGACGCTGCAGGCGGTTGGCCAGCCGTCCCACCACGCCCTGCAGATTGGCCAGCTGCTTGTCGAGGAAGGCGCGCAGGCGCTCGAGCTCGTCCTCGTCGCAAAGCTCCTCCGCGCCCACCGTCTCGTCGAAGGCGGTGGTGAAAACCTTGTAGTCGATGTCCTTCGACAAGGTCAGGAACGGGTTGTCGGGTCGCTTGGTCTCGCCCGGCGTCTCGGCGTCGGCGTCCTCATCGTCCGACATGTCGTCGGCGGTGGCGTCGGACGCCTCGGTCTCCCCGGCTTCCTGGTCCTCGGCCGACGCTTCAGCGTCGTCCGCTTCCGATTCCTCGGCCCCCGAATCCTGTTCGCCGCCCTCCTCGCTGTTCTCTTCGCCCTGGGGCTGGTCGTCATTCTCTTCCGAGGATTCCTCGGTCTCCTCGTCGTCGCCCAGTTCCTCGGCCATCTCCATCGAGGCCAGCATGTCGCGGACGACGCGGGCAAAGGCCTGCTGGTCGTCGAGCTTTTCGGCGAGCCCCTCGAGATTGGCGCCCGCCTTCTCCTCGACCCAGGAGCGCCAGAGATCGACCATACGCTCGCCGCTCTTCGGAATGGGACGGCCCGTCAGCTTCTCGCGCACCATCAGCGCGATCGCTTCCTCGATCGGCGCTTCGGCTTGCTCATGGACATTGGCGAGATTGGCCTTGGCGTATTTGTCCTCGAGCATCGAGCCGATATTGTCGGCGACCCCTTGCATCGCGCGGCTGCCCACCGCCTCGCACCGGGCTTGCTCGACGGCGTCGAAGATGGCGCGGGCCTGCTTGCCCGCGGGCGCCAGCCGCGAATGGATGCGCATATCGTGGAGCGCGCGCTTCAGCGCCATGGAGTCGCCGAGACCGCGGGTGACGGCAATGTCGCCGCGCGACGGCTTCTTCGGCAGCTCCGGAAGGCGCGCCCTGTTCCCGGCGAGAGCGGGCCGGTCCTTGGCGAAGGCGACTTCCATCTCGTTGTCGCCGGCGATGGCGCGAACGCAAACCGTCATGGCACGCTTGAAAGCGTCCATGTCGGAGCCGCTCTTCGGCTTGTTGCGCGTGTTGTCTCCGGGCCCCGCCATCCGATCTATCTCTTCACTCCGGCATCGAATTCGTCCCGAAGCCAGCCTTCATCCTCGGGTCCGATTTAGCCGAGCACCACATTCGCGGCCGATTCCGGCAATTCCTCGCCGAAGGCGCGCTGGTAGAACTCGGCGACCACGGCGCGCTCCAACTCGTCGCATTTGTTGACGAAGGTCAGCCGGAACGCCAAGCCGACATTGCCGAAGATCTCGGCATTCTCGGCCCAGGTGATGACGGTTCGCGGGCTCATCACCGTCGACAGGTCGCCATTCATGAAAGCGGAACGCGTCATGTCGGCGACGCGCACCATCTTGTTGACGATGTCCTTGCCCTTGTCGTTCCGGTAGTGCTTGGCCTTGGCCAGCACAATGGCCACTTCATTGTCATGCGGCAGGTAGTTGAGCGTGGTCACGATCGACCAACGGTCCATCTGCGCCTGGTTGATCTGCTGCGTGCCGTGATAGAGGCCGGTCGTGTCGCCCAGGCCAACCGTATTGGCCGTCGCAAAAAGCCGGAACGCCGGATGCGGACGGATGACGCGGCTCTGGTCGAGCAGGGTCAGACGGCCTGAGGATTCCAGGACGCGCTGGATGACGAACATCACGTCGGGGCGGCCGGCGTCGTATTCGTCGAAGCAGAGCGCGACATTGTGCTGGTAGGCCCAGGGCAGGATGCCGTCACGGAACTCGGTGACCTGCATGCCTTCCTTGACGACGATCGCATCCTTGCCGACGAGATCGATGCGGCTGACATGGCTGTCGAGATTGACGCGCACGCAGGGCCAGTTGAGGCGGGCGGCGACCTGCTCGATATGGGTCGATTTGCCCGTGCCGTGATATCCCGACACCATCACGCGGCGGTTGAAGGCGAAGCCGGACAGGATCGCGAGCGTCGTCATCTCGTCGAACAGGTAGTCGGGGTCGACGTCCGGCACGTGCTCGGTCGCCACCGCATAGGCGGGCACCACCATGTTGGATTCGAAACCGAAAACCTCCTTCACCGACACGGTGGTGTCGGGCAGGTTCGTGATATCGCGGTCGACCTTGTTCATCACATCTCCACGCCCGAAGCCCTAGGCTTCGCCGGCAACATCTATCCCAAACGCGGGGGCGGTCTTATCAGACCCTGCGCTCAACACAAACCCGCTTGTTTGAGTACGCGGTAGGCCTGGAGCACATCACGGAAGCGTTCTTCCGAGCCCCGGTCGCCGCCATTCGTATCGGGATGGTGGCGTTTCACGAGTTCCTTATAGCGGGACTTGATATCGGCGCCAGTCGCCTTTGTATCAAGGCCAAGCGTTTCCAGCGCCTTGGCCTCAAGCGGCTTGGCCTTGCGCTCGCGCGGGGGCGCGCCGGCCCCGCCGAACAGGTTGTAGGGGTCGCGGATACGGTTGTAATAGCCAGCTCGTCCCGAGCGCTGCTGCGCGAAGTCGGGCGCCGAGCGCGCGCCGCTGTTGACGCCCATCTTCCAAGTGGGGCGATGGCCCGTCAGGGCCTCCTTCTGGTAACGCGCGATCTCGGAATCTGCGAGGCCCGAGAAGTAGTTGAAACCTTTATTGTATTCGCGCACGTGATCGAAGCAGAAGCGGAAATACTCGCCCTCCTTCATGCGGCCGACCGGCGCGCGATGGGTTCCGGCCTCGTTGCAGCCGTCCCATTGGCAGCGCGGAGCATGCGACTTCAGCTCCGCTTCGGGATCAGGCCGGACACGGATCCGCTCGAAATATTTGGAATAGGGCTTCATCGTTTCCATTTACGGGAAATTCCAGCCGCGAAACAAGAATTGACATTTCGCCGATGATCACCCTAACCGCTGAATCGCGTGCAAAAGGCGTCGGCTCGATGGAATTCCGGGGCGGCATCGGCACATATGGTGAAGGGATAGGATGATGTCCATACAGGCGACGATCGAGGCCAAGCTGACGAAAGCTTTTCGTCCGGAAAGGCTGGACGTGATCAACGAGAGCCACCTGCATGCCGGGCATCACCATGTCGACGGCGGACACGAGGCTGTCTTCGACGGATCCGGCGAAACGCATTTCCGCGTCCGCATCGTCTCTTCCGTCTTTTCCGGCATGAGCCGCATCGACCGCCATCGGGCCGTCAATGGACAGCTTGCGGAGGAGTTCGACGCCGGTCTCCACGCCCTGGCGGTGGAGCCGGCCGCGCCGGGCGAAAAGACACGGTGGTAGGGGAACTCAATTGAGCCACGGCGGAGCCCCGCCGATCGCGGGCAGCCCCTGCTCCTCGGCTTTGCGGTACCAGAAGGCGGCCTCCGCGTCGTCCTTTCCCACGCCCCGTCCTTGCTCGTACATCGCGCCGAGATCGCATTCGGCCTGCGCGTACGCTTGCTCGGCAGCTTTTCGATACCAGAAGACGGCCTGAGCGTCGTCCCTGTCGATCCCACGACCATGCGCTATTGCTGCTCGGCGGGCCTGATCCTGAGCCGCGTGATCCTGTTCCTTTCCCGCTTCATCACGACGAAACGCTTGCCGTGGAAGGTGAAGGCCTGCTTCTCCTCCGGGATCGTCTGCGTTTCATGGATCACGAGCCCGGCGATCGTGGTCGCCTCGTCGTCGGGAAGAGACCAGTCGAGCGCCCGGTTGAGGTCACGGATCGAGACGGAGCCATCGACGACCACGGAGCCATCCGCTTCCTGCTTCACGCCCTGCATGTCGACGTCATGCTCGTCGGCGATCTCGCCGACGATCTCCTCGATGATGTCCTCCAGCGTGACGAGGCCCTCCACCTCGCCATATTCGTCGACCACGATGGCGAAATGCGCCTTGCGGCGAAGGAAGGCGTTGAGCTGGTCGGGCAGAGGAGTCGTGTCCGGCACGAACCAGGGTTTCGAAGCGACCTTCGTGATGTCGATCTGGGCGAAGTCGTTCCCGACGTCGGGCAGCGCCCGCAAGACGTCCTTCGCATGGACGACACCGACGATGTTGTCGAGGGAACCACGCCACAGCGGCATGCGGGTATGCGGGCTCTGCAGGATCTCGCGCACGATGGTTTCAGGCGGATTGTCGAGATTGACCGAACGCATGTTGGTTCGGTGGACCATAACGTCCGAGACTTCCAGATCGGCGATCTCGTCCCGCCAGCTGCGGTGGTCCGGCTTCGGCCCGGTCGTGGCCGGACCCGTCCGTTCGTCGTCCCTGGGCGCTTGCGCCGTTCCGCCGGAAAGCCCGGCGCGCGCGAGATAGACAATCCCGGACAGTGCCAGGACGGCGAAGAGGACGGCCAGCGCGATCCAGCCTCCCATCGTCATCCCGGATGGTTCTCCTTGAGGAAGGCGAGTACCTCCGACGCCGGCACGTCCTTGGCGATAAAGGACTGGCCGATGCCGCGCGTGAGGATGAAGGTGAGGGCGCCACGCGATACTTTCTTGTCCTGCTGGATGTAGCCGAGCAGGGTTTCGGCATCCGGCAAGCCGCCGGGCACGTCGGCGAGACGCCACGGCAAACCGACGGCCCTCAGATGCGATTCCACCCGCTCGGCGTCGTCGGGGCTCGCAAGGTTCAGCCGGGTCGAGAAGCGGTGGGCCATCGCCATGCCGATCGCCACACCCTCGCCATGGACCAGGCGGGCGCCGTCATAGCCGGTGGCGGCTTCCAGCGCATGGCCGAAGGTGTGGCCGAGATTGAGGAGCGCTCGGTCGCCGGTCTCGAACTCGTCGCGGGCGACCACGTCGGCCTTGGCCCGGCAGGAAACGGCGATAGCTCGGGCCCGGGCGGCGCCGCCCGCGAACACGTCCCGCCAATTCGATTCGAGCCAGGCGAAGAAATCCGGCCGGTCGATCAGGCCGTATTTGGCGACCTCGGCGTAGCCGGCGCGAAACTCGCGCGGCGGCAGCGTGTCGAGCGCACCCGTATCCGCCAACACCAGGCGCGGCTGGTGGAACACGCCGACAAGGTTCTTGCCATGCGCACTGTTGATGCCGGTCTTGCCCCCGACCGAGGAATCGACCTGCGCCAACAGCGACGTCGGCACCTGCACGAAGCTCATGCCGCGCCGCACGATGCCGGCGACGAAGCCGGCCAGATCGCCGATGACGCCGCCGCCCAAGGCGATCACCGCGTCTCGACGCTCGAGCCGCGCGGCCAGCACACGGTCGACCACCTCCTGGAGCGCCGTGAAATTCTTGGTCTTCTCGCCGGGATCGAGCGTGATCGCGACGGATGCGATGCCGGATTGCGCGAGGCTCGCCTCGAGCCGCTCGAGATGGGCGACAGCGACGTTGGAATCGGTGACGATGGCCGCTCGGACACCAGGCAACCGTTTCGAAATCTCGGCGCCGGCGCCCTCGATCAGGCCCGTGCCGATCAATATGTCATAGGCGCGGGCGCCGAGGCCAACTCTCACGGTCTCGGTCATTGCATGTCCTTCTGCGGGATGTTCGTGCGACCGCGGCCAAGTGCCTCCGCCAGCGCGGCGATCACTTCCCCAGCGATGACGTCCTTCGTCTCGTCGCGGGTGACGACCGTCACGTCGGCCTTGGCGTAGATCGGATAGCGCTCGTTCATCAGCCGCAACATCACGGCGCGCGGATCCGGGTTCTTGAGGAGCGGCCGGTTCTGCCTCTTGACCACGCGATCCATCAATACGTCGATGTCGGCCTTCAGCCACACGCAAATGCCATGGTCCGCTATGGCCTGCCGCGTCTGATCGTTCATGTAGGCGCCACCGCCCGTCGACAGAACTTGCGGCCCGTTTTCCAGGATACGCGCTATGACGCGCTGCTCCAGCGCGCGGAACTCCGCCTCGCCATAGCGCTCGAACAGCTCAGGCACGGTCATGCGCGACACGGCTTCGATCTCGTGGTCGCTGTCGGTGAAGGAAAGTCCAAGCGCGCCGGCAACCCTACGGCCGATCGCCGTCTTGCCGGCCCCCATCAGTCCCACAAAGACGATCGAACGTCGGCCGAGATGCCGCAGTACCTCGGTTGCTCGCTTGTCTGCCAGAACTTGCTCGGTCACCATCGTTTTCTCGGTCCGCTCGCTCGCGTATCGACATGAAAAGGCCGATTGCGTCAAGCGTCGCCCCACCATCCCGCTGACTTGAAATAGCCGGCGGCACGGCCGATAAGGGAGCGAACTGCAAACGAACCCCGCGAATCGACCGATGCCGACCCTCTTGCGGCTGCTCATCACGCTCGGCGTCTTCATCGGCCTCGTCTATGGGGCGATGTTCGCGCTCGCCACTTATGTGCAGCCGAGCAAGGGCGAGATGACGGTTCGCATTCCCGCTGAAAAGCTCAATCGGCCGCGCTCGTGACGCTGAGCGCCACCCGGATCGAGGCCTTCCTCGAGATGATGAGCGCCGAACGCGGCGCGAGCGACAACACGCTCTCTTCGTATCGTCGCGATCTCGAAGACGCGGCCGACTATCTGGCCGGACGGCAAGGCGGGCTGGCGGCGGCCGGTGCGCCGGACATCCGCGCCTATCTCGACGACATCGCCGCGCGCGGGTTCGCGGCGACCTCGCAGGCGCGCAAGCTTTCCGCTCTCCGGCAGTTCTTCAAGTTCCTCTATGCCGAAGGCCTGCGCCCGGACGATCCGACAGGCACGCTGGACGCGCCGAAGAAGGGCAGGCCCCTGCCCAAGACGATGAGCGAAGCCGAGACCGGCCGGCTGCTGGATCGCGCGGCCGAAGAGGCCGAGGCGGAGGCGCCGGAGAACCTGGCGGCGAGGCGGCTGCATGCGCTGGTCGAGGTGCTCTACGCCACAGGCCTTCGCGTCTCGGAGCTGGTCGGGCTGCCGGTCACGGTGGCGCTGCGCGACGAACGGTTTTTCGTGGTACGAGGCAAGGGCGGCAAGGAGCGCATGGTGCCGCTGTCGGACGCTGCCCGGCGTGCGATGCGCAACTGGCTCGCCGTCCGAAGTTCCGTGCCGGCCCTTGCCGAAAGCCCGTGGCTTTTCCCGGCCTCCTCGCAGAGCGGTCATCTGCCGCGACAGGTCTTCGCACGCGAGCTCAAGGGGCTCGCCGCACGGACAGGCATCGCGACAGCCAAGATCTCACCGCATGTGCTCAGGCACGCCTTCGCGAGCCACCTCCTGCAGAACGGCGCCGATCTGAGAGCCGTTCAGCAACTGCTGGGCCACTCCGACATTTCCACGACCCAGATCTACACGCATGTGCTCGAGGAAAGGCTGGTGCGGCTGGTTCAAGACCATCATCCGCTTGCCGATTAGGCCCCTTGTCGCTATGTGAGGTCAGCATTCAGGGCGCCGGCGGGCTTGTTTCGCTGGATTCCGGCGCCGTTTCCATATCCATGTCCATGCGTTCCGGTCCGCTCACGAATGTATAATTACCTCGATTTCGAAAAGCCCGTTGCCGACCTCGATGGCAAGATCATGGAGCTGAAGAAGCTCTCCGAAGCGGGCGAGGCGGTGGATGTCGCCGAGGAGGTCGCAAGGCTGGAGAAGCGCTCCCGCGATGCTTTGCGCGACATCTACAAGCAGCTCACACCCTGGCAGAAGGCGCAGATCGCCCGTCACCCCGACCGGCCGCACTGCCTCGACTATCTCGGCAAGCTGTTCACCGATTTCACGCCGCTCGCCGGCGACCGCAGCTTTGGCGAGGACCACGCCATCATCGGCGGCTTTGCTCGGTTTCGCGGCGAGCCGGTCGCCGTCATCGGCCAGGAAAAGGGGGCCGACACGAAGAGTCGGCTGAAGCACAATTTCGGCATGGCCAAGCCGGAGGGCTATCGCAAGGCCGTGCGCATCATGGAGCTGGCCGACCGCTATGGCGTCCCGCTGATCACGCTGGTCGACACGGCCGGCGCCTATCCGGGCATCGGCGCCGAGGAGCGCGGCCAGGCGGAGGCGATCGCGCGCTCGACCTCGGCGAGCCTGGCCCTCAAGGTGCCGTCGATGTCGGTGGTCATCGGCGAGGGCGGCTCGGGCGGGGCGATCGCCATCGCTACCGCGAACCGCGTCTTCATGCTTGAGCATTCCATCTATTCGGTGATCTCGCCGGAAGGCGCGGCCTCCATCCTGTGGCGCGATTCGACGCGGGCGAAGGATGCCGCAACCTCGATGAAGATCACCGCCCAGGATCTGCTCGAGCTCAAGATCATCGACGGCATCATCGCGGAGCCGTTGGGCGGCGCCCATCGCGCGACGGACAAGGCGATCGCGTCGACCGGCGAGCAGATCGAGAAGACCATGCGCGAATTCGCGGGCGCCAATGTCGACTTTCGCGAGCAGCGCCGCGAGAAATATCTGGCGATCGGGCGCAGCCTGTAAGATTCGGACGTCAATCCGTGACGGTGGGCACCATTCGGCGGGTGCCGTGCCGGTGCCGCCGGAAAGCCCCTTTTTCGCCACAAAATTAGGAGCACGTTGTCGCCAGACAAGAAGCTGTGAGGGGTCTTGCGATTATGGATTTCTTAGGGTTAACCGACCTAGGTTGCGCTTTCTGAAGTGACCATCCGCCGGCGGGGACATTCAAGTGCCGGCGAAAGAGACAGACGAATAGTCATGATCGCCCGTATCGCACGCACCGGATTGCTGCTGGCCGCGCTTGCCGCCGCCGGTTGTACCGAAAGCTCCTACACCGATTTCGCCCCCAAGGCGAACAAGTCGCTGCCGCCCAAGATCGTCGCCGAGATGAGCGCCAAGGGCATGTCGCGCAATTCGCCGGTGCTTGCCCGAATCTTCAAGGAGGAAGGCAAGCTCGAGGTCTGGAAGCAAAAAACGAACGGTCGCTACGACATCATCGCGTCCTACGACATCTGCAAATATTCGGGAAAGCTCGGGCCGAAATTCATCGAGGGCGACCGCCAGGCGCCGGAGGGCTTCTATACGGTCCGGCCCGGTCAGATGAACCCGAATTCGAGCTATCATCTCTCGTTCAACATCGGCTACCCCAACGCCTATGACCGTGCCCATGGCCGCACCGGCACCAACCTGATGGTTCATGGCGGCTGCTCGTCCTCGGGCTGCTATTCGATGACCGACGAGCAGATCGAGCAGATCTACGCCTTCGCGCGCGATTCCTTCCTCGGCGGCCAGACCGAGTTCCAGATCCAGGCCTACCCGTTCCGCATGACCGCGGCCAACATGGCTCGCTATCGCAACGACCCCAATTACGAGTTCTGGAAGAACCTGAAGGAAGGCTACGATCACTTCGAGATCACCAAGGTGCCACCGAAGGTCGACGTCTGCGAGAAGCGTTACGTCTTCAACCGCATTCCCGAGGGATCCGCCACCTTCTCGCCGACCGCTGCCTGCCCGGCATCGACACAGCCGGAGCCACTCGTCTCGGCCTTTCAGAGCTACCAGAAGACCTATGAGGCCGCCTTCGCCAGCGCCCTCGAAGCCAAGGGACCTGCGCCGAAGCCCTCCATCAAGGGCATCCAGGAGGCCAAGCTCGTCCAGGACTGGACGCACCGCAGAGCACGCGGCGAGCGCATCACCATAGAGCCGCCCAGTCTCCAGGACGACGGCACGGTCGTGACCACCGCGCGCATGGGCCGCATCGATTCGCCGGCCGGCCGGCGCATGGCTGCCCTGGAGGCGCAAGCCGAGGCGAAGAAGAAGGCCGAGGAAGAGAAGCTGGCGGCAAAGAAACGCGCCGAAGAAGAGAAAGCCGCCGCATTGGCCGCCGCCCAGGCGCAGAAGGAAGCGACGACCGCTCCAGCGCCTGCGGTGCAGCAGGGCGAGGTCGCCGCTCCAATCGATGCGGCGGCGGTCGCTCCCGCGCCAGAGGAAGAGAAGTCCGGCCTTCTTGGTAGCATGCGCAAGCGCATCGGCAACATCTTTGGAAGCTGATTCAGGTTTGGCGCGAATAGAAGTCTACGATCTCAAGGGGCTGAACTGCCCCTTGCCGGTGCTGAAGGCGAGCAAGAAGCTCTCGGGCATGCGCCCCGGCGCTCGGCTCTGGCTGGAAACGACCGATCCGCTGGCGGCCATCGACATTCCGGCCTTCTGCGCCGAAAGCGGCCATCGGCTGATGGAGACCGTGGCAGTCGATGGCGGGCACCGGTTCCTGATCGAGCGCGGTGGGTGAGGCGCCGGCCCGACGCGTGTCGAAGGCTGCTCATCGCGGTCAGGTCAGCCGCGAAATCCGCCGATGGCCAACGGATTGTTCTCGAGCGCGGTGCGGTCGGGCGTGTCCGGAGATGGTTGGTCGGTGACGGCCGCGAAGAGGCGGCGCACATATTCCTCCGGCATGTCGGCCATGATGACGACGAGGCGTGTGCCGCGTTTCTCGTCCGGCCATGACGGCAAACGCGCAGGCGGGTGAAGGATCCTTTGCACGCCATGCACCACCAGCGGACGGCTGCGATCCTCGGCGAGTTCGACAATGCCCTTCAGCCGGAGCAGCCTGTCGCCATGGGTGGACGCCAGGAGATCGAGGAAAGTCTCGATGGCCGCGAAGGGCAGTGGGCCGTCATGTGCCAGGGAGAGCGAGCGGATCCGTGAATCGTGGCGACCATGGTCGTGCGTGTGATCATGGTCGTGATCCCCGTCGTGGTCATGGTGGCGGGCATGGTCGTGCGCTTCCCCGAGCCAGCGCCTGACGTCGGCGGTCTTGGTCTCGGGATCGTAGAGCCCACATGCGACAAGGCCGGCCGGGTCGGCCGTCGCGATATCGAGAACGGCGGCGCCGGGATTGATGGCGGCAAGGCGCGCCTTCAGGCCGGCGGTGTCCGGTTCGAGGTCGGTCTTGGTGACCACGATGCGATCGGCGACGGCGACCTGCTTCACCGCTTCGACATGAGTATCGAGCGTGGCCGCGCCGTTCACCGCGTCGACGAGCGTCACCACGCCGTCCAGCCTGTAGGCCTGCAGGAGCACGGGATGGGCCATGATCGACTGCAGAACGGGCACGGGGTCGGCCAGTCCCGTCGTCTCGATCACGACACGCCTCAGCCTGGCGATACGGCCAGTCTGGACCCGATCGACGAGGTCGGCCAGCGTGTCGACCAACTCGCCGCGCACCGTGCAGCAGAGACATCCGTCCGAGAGCTCGATGACCCCATCCGATGCCTGCTCGACCAGCAGGTGGTCGATGGCGACATCGCCGAATTCGTTGATGATGACGGCCGTGTCGGCCATGCCCGAATTCTTGAGCAGCCGATTGAGCAGCGTGGTCTTGCCCGCGCCGAGAAAGCCGGTCAGCACGGAGACGGGGATGGGTTCGTTGAGCACGGCCTGGTGCGCCAGGTGTTCAGTTCACGCCGACGGCGGCTTTGACCCCCGCGTCGGCCTTGGCGGGCACGTAATCCGTGGGCCGCGGCGTCGGAATCGGCACGTCGGCATATTCCGTGCCGGCATCGTTGCGGCGGGCGAGCGGCACCGGGCCGTTGGCGCCGCCGAGACCGACGGCGACCAGCTTCGGATTGGGTATCTTTTCCAGCCAGCGCGACTTGACCTTCTTGGCCTCGTAGTCGCCTGCCGCCTCGGATTGGGCGGCAGCGGGCTTCTTGCCGCAGACTTCCGCGCGCATGTCGACCGGAGGCCCGCCGCGCAGGCCGTAAAAGGGAAGGGTGGCGAGCGTCTTGGCCGGCACGTCGCCCATCTGGAAGCCGCGCTCCAGCAGGGCCGCGGCCATGTCGGTCCGGCCGACCGCCGAGGTCTGTCCGAGCACGACCACGCCGAGCGTCCTGCCGTCGCGCGTGGCGGTGCCGATGAGGTTGAAGCCGGATGGGCAGATGAAGCCGGTCTTCATGCCGTCCGCGCCGGGAAAGCGACCTACCAGCATGTTGTAGTTCATAAGCCTCTTGTCCCCGGCGGTCAGGCCCTCGATCGAGAAATAGGAGGCGTATTGCGGGTATTCGGTGCGGATAGCCCTGACCAGAAGGGCGAGATCGCGCGCCGAAACATATTGGTCCGGATCGTGCAGCCCGTTGGGATTGACGAAATGCGTGTCCGTCATGCCGAGACGGCGAGCTTCGGCATTCATGCGCTCGACGAACGCCCGCTCGGAGCCGCCCACATTCTCGGCGATCGCCATCGCCACGTCATTGGCCGATTTGACGAACACGATCTTGAGCGCATTGTCGAGCGTGATCACCGAGCCCGGCTTGTAGCCCATCTTGCTCGGCGGCTCGCCAGCGGCGTGCTTGGTCATCTTGATCGGCGAATCGAGTTGAAGCTCGCCGGCGTCCAGCGCCCGGAAAGCCACATAGGCCGTCATCAGCTTGGTGAGCGAAGCCGGATGCCATCGCATGAAGGCATCCTTGTCGGCGAGCACCTTGCCCGTCGAAAGCTCGAACAGGAGCGACGGACCGGCGGCGGCCGGGCCCGCGACAACAAGCAGAAGGCCGGTCAGTACCCGGCGGAAGAAAGTCGATCCTGCCATAACTTACAGAACAATCCCTGCTCAATTCAACGTCGCATTCCGGTCCTTGAGGTTCGGAACGGATCGGCTATGGTCATAACTATCATCGGCTTCCGGGGTGGGAGCCTTGCCGGTGCCTATTTAGACCATGTGACACCAAAATGGCAAAGTCCGGCAGATCACGATCTCAACAGCGGGCCGCTCGGCCCGCCTGAACGACGAAGGCGAAATTCATGCCGATCCTGAACCGTGCCGCTGAAATGCAGGAAGAGATCGCCGGCTGGCGACGCGAGCTTCACACGATGCCGGAACTGAATTTCGACCTCTTCAAGACGTCCGCCTTCGTTGCCGACAAGCTCAAATCCTTCGGTTGCGACGAGGTGGTCACCGGCATCGCCAAAACCGGGGTCGTGGGCCTCATCCGCGGCAATCTCGGGGCAGGCGCCACGATCGGCCTCAGAGCCGACATGGATGCTTTGCCCATAACGGAGGCGAGCGGCGTACCCCATGCCTCCAAGCACCCGGGCGCGATGCATGCCTGCGGCCATGACGGCCACACCGCCATGCTGCTGGGTGCGGCCAAATATCTCGCGGAGACGCGCAATTTCGCAGGCACTGTGGCGGTCATCTTCCAGCCGGCGGAAGAGGGCGGCGGCGGCGGCAATGTCATGGTCAGGGAAGGCATGATGGAGCGTTTCGAGATCGACAAGGTGTTCGGCATGCACAACATGCCCGGTCTCGGCATCGGCGAATTCGCCATGCGTCCCGGCCCGATCATGGCGGCAACCGCCGAGTTCACCATCACGGTCAAGGGCAAGGGCGGTCATGCCGCCATGCCGCATCGCAACATCGACCCGATCGTGGCGGCCAGCCAGATCGTGATGGCCTTCCAGACCATTGTCTCGCGCTCGGCCGATCCGATCGAATCGCTGGTCGTTTCCGTGACGAAATTCCACGCCGGCGACGCCTACAACATCATCCCCGCCCAGGCTCAGATCGCCGGGACGGTGCGCACGCTCAAGAACGAAGTTGCCGGGATCGCGCGCGAGCGCATCCACGAGATCTGCGCGGGCATCGCGGCCGCGACGGGCACGGAAGTGATCATCGATTACGACGCCAACTATCCCGTCACCTTCAACCATGCCGACGAGACGGCCTTCGCCGGCGACGTGGCGGCCTCGGTTGCCGGCGAGGCCAAGGTCCAGCGTGCCGTTGCGCCGACCATGGGCGGCGAGGATTTCTCCTACATGCTGCAGGCACGGCCGGGCGCATTCGTCTTCCTCGGCAACGGCAATACCGCGACGCTGCATAATCCGGGCTACGACTTCAACGACGAAGCCATTCCGCATGGCGTGAGCTACTGGGTGAAGGTCGCCGAGACCGCGCTCGCGGCGTGAGCAGCCGCCTGGGACGGGGCGCACTTGATGGCACAAAACAGGTTGGCGAAGCGCGGCGAAGCGGCTATGAGTGCATCCGCGTGGTCCCGTAGCTCAGTAGGATAGAGCGACAGATTCCTAATCTGTAGGTCACAGGTTCGATTCCTGTCGGGATCACCAAAATGCGATCAGGAAACGAGGCTAGTTGCAGCATTGACGGCCTTGAGCCAGCGATGCGCAGCACGTTGCCTGAGTGGCAGCTTGTCCGGCAAGCCAACGGTCTCTCGGCTTGCAGCTTGCCGCGCGTGGCGCAAGCTCGACAAGGACCGCGCTATCGGCGACGACCGGTGCCGAAGCCTTGTGGAGTTGCATGGGGGCAAGGCCGTCGCTGACCTCGAAGGTGAGCTTGGCGCCCATGTCCAGCGACACGTGCTCGGTTACCTTGCGGATGATCGCGGAGAACTTTCCCGACGCCATGTGCGTGCTTCCATTCTCGGTGACGTCCCACAGCTGGACAAAGATTTCAGACCAGGATTCCGGATTTGCCCCGCAGTCCAGAGCGGAAAAGTCTCCGGCCTTCACTTCCGTCACATGATAGCCGGGCCTGATCGTGTGGCCGTCATAGGTAAACACCAACGGCAAATCCTTGTGGCTGTCGAGGAAGGCAACAAGCTCGCCGATGGTGACGCCGTCGGAGAGCGTTTTCGTCGTCGTGTCAAATTCGCGGTTGTCAGGCGTGAGCATTTGCGTTAATCCTCATTTTGACAATTCTAGGATTGTTGAAATATGGATGAACGTCAAGCACTCATTGCCTTCGGAGCGATGTCGCAGGAGACGAGGCTTCGCATCGTTCGGTTGCTGGTGAAAACCGGCCCCGAGGGCATGGCCGCGGGCAGCATCGCCGAGGCCGCAGGCGTGTCGGCCTCCAATGTGTCGTTCCATCTGAAGGAACTCGAACGCGGCGGTCTCGTCACCGCGCGCCGGGAAGCCAGGTCGATCGTCTATTCGGCGGAGTACGAAGCGCTGAGCGGTTTGATCCGGTTCCTGATGGAAGACTGCTGCGCGCGCAATCCAGCCATCTGCGAGCCTGTTCTCAGCCAATCATGTTGCGAACCCGCCGAGGCTGCGCGATGAGCGTCCAGGTCGATACTCTCCTGCCCGACGCGCCGCTCCGCATCGACGGCAATGATACAGACCCCTAACGACCCATCTCGGAGCCCCGGCCATGACCGATCGCGTCTACAACGTCCTGTTCCTGTGCACCGGCAACTCGGCCCGTTCAATTCTGGCGGAGAGCATCCTGCAGAAAGACGGCGCCGGGCGCTTCAAGGCCTATTCGGCCGGCAGCCAACCCAAGGGAACGGTGAACCCGTTCGCCCTTAAGGTGCTGGAAGCACTCGATTATCCGGCCGAAGGGTTTCGGTCCAAATCATGGAACGAATTTGCGGTGCCCGGCGCTCCCGAGATGGATTTCGTCTTCACTGTCTGCGACGACGCAGCCGAGGAAGCCTGCCCGGTCTGGCCCGGCCAGCCTATGACGGCGCATTGGGGCATAGAGGATCCTTCGAATGTCGAGGGCACCGCCATCGAGAAGGAACGCGCCTTCAGCACGGCCGCCAGGTTCCTGAAGAACCGGATCATGGCGTTCCTCAGCCTTCCGCATGCCTCCATCGATCGCCTGGCGCTAGAGCACCATCTCAAGGTGATCGGCAGCCTGGCCGGAACGACGTCGAAGAGCACGGACGCCGTCTGAACCATGTCGACTTTCGAACGCTATCTGACCCTCTGGGTCGCGCTGTGCATTGTCGCGGGCGTGGCCCTCGGCCACATGCTACCAAGCCTGTTCCACGCCATCGGCGCTGCGGAGATCGCCAAAGTCAACATTCCCGTGGCGGGGCTGATCTGGCTCATGGTCATTCCCATGCTGCTGAAGATCGACTTTGCGGCGCTGCGTGAAGTCGGCCAGCATTGGCGCGGCATCGGCGTGACGCTCTTCATCAACTGGGCGGTCAAGCCTTTCTCGATGGCCCTGCTAGGTTGGCTCTTCATCGGCTGGCTGTTCCGGCCATCTCTGCCTGCGGACCAGATCGACTCCTACATCGCAGGGCTGATCATCCTGGCGGCCGCACCTTGCACGGCCATGGTGTTCGTCTGGTCGAACTTGACCAAGGGCGAGCCGCATTTCACCCTGTCGCAGGTCGCCCTCAACGATGCCATCATGGTGGTCGCTTTCGCGCCTATCGTCGGCTTGCTGCTTGGTCTGTCGGCGATCGCGGTCCCATGGGATACGCTCGTCCTGTCCGTCGCCCTCTATATCGTCATTCCCGTCATTATCGCCCAGCTCCTACGCCGCAGCCTCTTGGCAAAAGGTGGCGACGCCGCTCTCCAGAGATTTCTGCGAACGCTGCAGCCCCTATCCCTTGTCGCGCTTCTGGCGACGCTCGTCCTGCTGTTTGGTTTCCAAGGAGGACAGATCATCTCGCAGCCGGTGATCATTGCGCTGCTGGCCGTTCCGATCCTGATCCAGGTCTATTTCAACGCGGGTCTTGCCTACCTGCTCAACCGGGTCTCGGGCGAGAAGCACTGCGTCGCCGGTCCCTCCGCATTGATCGGCGCGTCGAACTTCTTCGAGCTCGCCGTGGCGGCGGCCATCAGCCTGTTCGGCTTCAGTTCTGGCGCAGCGCTTGCCACCGTCGTCGGCGTGCTGGTCGAAGTTCCGGTGATGCTGACGGTTGTGTGGATCGTCAACCACAGCAAGGAATGGTACCAAAGCGGGCCCGCAGTCCGTACTGAAGAGGCTCGGAGGATCGCATGACGGATGTCACCATCTACCATAATCCCGAATGCGGGACGTCCCGCAACACGCTGGCGCTCATCCGCAACGCAGGCGTCGAGCCGAAGATCGTCGAATATCTCAAGACGCCGCCGAGCCGGATCGTTCTCGAGGACCTTATCGCGAAGGCGGGGCTGGCCGTGCGCGAAGCGATCAGGGAGAAGGGAACGCCCTATGCCGAACTTGGCCTGGGCGATCCGTCACTGAGCGACGAGGAGCTGCTCGATGCCATGCTCGAGCATCCGATCCTGATCAATCGTCCCTTCGTGGTGACACCGTGGGGCGTTCGGCTCAGCCGCCCGTCGGAGCTGGTCCTGGACATTCTGCCGCTTCCACAGAAGGGGCCGTTCGCAAAGGAGGATGGCGAGCTCGTTATCGATGTCTCGGGAAATCGCGTTGCCCGACCTGACCGATAGATTCCGGGCAAACCTGCGGCTGCCCGAATGACCCCGGCTGTTCCCCTCGAACGTCGTCGGGCGGCCGTCATCTGGGCGCTCGGCGCGACGCAGATCATCGGATACGGGACACTGTACTACAGCTTCTCGATCCTCGCGCCGGCGATGGCGAGGGACTTCGCCTGGTCTACCGAATGGGTCTTCGGCGTATTCTCGGCCTCATTGCTTTTCGGTGGTCTCGTCGCGCCCTCTGTCGGCCGGTGGATGGATCGCTTCAGTGCCGGACGCATGATGTCGCTCGGGTCCGCGGGGGCGGCGCTTGCTCTGGTCCTGTGTGCGCTCGCGCCCGGCCGCGCGATCTTCATGGCCGGGCTGGTGGCGATTGAAATGGCTTCGACGTTTGTCCTCTACAATGCCGCATTCGCCCTGTTGGTGCAGATCGCGCCCGGAACCGCGCAGAGAAGCATCACCCATCTCACGCTGATCGCCGGTTTCGCCTCGACGCTGTTCTGGCCGATCACATCCCAGCTTCACGAGCACCTCACATGGCGCGAGGTCTATCTGGTCTTCGCCTGTGTCAACCTGCTCGTCTGCCTGCCCATCCATCTGTGGCTGGCCTCCCTGATGAAGGCGGCAAAGGCGAAGGACGCCGGTGTTGTCAGCGCCCCGGTGGTGGTCGCCGGCAGCATTTCGAACGGAAATCGTTCGCGAGCCTTCTTCCTGATGGCGACCGGATTCGCGCTGCAGGGATTCGTGCTTTCGGCGCTCCTGATCCACATGGTACCCCTCTTGACGACAGTCGGGATGGGGACGAGCGCCGTCCTTGTCGGCACGGTCTTCGGGCCTGCCCAGGTGCTCAGCCGCCTCGTCAACATGGTGTTCGCCAAAGGCGTGTCGCCGTTGATCCTGGCCGTGATCTCGGCGGCGCTGCTCGTGGCGGGGCTGGCGGCACTGCTGGCGAGCGCTCCCTCGATTGCGGGAGGTGTCGCATTCGCGATCCTTTTCGGCCTCGGCTCGGGACTGACAAGCATCGTCCAAGGTTCGCTGCCGCTCTATCTGTTCGGTTCGGAGGGATACGGCGCCTTGCTGGGGCGTATCTCCGCGGCGCGTCTCCTGGCCTCGGCCCTGGCTCCGTTCATCTTCGCCTTCCTGATGACCCAGATCGGTACGTGGTCGGCACTGTCGGTCGCCATCCTGCTTGGCGTTGCGGCCGCAGCCGCATTCGCGAGCCTTGCGGGACGAACCATCGCCCCGGGAGCCTGAGCGCTGGCCTTGGAAGGAGACATGGCAGGCCGATCTGCCCGACCTGCGGTGGAACGTCCCGCATGTCGCAGGTTCAGAATTCGTGCTTGAAGCCGAGGGACAGACCCGTTGCGTCGGGGCTGTTGTCTTTCCAATCCCGGTAGATCGTGGTCGAGATCGAGTTCGCGTGGTCGATCTTGAAAGACAGACCGGTGGAAAGCTGCGGCGTTTCGTAGTCGTTGTCCGTGTCGAAGGCGTTGCGATAGCGATAACCGACCGCGTGCCAGGTAGCCCAATCCGTCAGGCGAAGGTCCATACCCACTCTCAGGACATAGTAGGCGAAGGCATCATCCGATCCGCTGAACCGGCCGCCGATCCCGGAACTCCCGACCACCGAGAAAACCTGGCCGAGAGGCATGCGATATCCGATGGTCATTTCCAGGTTCTGGCTGTCCTTGTCTCCTTTCCTCGGGTCGGTGTACTGGAACGAGCCACCAAGGATAACGCCGTTGTCGAAGTTATGCGCGGCGTCGATTTGATACTTCATGTCCTTGGATTTTCCAAAATCATCCGGATCGCGCTCATTGGAGATCTCAAGGCCGATGGAGCTGCTTCCCGCAACGGCGGGAGCCGCGCCCAGCAGGAGGGCTGCCAACGCCCCGTTGAAATAGGCACCGCGCCGCGTCCATCCGTCAGCGCCTGATCGGCAGGTCGAATTGGGTAGGCGGGCATCGATCGATCTAGACCGGCCGATTGGTGCGGTATCTATTGTAAACATCGCAATAGTTCTTCTACATTTGTTCCAAAATAATACAACGAAGCACAGCTTATAAGAAACCATATAAGAAATCGCCAATTTCACCTGTTCGTTGCGGGACGGAGCTGTCGCGAAAGGATCATCTCATGCGTGATGATCACCAATGGAGTCTTCGGTCGCTTCTCCTGGCCGCAACGGTGCCGAACTGGCTGGTCGGCGCTGCCAAGGCGAAGTCGCCGGCACCCAAAAAACAGGCCGCCATTCCAGCGCGTGCGCCACACCGGTCCGACCAGGCCGGCGGCCCCGCGAACGAGCACGAAATCCTGGCTGACGGTGCCGTAGCGAATCCGCCCAGCCACGAGCGCCTCGTGGAAGAATCGTTGGGCACGCCGGCTCAGAGTGGTCAGGTGTCTGTCGCGACGATCGCCCCGGGAGGCGATGCTGCCGCCGGCAGCACGGTGCCGAAAGCGCGGGACTGGCCGATTTCGTCCCAGCACGACCTTCCCGCGGTCGGCGCGGTTGCCTCGGTCCAAACGGCAACGCGATTCCTGGCCGTCGGCGCGGGGCAGGGCGTTGCCGCCGGGCATGCCGGCCCGATCGGGGCGAATGCCGCGGCCAAAGCGGCCACGTCTGGCCAGACCCCGCCATTGCAGGCGCGAGCGCCGGAGCTTGCGAGCTCGGGCCCGGTCCTGGTGATGGGCAAGGTGCCGACGGCCCCTTCCGTCGCCGACCTCATCGGCTACATGCCCTCGCCCACGGACCCCGTGGGCCAGCCCGGAATCCTGCTCTGCTGCGGCGGCTGTGGCTATATCAACTGCCCGACGCGTCTGCTTCAGCAGGGCTCCACCGGCGGAATACAGCTGAACGGACAGAGGCCGGGTAGCGGCCTGCCCGACGGCAGGGACTATGTCCCAAGCGGACAAGCCCGTTTCGGCGCTTCCACGAACGCCGTGATGTCGCGGGATCAGGTCGCGCCTTTCGCCGATTGGCGGGAAAATGCCAAGCCGGTGGACGCGAACATCAACCAGTTGCCGGGTGGCGGTGAGACGGGCACCGGAACCAAGTTCATCGCGAACAAGGAACTCTCGGGGCGGCTGAAAACCGTGACCAAGCCCCAGGCGAAGGCCAAGTCCGTCGCGCAACTGGCAACGGCGACGGCCATGAACCCGATCGTCGAGGAGAACCAGAAGCAGGGAAACCCGGAAAGCGAATGGGGCATTGACGGCGCCGGCGATGCCAACATCGAGGGTTTCGCCACCGACATCAGCGTCAATCGCGGTTCCACCGTCAACTTCAAGATCGACACGGATTCCAATAATTACAGGATCGATATCTATCGGCTGGGCTATTACGGAGGCTTGGGCGCCCGGAAGGTCACGACCATCCAACACACCGGCGTGCAGAACCAGCCCAATCCGCTGCGCGACGCCGCCACCGGCGCCGTGGATGCCGGCAATTGGGCAGTTTCGGCGTCATGGGCGGTGCCGGCCGATGCCGTCTCGGGCGTTTATATTGCGAAGCTGGTCCGCCAGGACGGCACGGCGGGGGAGAACCACATCCCCTTCATTGTGCGCGATGATTCCAGCCAGAGCGACGTCATCTTCCAGACCTCGGACACGACCTGGCAGGCGTATAACGGTTGGGGTGGCGCGAATTTGTACGGCGGCAACGGGCCGGCGACCGGCCAGGGCGCCGGCCGATCGTTTGCGGTGAGCTACAACCGACCCATCGCAACGCGCGGTGGGGTTGGCACCTTCGCCGGCCCGCAGGATTATCTTTTCGGCGCGGAATATGCGGCGATTTCCTGGCTAGAGGAGAACGGCTACGACGTCTCCTACATGGCCGGCGTCGACACCGATCGCCACGGCAGCCTGCTCCTCAACCACAAGCTCTTTCTCGACGTCGGGCATGACGAATACTGGTCGGGACAGCAGCGCGCCAATGTGGAGGCCGCGCGGGACGCTGGCGTGAATCTTTCATTCTGGAGCGGCAACGAGGTCTATTGGCGCACGCGTTGGGGCACCGCCTTCTCAGCCGATGGCACGCCTTATCGTACGCTCATCTGCTACAAGGAGACATGGGCGAATTCGTCGATCGATCCCTCCAACGAATGGACCGGCACGTTTCGCGATCCGCGCTTCAGCCCACCGGCGGTCGGCGGCGCCAGCCCTGAAAATGCACTGACTGGGACGATCTTCCAGGTCGACGATGTCGGCAACAATCTGGGCGCCATCACGATTCCGTTCGACGACGCCAATCTGCGCTTCTGGCGCAACACCAGCGTCGCCAATCTCCAACCCGGCCAGACTGCCACGCTGACCAAGAACTATCTTGGCTACGAGTGGGACGAAGCCTCCGACAACGGCTTCGACCCGGCAGGTCTTGTTCGGCTTTCATCGACCACCCTGCCAGTCACCACCTATCTTCTGGACTACGGCAACACCACGGGTTCCGCCACCGCGACGCACAATTTGACGCTCTATCGCGCCCCGAGCGGGGCGCTCGTGTTCGGAGCGGGGACCGTCTACTGGGCGTGGGGGCTGAGCGACAATCACGACCTGCAGGTGACGCCGACCGATGCGCGCGTGCAGCAGGCGATGATCAACCTGTTCGCCGATATGGGCATTCAGCCGGCGACGCTCCAGTCCGGGCGCGTCGCCGGGGTGGCTTCGACCGACAATACGAGGCCGACCTCCACGATCAACGCTCTGGGGCCCATCGCTGCCGGAAGTGCCGTAACCATTTCCGGAACGGCCACCGATGCGGGCGGCGGCGTCATCGCAGGTGTCGAGGTCTCGACGGATAATGGCGCGAGCTGGCATCCCGCGACCGGCGACGAGACCTGGACCTACAGCTGGAGACCACAGCTCGCGGGCGACTACACGATCCTTTCCCGTGCCGTGGACGACAGTGTGAACGTCGAGACGCCCTCCGCGGGACGCACGGCGACCGTCTCGGGCACGGTCTACACGACGCTGTTTGCACCGACGGCCACGCCGGCAGTCGTCAACACGACGGATGCGAGCGCGGTGGAATTGGGGGTCAAGTTCCAATCTTCGGTGGCGGGCACGATCAATGGCCTACGCTATTACAAGAGCAGCCAGGATACCGGCACCCATACTGGTGCGCTGTGGTCCAGTACCGGCACGAAGCTGGCGAGCCTCACCTTCACCAACGAGACGACCACCGGATGGCAGATCGCGACCTTCTCCTCGCCGGTCGCGATCACGCCGGGCGTGACCTATACAGCTTCCTATCACACCAACACAGGTCACTATTCCACCACCACCAATTATTTCACCTCCAATGTGACGAACGGCCCCTTGACGGCGCCTGCTGCTGGAAACGGTGTCTTCACCTATGGCAGCACCAGCCAGTTCCCGACGAGCACGTTCCAGTCGACCAATTTCTGGGTCGACGTCCTGTTCGCCCCCGGCACTGGGAACGCCGTGCCGACGGCCGTTGCCGACACGGGGGACGCCACGGAGAAGGGCGGTGTTGCCAATGGGTCGGGCGGTTCTCCCGCGACGGGCAACGTGCTCACCAACGATACCGATCCAGACAGCGGCGACACCAAGACCGTCACCGCCATCCGCTTCGGGACGACGAATGGAACGCTC
>Ga0182740_1000442_pt1 | contig 47925 bp, 46 predicted proteins | sample eDN5th37CKraftBY_FD_128872 | JGI IMG/M metagenome (GOLD analysis project Ga0182740, IMG submission 128872) | Enriched backyard soil microbial communities from Emeryville, California, USA - eDNA 5th pass 37_C Kraft BY (version 2) (version 2) | ecosystem: Environmental > Terrestrial > Soil >...
CCGCGACACCGACTTCGCCAAGGAAACCGCCGAACTGACCCGCACCCAGATCCTGCAGCAGGCCGGCACGGCCATGCTGGCCCAGGCCAACCAGGTGCCCCAGAACGTGATGTCCCTGCTGCGCTAAGCGCCGCCGCTCCACCCTTCTCGATAGTTCCCTGTCGTCACGGACGGATTCGTCTCCCTCCGTTTGGCAGTACCCCAACCCCCGCCGGCGACGGCGGGGTTTTTTTTTTGCTTACCGCTCGACTGGCACAAACCCTGCATCACCGTGCAGGCCTGCATTTCTCACCAGCACGCCGGACCCACGGCGGCGGTGGGAGACGGAGAAATGCGGGCTAAAGAACGGTTCCCGCGGGCCGTTATTGGTACTGCACGGGCGGGTCCCATTCGTGACCGGATGGCGACCCGCCCGGCCTCCCTTTTTGCGGAAAGGGTCAGACAGGAGACAGGGCAATGGCAGACTATTCATTGGGTTACGGCGGTGTCGGCTCCGGCATGGACATCAGCGGCATGGTCGAGCAGCTGGTCGCCGCCGATCGCAAGCCCGCCGACAACCGGCTCAACCGCATCGAGAGCCAGGCCAAGTTCAAGCTGTCCGCCATCGGCACCGTCAGCTCGGCGTTCAGTACGCTGGACACCGCGCTCAAGGCCCTGAAGTCCGCCACGGCCTTCGACGTACGCATCGTGAAGTCGGCCACCGACACCGTCGCGGCAGCCACCGTCTCCAGCGGCACGCCCAACGGCACCTACAACGTGGAAGTGGTCGAGCTGGCCACCGCCAACAAATGGATCACCAACGCGCCGGTCGCCGCCGGGCAGACCTTCGGCGCCGGCCAATTGACGCTGACCGTCGGCGGCGAGTCGCTGGCCATCGATATCGCCGAGGGCGCCACCCTGCAGGACGTGCGCAGCGCCATCAACGATGCCGCGCGCAGCAGGGGCGTGCAGGCCAGCGTTCTCACCTCCAACGATGGGCAGTACCTGTCGGTGTCCTCGGACAAGACCGGTGCGGCCAACGGCATCACCCTCGCCTTCACCTCCGGCGGCAGCGACCTGCAATCGCTTGTCGGCAGCCTGCAGGAGCGGGTTCCGGCGGCGGACGCCGTGGTCAGGATCGACGGCCTGACCGTCACCGCCAGCGGCAACAAGATCACCGAGGCCGTCCCCGGGCTGACCCTGGACCTGAAGGCCAAGGGCACCAGCACCGTCACCGTATCCACCGACACCGCGGCCGCCAGCAAGCTGATCCAGGATGTCGTCAACGCTTACAACACCGCCATCGGCGCCATCAATGCGTCGACGAAATACAACGCCGAGACCGACGAGCCCTCCGCCCTGACCGGCGACGCGCAGATGCGCAGCGCCTCCGGGCAACTGCGCAGCATGATGGGCAACCTGCTCGGCGATCTGGCCGCACAGGGGCTGGACGCCAAGACGCTGGGCCTGCAGACCAAGGGCTACCCGTCCTCCGATGGCACGCTGGTGTTCGACAGCAGCAAGTTCACCGCGGCCCTGACCGCCGACCCGCAGAAGATCAGCACCGCCTTCACCGGCGAAACCGGATTTGCCGGCACGCTGCAGAAGGCCGTGGGCAGCTACATCGGCACCGATGGCGCCTTCACCCTGCGCACCAACGGACTGAATGCGCAGATCAAGGACGTCACGGCACAGCGCGCCGCACTGGACGCGCGCATGGAAGCCGTCGGGAACCGGTACAAGGCCCAGTTCGTCGCCATGGACGCGCTGGTCGGCCAGATGAGCAGCACCAGCAACTACCTCGCCCAGCAACTGGCCTCTCTGTCCAGCCAGACCGGTTAAGCAATGTGGTCGTGCGGCGCACGCCTGCGCCACTGCCCCAGGAGATCACCTAATGTCACTTCAGTCGTATGCCGCGCAGTACCGCAACACCGGCCTCAGCAGCGCGGTGATGGAAGCGGATCCGCACCGTCTGGTGGCCCTGCTGCTGGCCGGCGCCTGCGAACGCCTGCGCCTGGCGGAAGCCTGCGTGGCGCGCGGCGACCTGGCGCGCAAGGGCAAGGCGATCGGCGAGGTCAGCGCGATCATCGGGCACCTCAACGGATCGCTGGATCACGAAGCGGGCGGCGACATCGCCGGCAGCCTGTCCGCCCTTTACGACTACGTGCAGACCCGCCTGATCGAGGCCAACCTGCACAACGATGCGTCCGCCCTGCGCGAATCGCTGGACCTGCTGGGCGAAATCGAATCGGCGTGGAACGCGATCCCGCCAGAACAACGCCACGCGCCGGCGATGGCCGCCGCGCGATGAGCGCCGCGCCGGCCCTCGACGACCTGTTCGACCAGCTGAACGCCATGCGGCGCGCGCTGCACGCGGGCGATCTGGAGGACGTCGAGCGCCTGCTCAACCGCCACGATCACGACGTGCGCGCCTTCCTGCACGCGGACGACGGCCGGGCAGCCGGCTGCCACGACCTGGCCTCGCTGCTGCGCGCGCAACTGGAAGTGCAGAAGACCATGCAGGATGCGCGCGAGCAGGCCCGCATCCGCATGCATGCCAGCCAGCGCGCAGACCGCGCGGCGCGCGCCTATCTGTCCGTCGTGGAGGGATGAACCATGACCACACCGACCGTCCTGGTGGAACATCCGGCCGAACATGTCCTGTTCGATGGTGCACTCACCTGCGACGTGGTGCTGCCGGCGCACTTCGACACCGGCGCGCGCGTGGTGATGCAGGCGACCTCCGAAGCGCTGCTCAAGGGATTGGCCATCGCCGAAGACGTGCGTGGCGACGATCCCGATGAACGCAAGGAAGCCACCCCCACCCAGCAGCGCATCGAGGCCAAGCTTGACCTGGTGCTGTCGTTGCTGGGACGCCTCGCACGCCGCCATGAAGGTGCCCCGCCCCCCACGGCGTTGCGCTGGTCGCACCGCGGCATGAGGCTCGATGCGACCTCGCCGACGGCGTGCGTCGAGGGCGCGCCGGGCGTCGTGGTCGTGCAGCCGGCCGCCTGGCTGAGCGACCAGATCGAATTGCCGGTGGTCGTACTGGCCCAGGTGGAGGGTTCGCAGGGCCTGCACCATCTGTGGCTGCAGTTCGATGCGCTGAACGCCGGCCTGGCCGAAGCGATGGACCGCCATCTGTTCCGCCTGCACCGCCGCCAGATCGCGGAAGCCCGGCAGTCGCAGGCGACCCGCCTGTAACGCCGTTTTGCGCGCGCCGGGCCCACGCCCATCGCAACACGATGCGCCCGTCACAGCACGAGGCAGTGGTAATCGCGGTTTCTGCGGCGCCCAGGACCCATCAATTGTGACTGGCGTCGTGGTTTCACACCTCCATCGCGATTCTGAATTGGCGCGGCCCCGGCCCGCCGCTATCGTGACATCACCCTACGACGCGACAGCAGCTGATTCCTCCCGTGCGTGTACTCATCGTCGACGACCACACCCTGGTCCGCGCCGGTATCGGCCGGCTGCTGCAGGCGTTGCCTGACGTCGATGTCGTGGCGGAGGCCTGCAATGGCCAGCAGGCATTGGACATGGCGGCGATCCATCGCCCCGACCTGATCCTGCTGGACCTGTCCCTGCCCGACCGCAGTGGCCTGGACCTGCTGCCCCTGCTGCGCGAGTCGCTGCCGCAGACGCGCGTGGTGATCATGTCCATGCACAACGATCCCACCCAGGTGCGCGTGGCGCTGGACCGGGGATGCGCAGGCTTCGTCGTCAAGGAAGCCGCCCCGATGGAACTGGAGCTGGCCCTGCGTGCCGCCGCCGACGGACAGGTGTTCCTCAGCCCGCAGGTGTCTTCCAAGATGCTGGCCCCGATGCTCAACTCGCAGCGTCCCACCGGTGTTGCGGCGCTGTCGCCGCGCCAGCGGGAGATCCTGCGCCAACTGGGCAGCGGCATGAGCAGCAAGGAAATCGCCGCGCAGCTGGGCATCAGCGTCAAGACGGTCGAAACCCATCGTGCCCGCATGATGGAATCGCTGGGCTGCCGCCGTGCCAACGATCTGCTGCTGCTGGCCGCGCGCCACCAGAACGAACTGGCCTGAGCCTTGCAGCAACGGCGTGGATGACCCCGCCGGCGACGGATTCCCGTTGCCTCGCCGCCCTCACGGGCACCTCCCATCGACGATAACCCGACGCTGTAGGGGAAACCCTGACAGCCCGTGGGGCGTGCCCGCATCACGACCAGAAACGCCCTGATTTTTTTTCCGTCACCCGCCCCGCAAAGTGTCAACACGATGTGAAGCCGACCACGGCATGCCATCGAATCGGGGACAACGGGAATGAAGACGGGAATTTCCACCCAGCTCGGGCAGCAACTCCACCTGACGCCGCAACTGCTGCAGTCGATCCGGCTGCTGCAGCTGGATGGCCTGCAGCTGGAAATGGAAGTGCGGCGCGCGCTGGACCTCAATCCACTGCTGGAAGTGGAAGAAGCGCAGGACGCCGAACAGAACGGCGAGATCGAGGTGCTGCCCGCGCAGGATGCCGCCGCCACCGAAGTCGCCGCCTTCGACGAACTGCCCGAGTCCAACCTGTGGGACGTGCCGGGTACCAGCTGGCAGGACGGCGACGACGACCGCATGCAGCGCGTGGCCGCCGGCGAATCCAGCGACCCGCACGTGCGCGTGCTCGACCGCCTGGCGCTGGAACTAGATGAGCGCGCGCTGGACGTGGTCGCGTTCTGGCTGGAGAACACCAACGATGCCGGCTATCTGGAGCAGGCGCCCGAGACCTTGGCGCTGCTGGCGTCGGCCCGCTTCGACCTGAGCACCGACGCCGTGCTCGCGTTGCGCGATCGCCTGCTGCGTGGCGAGTTTCCCGGCCTGACCGCCGCCGACGTGCGCGAGTGTCTGCTGGTGCAGCTGGACTGCCTGCACGGCCGCGTGCCGGGGCGTCATGTCGCCCGCCGCATCGTCACCGACGGCCTGGCGTTGCTGGCCGCGCACGAATACGACGCCCTCGCCCGCCTGCTCGACCTGGACAGCGAGCAGGTGATGGAAGGCGTGCGCCTGGTGCTGTCGCTGGATGCGCGCCCCGGCGCGTCGCTGGCCCCGGCGCCGACGGGCTACATCGTGCCCGATGTGGTGGCGTGGCATGCCGACTGCGCCTGGCGCGTGGCGCTGAATCCGGCCACCACGCCGCGGGTGCGCGTGAACCCCCTGCAGGAGCACGCGCTGGAACAGGCAGGCCCGTCCGAGGGCGCCGGCAAGCTGCGCGAACTGCTGCAGGAAGCGCGCTGGCTGACCCGTGGCCTCTCGATCCGTTACGACACCCTGCTGCGCACGGCGCGCGCCATCGTCGAACGCCAGGCCGGCTTCCTCGCCCAGGGCGATGAAGCGATGGCGCCGCTGACGCTGAAGGAAATCGCCGATGCCATCGGCATGCACGAATCCACCGTCTCGCGCATCACCACCGGCAAGTACATGCAGACCCCGCGCGGCACGTTCGAGCTGAAGCACTTCTTCGCCGTGCGCCTGGAAGGCGCCAACGTGTCCGGCCCCGCCGTGCGCGCGATGGTGCGCCGCCTGATCGATTCCGAGCCGGCCGGCAAGCCGCTGGCCGACGAGGCCATCGCCGGCCTGCTGGCGCGCCAGGGCATCCACATTGCCCGCAGAACTGTGGCGAAGTACCGGGAACAGCTCGATATCGCTCCCGCCCGGGAACGCCGACGCGCTACCGTATCGGTCTTGGCCAAGGCCGGATAACGGAGCACGAACGCAATGAGCAAGATCACCGTACTGCTGGTGGACGACCACGAAGGCTTCATCAACGCCGCCCTGCGCCATCTGCGCAAGGTGGAGTGGCTGGAGATCGTGGGCCGCGCCAGCAATGGCCTGGAAGCCATCGAGCGCTCCGAGACCCTGCGTCCGGATGTGGTGCTGATGGACTTGGCCATGCCGGAGATGGGCGGCCTGCAGGCCACCCGCCTGATCAAGACCCAGGACGCTCCGCCGTTCATCGTGATCGCCAGCCATTTCGACGACGCCGAGCACCGCGAACACGCGATGCGCGCCGGCGCCGACGATTTCGTCAGCAAGCTTTCCTACATCCAGGAAGTCTTGCCCATCCTCGAGAAGTTCAAAGACCGCCGCCATGAGTGAATCCCGCATCCTCGTCATCGACGCCGACGCCCCGCGTGCCGAACGCCTGGCCGGCCTGCTCGAATTCATGGACCTGACACCCCGCTGGGTCGCCAGCGCCGGTGACGTGGATGTCCGTCGCCAGCGTCCGCACGACTGGCTGGCGGTGGTCGTCGGCACGGTGGACGACCAGAAGGCCGCCGACGCCTTCTTCGCCTGGCTGGGCAAGGCCCAGCTGCCCCCTCCGGTGCTGCTGCTGGAAAGCGACACGGCGGCCTTCGCCGCTGCGCACGGCCTGCACGAAGCCGGCGTGTGGACGCTGGAAAGCCCGATCCGCCATGCCCAGCTGGAAGCCTGCCTGCGCCGCGCCAGCCTCAAGCGCCTGGATACCGAACACCAGGCCCAGCAGGTCACGACCAGCGGCCCCACCGGCAACAGCCCCGCAGTCACCCGCCTGCGCCGCATGATCGAGCAGGTCGCCAGCTTCGACACCACGGTGCTGGTGCTGGGCGAATCAGGCACCGGCAAGGAAGTGGTGGCGCGCGCCATCCACGACCAGTCGCCGCGCCGCGACGGACCGTTCGTGGCCATCAACTGCGGCGCCATCCCGCCCGACCTGCTGGAAAGCGAGCTGTTCGGCCACGAGAAGGGTGCGTTCACCGGTGCGCTGAGCGCGCGCAAGGGCCGCTTCGAGATGGCCGAAGGCGGTACCCTGCTGCTGGACGAGATCGGCGACATGAGCCTGCCGATGCAGGTCAAGCTGCTGCGCGTGCTGCAGGAGCGCAGCTTCGAACGCGTCGGCGGCAACCAGACCATCCGCTGCAATGTGCGCGTGATCGCCGCCACCCACCGCAACCTGGAAGCGCGGATCGCCGACGGTCACTTCCGCGAGGACCTGTTCTACCGCCTCAACGTGTTCCCCATCGAGATGCCCGCGCTGCGCGAGCGCGCCGACGACCTGCCCGACCTGGTGATGACCATCGCCGCGCAGCTGTCCCGCACCGGCCGCGGCGAAGTGCGCTTCGCCAACGAGACGCTGCAGGCCCTGCGCCTGTATGCCTGGCCGGGCAACGTGCGCGAGCTGACCAACCTGGTGGAACGCCTGGCGGTGCTGCATCCGGGCGGACTGGTGCGCGTGGCCGACCTGCCCAAGCGCTACCAGCCCGAGCACCTGGATGCCGTGGCCGCGGAAGCCGCCGCCGTGCCCGCGCAGCCCGCCGCTGCCGCACCGTCCATGGCGACCGCCGTCACCCCGACCACCATCGCCGCCGCGGCCGTGGTACCGGCCGACCGCCTGCCGGAGGCGGGCATCGACCTGCGCGAACACATCGCCCAGATCGAGCTCAACCTGATCCGCGATGCGCTGGACCGCGCCGGCGGCGTGGTCGCGCACGCGGCCCAGCTGCTGGGCCTGCGCCGCACCACGCTGGTGGAAAAGCTGCGCAAGTACGGAGTGGAGCGCGAAGACGTGGCCCTGGCGACGGAAAACTGACTGGCGGCGGGGCGCGGTTCCGGCACGGGTCTTGCAGCTGATCACGCAAGACATTCCGACGACCGAAGCATCCGCCCATGTCCGACGTCACCTCCATCCTCTCGCAGATCCGCAGCTACCAGCACCAGATGGGGACGCGCGCGCTGGAGCCCAATCCGGGCGCCTTCGCCCCCAACCGGGTCGGTCTGGAGCAGCCGGGCGTCAAGGCGCCCAGCTTCGGCGAGACGCTGCAGAACGCGCTGGAAGGCGTCAACGGCGCGCAGAAGAACGCCGGCGCGCTGGCGCAGGCCTTCGAACTGGGCGATCCGCGCGCGGACCTGGCGCGGGTGATGGTGGCGGCGCAGCAGTCGCAGGTCGCCTTCCGCGCCACCGTCGAAGTGCGCAACCGCCTGGTGCAGGCCTACCAGGACGTCATGAACATGCCGCTGTGATGCGGTCCCGCTGATCCGACCCCCTACCGAACCGATCCGTCGCCATGGCCCTCACGCTGTCCAAGGAAGCCCTGAAGGAATCGCTGACCGCCGACAAGGCCGGTGCGGCGCTGACCAAGATCCAGGATGCGCGCGTGTTCAAGCAGATGGGCACGCTGCTGATGATCGCCGGCGCGGTCGCGCTGGGCCTGTTCGTGTTCTTCTGGTCGCAGAAGCCGGCCTACACCCCGCTCTACACCGGCCTGGACGCCAAGGCCACCGCCGAAGCCACCGACATGCTGCGCGCGGCGCAGATCCCGTTCCAGCTGGACCAGGCCACCAGCGCGATCTCCGTGCCGGAAGAGAACCTGCACGACGCTCGCCTGAAGCTGGCGGGCGCCGGCCTGGCCGAGAGCGGCCGCCTGGGCTTCGAGATGATGGAGCGCGATCCCGGCTTCGGCGTCAGCCAGTTCGTCGAGAACGCGCGCTACCAGCACGCACTGGAAACCGAACTGGTGCGCACCATCACCACCCTGCGCCCGGTACGCGATGCGCGCGTGCACCTGGCCATCCCCAAACCCAGCGCCTTCACCCGCCAGCGCGAAGTCGCCAGCGCGTCAGTCGTGCTGGACCTGCGCTCCGGCGCCATGCTGGAACGCAACCAGGTGGACGCCATCGTGCACCTGGTGTCGTCGTCCATCCCCGACCTGGCACCGGAACGCGTCACCGTGGTCGACCAGAGCGGCCGCATGCTCACCATCAGCGATCCGAACAGCGAGGCCGCGCTCAATGCCGCCCAGTTCGAGCGCGTGCGCAAGCTGGAGACCTCCTTCAACGACCGCATCCGCGAACTGCTGGAACCGCTGACCGGTCCCGGCCGCGTGAATGCCGAAGTCGCCGTGGACATGGATTTCTCGGTCACCGAGGAGGCCCGCGAGACCTTCGCCAACGATCCCGCCAAGATCCGCAGCGAACAGGTCAGCCAGAACACCGTCGCCGGCACCGGCCCCGAAGGCGTCCCCGGCGCCACCAGCAACACCCCGCCCGGCCCGAACGCCGCGGCCGCGCCCAACCCCGCCGCCCCGGTGGAGACCAGCAGCAGCGCCACCCGCAACTTCGAGATGGATCGCACGCTGCAGCACACCCGGCAGCCCGCCGGCCGCGTGCGTCGCGTCACCGCCGCCGTGCTGGTCGACCACGTGCCGCGCACGGGCGAGAACGGCAAGGTCGTGATGACCGCGCTGGATGCCGCCACCCTTGCGCGCATCGAAGCGCTGGTGAAGGAAGCCGTGGGCTTTGACGCCGCGCGCGGCGACTCGGTGTCGGTGATGAACGCCCCGTTCGTGCGCGAGACCGACAAGCCGGAGGACGTCCCCTTCTGGGAAAGCCCGTGGCTGCACAACCCGCTGCTGCGCGACATCGCGCGTTACGGCCTGGGTGCGCTGGTGGTGATCGCGCTGCTGTTCGGCGTGCTGCGCCCGGCGATGCGCCAGATCATCCATCCGACCGGCAGGCCGAAGGCGCAGGCCGACGAGGACGACGTGGACATCAGCGTGGTCGACGCCGATGGCGATGAGGGCGTGGTCGCCACGCTGTCGCACGAGCATGCGCCACCGCTGCGCGCCCTGCCCTCGGACGCGTACGAAGACCGGCTACGCCAGGCGCGCGAGGCGGTGAAGGCCGATTCCAAGCAGGTGGCCCAGGTCGTCAAGGATTGGGTGGCCAGCGATGAGTAACGCGAACGACAACGCACTGACCGGCGTCCAGCGCGCGGCCGTGCTGCTGCTCTCGCTGGGCGAGGAGGACGCCGCCGAAGTCCTCAAGCACATGAACGCCAAGGAGGTGCAGAAGCTCGGCATCGCCATGGCCACCATCTCCGGCGTGAGCCGCGAGCAGGTCATGCAGGTGATCTCCACCTTCGGCGAGGCCTTGGACAAGCAGACCTCGCTGGGCATGGGCGCCGACGACTACGTGCGCAAGGTGCTGGTGCAGGCCCTGGGCGAAGACAAGGCCGGCAGCCTGATCGACCGCATCCTGCTGGGACGCAACACCACCGGCCTGGACACGCTGAAGTGGATGGATCCGCGCGCCATCGCCGACCTGGTCCGCAACGAGCACCCGCAGATCATCGCCATCGTGCTGGCCCACCTGGACAGCGATCAGGCCGCGGAAACGCTGAAGCTGCTGGCCGAGCGCACGCGCACCGACGTGCTGCTGCGCATCGCCACGCTGGACGGCATTCCGCCCAATGCGCTGAACGAACTCAACGAGATCATGGAACGCCAGTTCGCCGGCAACCAGAACCTGAAAGCCTCCAGCATCGGCGGCGTGAAGGTGGCGGCCAACATCCTCAACTTCATGGACTCCGGCCAGGACCAGGTGATCCTGGGCAGCATCACCCAGGTCGACGCCGACCTGGGCGCGCGCATCCAGGACCTGATGTTCGTGTTCGACAACCTCGCCGACCTGGGCGACCGCGAACTGCAGGCGCTGCTGCGCGAAGTGCCGAACGACCGCCTGGGCCTGGCCCTGCGCGGTGCCGACGCGAAGGTGAAGGAAAAGATCACCCGCAACATGTCCCAGCGCGCGGCGCAGATCCTGCTGGAAGACATGGAAGCGCGCGGCCCGGTACGCCTGTCCGATGTTGAAGGCGCGCAGAAGGAAATCCTGGCCATCGTCCGCCGCCTGGCGGACCAGGGCGTCATCTCGCTGATGGCCAGCGCCGAGGAAATGGTATGACCGTGGCTTCGCCGATGCGCTGGATGCCCGCGCCGCTGGACGTGGTGGTGTCGGCGACGGCACCCGAGGAGCAGGCGCCGCCGCCGGTGCCACCGACGCTGGAAGAGATCCAGGCCATCCAGGACGCCGCCTACCGCGAAGGCCTGGAACGCGGACTCGCCGAAGGCCATGCCGAGGGCTTCGCCCAGGGGCAGGCGGAGGTCCGTCGTCTCGCCGCGCAGATGGAAGGCATCCTGGACAACTTCTCGCGGCCCCTGGACCGTCTGGAGAACGAAGTCGTCGCCGCACTCTCCGAACTCGCCGTGCGCATCGCCGGTGCCCTCGTCGGCCGCGCCTACCAGACCGACCCGGTCCTGCTGCAGGAACTGGCCACGACCGCGCTGGACGCCGTCGGCGGCGCGCAGCGCGAAGTCGAACTGCGCCTGCATCCGGACGACATCGCCGCACTGACCCCCGTGCTGGCCATGACCGCGCACACCCGCCTGACCGCCGACACCAGCCTCACCCGCGGCGACCTGCGCGTGCATGCCGAGAGCGTGCGCATCGACGGCACCCTGGAAGCGCGCCTGCGGGGCGCGCTGGAAACCGTGCTCAACCGGAGCACGCGCGCATGAGCGCCCAACCCCTGGAGTGGCTGACCGCACGCGACCTGCGCCTGGCCACGCGGCTGTCGCAGATCAATCCCGAACTGGGCGGCCGCGGCCTGATCCGCGAAGGCATCCTGCGGCGCGCCGTCGGCCTGACCCTGGAAGCCATCGGCTGCGAAGCGCCCATGGGCGCCACCTGCAAGGTGGAAGTCGTCGATGGCGGTTGGGTCGATGCCGAAGTCGTCGGCTTCTCCGGCGAACGCACCTACCTGATGCCCAGCGCCGAACTGCACGGCCTGCTGCCGAATGCGCGCGTGGTGCCGTCGCGTCGCCGTGGCGGCGTGGAAGTCGGCGAAGGCCTGCTGGGGCGCGTGATCGACAGCGACGGCGTGCCGCTCGACGGCCGCGGCCCGATCCGCGCCGAGGGCAGCGTCAGCCTGGCGGGCATGGCGATCAACCCGCTCTCGCGCGAGCCCATCACCCAGCCGCTGGATGTCGGCGTGCGCGCGATCAACGCCCTGCTTCCCATCGGTCGCGGCCAGCGCGTAGGCCTGTTCGCCGGTTCGGGCGTGGGCAAGTCGACGCTGCTGGGCATGATGACGCGCTACACCGCCGCCGACGTGATCGTCGTCGGCCTGATCGGCGAACGCGGCCGCGAAGTGCGCGATTTCGTCGAGACCACGCTGGGCCCGTCCGGCCTGGCGCGCGCCGTCGTCGTGGCCAGCCCGGCCGACCGTCCGCCGCTGGCGCGCCTGCAGGGTGCGTACCGCGCCACCGCCATTGCCGAATGGTTCCGCGACCAAGGCCTGAACGTGCTGCTGCTGATGGATTCGCTGACCCGCTTCGCCCAGGCGCAGCGCGAGATCGGCCTGTCGGTCGGAGAACCGCCGACGACACGCGGTTATCCGCCTTCCGTGTTCGCGCGCCTGCCGGCGCTGGTCGAGCGCGCGGGCAATGGCGCCAAGGGGCGCGGTTCCATCACCGCTTTCTACACCGTGCTGACCGAAGGCGACGACCCGCAGGACCCCATCGCCGACGCCGCGCGCGCGATCCTGGACGGCCACATCCTGCTCTCGCGCCGCGTGGCCGACAGCGGGCTGTACCCGGCCATCGACGTGGAATCCTCGGTCAGCCGCGTGGTCACCGAGATCGCCGACGAAACCTGGCGCGATCGCATCCGCAAGCTCAAGCGCCTGCTGTCCGCCTATACCAGCAACCGCGACCTGATCGCCATCGGCGCCTACCAGCGCGGCAACGATCCGACCGTGGATGAGGCGCTGGAACGCTGGCCGGAGATCGTCGAATTCCTCGGCCAGGACGTGGCGCGCGCGGCGGACCTGCCGAGCAGTCGCGCCGCCCTCGAAGCCCTGATCCAACGCAACGCCGCCGCCGGCATCCCCGTGCCGCCCGGCCTGCCGTAACGCAAGGAACCCGCCATGATCCAGTCCCGCCGAATCGACCCCCTGCTGCGCCGCGCGCAGGAGCACGAAGATTCCGTCGCCCGCGACCTGGCCGAGCGCCAGCGCACGCTGGCGCAGCACGAATCCAGGCTGGAAGAGCTGCGCCAGTACGCCGAGGACTACGCCAACAGCCAGATGGCGGCCACCAGCCCGGCACAGCTGGCGAACCGCCGCGCCTTCCTCGAGCGCATCGACCAGGCCCTCAAGCAGCAATTGCAGAACGTCGACCGCAGCCGCGCCAGCGTCGACATCGAACGCGACCGCCTGCTGCTGGCCAGCCGCGACAAGCAGGTGCTGGAACAACTGGCCGCCAGCTATCGCGTGCAGGAGCGGCAGATCGTGGACCGGCGCGACCAGCGCGAGATGGACGACCTGGGCGCGCGGCGTGCGCGCCTGGCCGCTGCCGCACGGGAAAGCGAGGACGCCTGATGCCGTCGCCGACCTCCGCCCTGTCGTTCGCCACCCCGGCGTCCGCGCCTGCGACGACGCCGGCCAACGCCACGATGTCCAACGACGATGGCTCGGCGACGAAGAAGCCTGCGTTCGACGACATGGTCCGTCGTCCCGCCAGGCGCGACGACGCAGCGCGCACGCAGACCTCGCGCGCCGGCGAAGCGAAGGACCGTGCCGCGCCGCGTCCGGAGCGGACTGCCGGCAGACCGGAAGAGGCTGCACCCGCGTCCACCGAGAAGGACACCACCGAGGAGGCGCTCGCCGCATCCTCGGTGCCGCCGATCCTGATGGAGCTGCCGCCGATCCAGGCGCCAACGCCTCTGGCGGCGGCGGCCGTGGTGGTGGCCGAACCGATCGGCAATCCGCTGCTCGCGGGCGCCCAGCTCGTGCCCAGCGCACCCGTTCACGCCGATGGCCTGCCGACGGGTGGCGCGACGGCGATGCCCGCCGCGCTGATGTCCGCCTCTCTGCCGGACATGGCGGTCGGCATCCCGCCCGACACCTCGCCTGACAGCACAACGCCCGTGCCTGCCGGCACGGCGACAACGTCGCAACCCGCTTCTGCAGCGACCGACGCCAAGGCACCGCTGCAGAACCTGCTGTCGTTCGCCGCGCATCTGGCCACGGGCCAGGTGGCGGCGGCCGTGCCTGATGCGATCCACCTGGGTCGCGACCTGGTCGATGCCTTCCGCAGCGAGGAAGGCGATGCCCCCACGCCGACCGGCAATCTGCTGGCCGGCGTCGGCGCCTCCAACGCATCGCTTGGCCTGGCGCGCACCGAGACCGTCAACGCGATGGAGGCCCCCAGTGCGGACCTCCATGGCGGCCACTTCGACGAAGACATCGGCGATGCCGTGCGCTGGATGGCCGACCAGAAGATCGGCCATGCGCACATCAAGGTGACCCCGAACGACCTCGGCACGGTGGAGATCCGCCTGCGCCTGGACGGCGACCGCGTGCACGCCGACTTCAGCAGCGCCCAGGCCGAGGTCCGCCAGGCGCTGGAAAACGGCCTGCCCCGCCTGCGCGACATGCTGGGCCAGCACGGCTTCCAGCTCGCCCATGCCGATGTCGGCCAGCAGCACACGCCGCCGTCGCAGGGTGCCGCCCCGCCACACGGCGAAAGCCCCGCCGATACCGAAGCCCTCACCGAGACGCCCCGCACCGTCCGCATGACCGCACGCGGGCTGGTGGACGCCTACGCATGACGATGGGTGACGTTGTGGGAGCGACGTAAGTCGCGAACGTCGCCCCCGGTGTGTCCGGGAGCGTCGGGAAAGAGGCGTTGCGTGACGGCCATCGCGACTTACGTCGCTCCCACGTCGGGAGTCCGTCGGCCTGAGCGCCGTCAAAACCCCGTCGGCCTTCCCCATGAACCCCGGCACGCCGCTTGCATCCCCTGGACCGACCCCTCAGGAGATCCCGCGCCGTGGCAGCCGCCGACAAGACCGCAAGCAAATCCAAGGCCGACAAGGGCGACAAGCCCAAGGGCGGCAAGTCGCTGCTGACCATCGGCCTGGTGGCCGTGATCGCGGCCGGCGCCGCCGGCGGTGGCGCGTGGTACTTCGCCAGCCACGCCGGCAAGGACGTGAAGCCCGATGCCCCGAAGGCCAAGAGCCCCGGCGAGGTGCCTGCCCCGGCGCAGTACTTCGCGCTGGAGCCGCCTTTCGTGGTGAACCTGGTCGGCGAGACCGGCGGCGCCCGCTACCTGCAGGTGGAAGTGCAGCTGATGACCCGCGACCCGGAATCGCTGAAAGCCATCGAACTGCATGCGCCGGCGATCCGCGCGCGCCTGCTGATGCTGTTCGCCCAGCAGGACGCCGCCAGCCTGATGTCGCGCGAAGGCAAGGAACGCCTGCAAAACGCCGCCCTGGGCGAAGTGAAGGCCCTGCTGGTGGCCGAGACCGGCAAGCCGTCCGCCGAGTCGCTGCTGTTCACCAGCTTCGTGATGCAGTGACGGACGCCCGCCGCCATGATGACCAGTGACCTGCTGTCGCAAGACGAGATCGACGCCCTGCTCAACGGCGTCGATTCCGGCGCGATCGAGACCGAGGAACCGCCGCAAGACCCCACGGTCGCGCGCACCTACGATTTCGCCAGCCAGGACCGCATCGTGCGCGGCCGGCTGCCCACGCTGGAGATGATCAACGAGCGCTTCGTGCGCACCTGGCGGATCGGCCTGTTCAACCTGTTGCGCCGCTCGGCCGAGCTGTCGGTGCGCGGCATCGAGACCATCAAGTTCAGCGAATACCTGCACTCGCTGTACGTGCCCACCAACCTCAACCTGATCAAGTTCAAGCCGCTGCGCGGCGTGGGCCTGATCGTGTTCGAACCCAAGCTGGTGTTCACCATGGTGGACAACTTCTTCGGCGGCGACGGCCGCTATCCGGCCAAGATCGAAGGGCGCGAGTTCACCGCCACCGAAATGCGGGTGATCCAGTTGCTGCTCAAGCAGACCTTCGCCGACCTCATCGACGCCTGGGCGCCGGTGATGCCGGTGGATTTCGAGTACATCACCAGCGAGGTCAATCCGCACTTCGCCAACATCGTCAGCCCGCGTGAATACGTGGTGGTCAGCCGCTTCCACGTGGAACTGGACGGCGGCGGCGGCGATCTGCACGTCACCCTGCCCTATTCCATGCTGGAGCCGATCCGCGAACTGCTGGATGCCGGCATCCAGTCCGACCGCGTGCACGACGACGACAGCTTCCGCGTCACCCTGCACGAACAGCTGCGCGGCGCCGAGGTCACCGTCTCCAGCGTGCTGGCGCACAAGCAGCTCAGCCTGCGCCAGCTCACCGGCCTGAAGGTCGGCGACATCCTGCCGATCGACCTGCCGAAGGTGGTGCCGGTCTGCGTCGAACAAGTGCCGGTGTTCACCGGCGAGTTCGGCATCTCCAACGGCCTGAACGCCGTGAAGATCACCGCCAAGCATCCTCCCGGCGGCCACCACGCCGCCGCCGCGCCACGCCACGCCCTGACTCCCGTCGCCTTCCAGGACGCCACGCCATGATCCCCGAAACCGAAGACACCCTTGCCACCCTCGACGAGCCGTCGACCGACATGCACGCCGCCGAACCCGACATGAGCCTGGACGTCATCCTCGACGTGCCGGTGACGCTGTCGCTGGAAGTGGGCCGCACCCGCATGCCCATCCGCAACCTGCTGCAGCTCAACCAGGGCTCGGTGGTGGAACTGGAGCGCGGCGCCGGCGAACCGCTGGACGTGTTCGTCAACGGCACGCTGATCGCGCATGGCGAAGTCGTCGTGGTCAACGACCGTTTCGGCGTGCGGCTGACCGACGTGGTCAGCCCCAGCGAACGCATCCGCCGCCTGCGCTGAGCCCGACCATGCACGCCTTCGCCTTCCTCGCCGCCGCAGCCGCGCCCGCACAGAAGATCGGCCAGCACGCACCCTCCACGCCCGGCATCGGCGGCGCGCTGTTCGGCCTGCTGCTGGTGCTGGGCCTGATCCTGGGCCTGGCCAGGCTGCTCAAGCGCATGCCCGGCGCCGGCCTGGGCATCCGCCCCAGCGAACAGCTGCGGGTGGTGTCGATGCTGTCGGTCGGCGCGAAGGAGCGCGTGATGGTGATCGAGGTCGGCAAGGAACAGCTGCTCATCGGCGTGACCGCGGGCGGCATCACCGCGCTGCACACACTGCCCGAACCGCTGGTCGTCGCACCCGCGCCGGCCCTGCCCAACTTCGCCGAACTGCTGGCCAAGCGCCTGCGCAAAGAGTCCTGAGATGCGTCGCCTGATCCTTTCCCTGCTCTGCCTGCTGTGGCTGTCGGCGCCGATGCTGGCGCTGGCGCAGACCGCGCCGGCCACCCCCCAGACCACACCCGCCGCCGCGCCCGCTGCGCCAGCCGCCCCGTCCGCCCCCACGCTGCCGACCCTGCCCAAGGTCAACGTGGGCCAGGTGGGCGACAACACGGTCAGCCTGCCGCTGCAAACCTTGCTGCTGATGACGGCGATCACGCTGATCCCGTCCGCGCTGCTGGCGATGACGGCGTTCACCCGCATCATCATCGTGCTCGGCCTGCTGCGGCAGGCGCTGGGCACGGGCCAGACACCGTCCAACCAGGTGCTGGTGGGGCTGGCGCTGTTCCTCACCATGCTGGTGATGATGCCCGTGGGCGAGAAGGCCTGGGCGCAGGGCATGGCGCCTTACCTAAACGGCCAGATCGATTTCGCCACCGCCTGGACGATGACCACCGGCCCGTTGCGCGACTTCATGCTGGCCCAGGTGCGCGAAACCGACCTGATGACCTTCGCCGGCCTGGCCGGCCACGGCAGCTATGCCAGCCCGGCCGAGGTTCCCTTCCCCATCGTGGTCGCCTCCTTCATCACCAGCGAACTGAAGACCGCCTTCGAGATCGGCTTCCTGATCTTCATCCCGTTCGTGATCATCGACCTGGTGGTCGCCAGCGTCCTGATGTCGATGGGCATGATGATGCTGTCGCCGATGCTGGTGTCCGCGCCGTTCAAGATCCTGCTGTTCGTGCTGGTCGATGGTTGGGTGCTGATCGTCGGCTCGCTGGCGGCGAGCTTCAACGCGGTATGACCGCGTTGAAGCCGGAAACGGGGAATCGGGAGTGGTGAGCCGCTTGATCCGTCTCCTCCCCCTCATGACCTGTCACCTGCGCTCTCTCCCATTCCCCGTTCCCTACTCCCTATTCCCGGCCTTGCCATGAGTCCCGAAACCGCCCTCACCGAACTGCGCGACGGCCTGGAGATCGCCCTCTGGGTCGGAGGTCCGCTGTTGCTGGTCGTACTGGTCGTCGGCGTGGTGGTCGGCGTGATCCAGGCCGCCACCCAGCTCAACGAACCGACCATCGCCTTCGTGGCCAAGGCCATCGCGCTGACCGCCGCCCTGTTCGCCACCGGCAGCTACCTGCTCGGCGTGCTGGTGGAGTACACGACGACGTTGTTCCAGCGATTGCCGCATCTGATCGGCTGACGCCGACGGGATTTGGGAAGCGGCAGTGGGGATTGGACGAAAGCACGACTCTGCCGCCTCACCGATCCCACTCCTCCAACGAATCCCCTATCCCGACTCCCGAATCCCCACCCCATGGATCCCGCCACCCAGATGGTGATCGACGGCCAGCAGGCCTTCGGGATGATCAACGCCATCCTGTGGACCATGCTGCGTACCGGCGCGCTGCTGATGGCCGCCCCGTTGATCGGGACGCGCGCCGTGTCGGTGCGCGTGCGCGTGATCATCGCCGGTGCGCTGGCGATGGCGCTGGCGCCGCTGCTGCCGGGCACGCCGGACCGGATCGCCTTCGACGCCAGCACCGTGCTCAACGTCGCGCGCGAACTGGCCGTCGGCGCCAGCATGGGCTTCATGCTGCGGCTGGCCTTCGAAGCCGGCGCGATGGCCGGCGAATTGATCTCGCAGGGCACCGGCCTGGCGTTCGCGCAGATGTCCGATCCCCTGCGTGGCGTGAACTCGGGCGTCGTCGGCCAGTGGTTCTACCTGGCATTCGGCCTGCTGTTCTTCACCGCCAATGGCCATCTGGCGCTGGTGTCCCTGCTGGTGGACAGCTACCGGTCGCTGCCCATCGGCACGGCGCTGCCCGACGTGCAGCAGATGCTGGAAGTCGCTCCGATGCTGTTCGGCCACGTCCTGCGCGCGGCGGTCGGGCTGGCCCTGCCGGTGATGGTGGCGATGCTGGCGGTGAACCTGGCCTTCGGCGTGCTGGGCCGCGCCGCGCCGGCCCTCAACCCGATCCAGCTGGGCCTGCCCACGGCCCTGCTGCTGGGCCTGTTCCTGCTGGCGCTGCTGGCCGGCGAACTGGGCCCGCCGGTGCAACGGGTCTTCGATCTGTCGTTTGATGCAGCGCGGCAACTCACCCTTTGACGAAAGTGCGGTTACTCTTGCGGGCACGCAGTTTCGCGCCATATCACACATGAAGGTGCGCGTTTCACAGGGGGCCTGCGTCACGGGTTCCACTAAATGCATGAATTTGTGCAGAATGTCGTAGAGGGAACCGCCACATACGCAGGCGCACGGAAGGGACGCAGGTCCAGGCCGATGCAGGGGGGATGTCCGTCCCCGCGATCAGGAGAGCGCACGTGAACCACAGTCCGACCCAGAAACGACGCACCAGCCAGGAAACGCGGGAAGCCGTGCTGGCCGCCGCCCGCCGCCTGTTCTTCACCAAGGGCTTCGACCAGACCACGCTGATGGACCTGGGGGAAGAAACCGGTCTCAGCGCGCGGGGCGTCATCCTGCATTTCGAGACCAAGGCCGACATCATCGCCACCCTGTATATCCGGGACTACACCGCGCGGAAGGCCCCGCTGGTGGAACGGCCGCAGGGGTCGACGCATGCCCAGCGCATCCTAGATTTCTATTTCTGGACGGCACGCGAGGATGCGGCCAACTTCATCGCGTTCCCCGCGCTGTGGAGCGTGTCGGCGAAGTGGTCGCCCGCCGTCGAGGCGGAGATGAATGCCGCGCTGCGGCGCATGCGCGAACCGGTGCGCCAGGAACTGAGCCGGGGCATGGCCGCGGGCGAATTCCGCGGCGTGGATATCCAGCATGCGGACGAGATGATCTGGCAGAGTTACCAGCACGGCCTGCGTGCCGTATCGGTCAATGGCGGCACGCCGGCAATGGCGGTCCCGCAGGTGTTCAAGACGCTGGAAGCGCTGTCGGCCTGAGGCCGCCGCGCGGCAGAGCCGGAGACTACGCGCAGCGCAAACAGGAACGGCCTCCATCAGGAGGCCGTTCTCCGTTTCGGCAGGGAAAAGGCTCAGTCGCGTCCGTTGCCCTTTCCATTACCCTTGCCGCTGTTGCCCTTGCCGCTGTTGCCGGGACCCCTGCCGCTGTTGCCCTGTCCATGGCCCGCATGGTCCGGCTTGGCGGACCACGCCTGCGCAGGCTTGCCGCCGCCCTTGCCCTGGCCCGGGCCGTGCTTCGACCAGTCCACGCTGACGCGCTGGTCGATGCGGATGGGGTAACCCCAGCGATCGTAGGTACTCACGGCGCCATTCTTCAGCGCGTGGAATTCGCGCGAACCGGGCTTGATGCCCATCTGCTTGGCCAGGTTGCCCCAGCCTACGCCGGGATTGCGCTCGTAGCGCTGCACCACGTCCAGGCAGGGAATCCCGAGCGTACGCGCGATGGCGCAGGCGAAGTACACATCGGCCGGCGCCCAGCCCCGCCGATCCAGCAGATCCAGCACCAGCGAGCGCGGCGCGCCATAGTAGCCCGTCATCTCCGACACGAACGGATCGCGGTAGCGGCGGCCGTAATCGTTGATTTCGCCCAGACGCGTATCCACCCAGACATCGCCCGTGCGGATGTTGTAACCCACGGTCTGCGCCTGTACCGGCATCGACGATGCGACCGCCCAGCCCAGCGACGCCACCATGACGGCGGTTTTCAGTGCTTTCATGTCCTTCCTCCTCGAACGTGTGGGCGCAGTCTTCGGAGGTCCGCCTGAACAGCGGGTGACATCGTGGCCCGAATGTGCGTTGCATGCGAGCCGCCGCCCGCGCAGGCCCAGCCAAGCGTGATCATCGTCACTCCCCACTTCGGGCAAGCGCCTACACTGCGCGGCGCAGCCCTGTCCTCTCACTTTCGCCTTGAGCCGCGAGAACCCCGATCCCCATCGCCCGCATCCGGGCCTGTCCATGAAGCCGAAACGCCGAGACTTCCGCCTGGATATCATCGTCCTGCTGGGCTTCACCGCGGCGGCGACCATCGCCTCGTTCGGTGTCTACCGGATGTGGGTCGGCGAATGGACGAAGGCGTGGTTCGACCTGGCCGTCGTGGCGGCGGTGGCGGCACCGGTGATCCATGCCTGGCGCGGGGGCGACAGCCTGCGTGCCGGCAACGTGCTGGCGGCGCTCAACTCCGCCGCCACCTTCGGTGCCTGCCTGCTGCTGGGCCATACGGCGCTCACCTGGACCTACCTGGTGCTGCTGACCAACTTCTTCATCGCGCATCGCTGGATGGCGGTGGTCTGCAACACGCTGCTGATCGTGGGGATGCAACTGATCCCCGGCTTCTTCCACGACGGCGTGCATGCCGCATCGGTGCTTGTCAGCGCCAGCCTGATCACCGTGTTCTCGCTGATCTTCGCGGCCCGCACGCAGGACGACCGCGTGCAGCTGGAACGTCTGGCCGCGGTCGATGCGCTGACCGGCGTGCCGAACCGGCGCAGCATGGAACGCGCCCTGGCGGACGCGGTGGGACGGTTCCAGCGCGGCGAACGCCGCTTCGGCCTGGTCGTGCTGGACCTTGACCATTTCAAGGACGTCAACGACCAGTACGGCCATGCGGCCGGCGATGCGGCCATCGCCGACCTGGCCTCCATCCTGCGCTTCGAGATGCGACGCAACGACCAGGTGTTCCGCTTCGGCGGCGAGGAGTTCGTGGCCCTGCTGGAGCTGGACGGCACGAAAGACCTGGAAGCCGCGACCGAACGCCTTCGCAAGGCCGTCCGCAGCTCGCTGCGCGGTCCTGGCGGCCGCATCACCATCTCGCTGGGCGCGGCGATGCTGCGCGAACAGGAAAAGACCTGGCACGACTGGTTCTCGCGCGCGGACGCCGCCCTCTACCGCGCCAAGTCGGCCGGCCGCGACAGCTACGTGATCGCGGACGACCTGTTCTAGGCGACGTCAGCCGCGTATCTCCTCGTGGCGATGCCACCACCGGTACAGTACCGGCATCACCAGCAGGGTCAGCAGCGTGGACGACACGATGCCGCCGATCACCACCGTGGCCAGCGGGCGCTGCACTTCCGATCCGGCGCCGACATTGAGCGCCATCGGCAGGAAGCCCAGCGAGGCCACCAGCGCGGTCATCAGTACCGGTCGCAGGCGCCCCAGCGCACCGTCGACGACGGCCGTGTCCAGATCCGCGCCCTGCTCGCGCAGCTTGCGGATGAAGGCGATCATCACCAGGCCGTTCAGCACCGCCACGCCGGACAGCGCAATGAAGCCCACGCCGGCGGAGATCGACAGCGGGATGCCGCGCAGCGCCAGCGCCACCACTCCGCCGGTGAGCGCCAGCGGTACGCCGGTGAATACGATGGCCGCATCCTTGGCCGAGCCGAACGCCCAGAACAGCAGCGCGAAGATGAGGACCAGGGTGACCGGCACCACCACGCCCAGCCGCTGGCCGGCGGAGATCAACTGCTCGAACGTGCCTCCGTAGTCGACCCAGTAGCCGGCGGGAATCTCGACGTTGGCGTCGATGCGCTGCCGTAGCTCGGCGACGAACCCGCCCAGGTCGCGACCGCGCACGTTGGCGGTCACCACGACGCGGCGCTTTCCGTTCTCGCGGTTCACCTGGTTCGGACCCAGCGTCGTCGCGATCGTGGCGACCTCGCGCAGCGGCACGGTGCCGGGCGCGCCGGATTGCCAGCCCGGCGTGCGCGTGGATTCGTCCAGGTTGCGGTCGCCGCCGAGCGGAATCGGAAGGTCATGGAGCGCTGCGGGATCCTGACGCAATGCCTCCGGCAACCGCACGACGATGTCGAAGCGGCGGTCGCCTTCGAACAACTGGCCGGCGACTTCGCCACCGACGGCGGTCGCGACGGTGTGCTGCACGTCTCCGGGATTGAGGCCGTAACGGATCAGCGCCTGCCGGTCCGGGGTGATGGTGAGCAAAGGCAGGCCCGTCGCCTGCTCCAGCCGCACGTCGGCCGCGCCGTCCACCGCCTTCGCCACCGTCTCCACCTGTTCGCCGAGCCTCACCAGCGTATCCAGGTCGTCGCCGTACACCTTGATCGCCACGTCCGCGCGCACGCCGGAGATCAACTCGTTCATACGCATCTGGATGGGTTGGGTGAACTCGTAGTTGTTGCCCGGTATCTGCTTCACGGCGCTTTCGATCTCGGCCACCAGTGCCGCCTTGGTCTTGCGCGGGTCGGGCCATTCGCTGCGCGGCCTGAGCATGATGAAGGTATCGGCGACCGAGGGTGGCATCGGATCGGTCGCCACCTCGGCGGTCCCGAGCTTGCCGAACACGCGGTGGACCTCGGGGAACTGCTTGATCCGCGCCTCCAGCGTGGATTGCATGTGCACGGCCTGGTCCAGGCTGGTGCCGGGAATGCGCATCGCATGCATGGCGATGTCGCCTTCGTCCAGGCTGGGCACGAACTCCGATCCCAGCCGCGTGGCCAGCAGGCCGCACAACACCACGGCGGCCAACGCACCGGCGACCACCGGCATGCGGCGGCGCAGCGCCCAGGCCAGCGCCGGCGCGTAGGCGCGGCGCGCCCACTGCATCAGCCGCGTGTCCTTCTCCTGCACCCTGCCGCGCAGGAACAACGCGATCGCCGCCGGCACGAAGGTCAGCGACAGCACCATCGCCCCGGTCAGGGCCAGCACCACCGTGATCGCCATCGGGTGGAACATCTTTCCCTCCACGCCGGTGAGCGCGAAGATCGGCAGGTAGACCACCGTGATGATACCCAGACCGAACAGGCTGGGCCGGATGACCTCGGCGGTCGCTGACGCCGTCGCGTCCAGGCGTTCTTCCTCGGTCAGCGCGCGGCCCAGCGCGTGCTGCAGTTCGCCGAAACGGCGCAGGCAGTTCTCGATGATGATGACGGCGCCGTCCACGATCAGGCCGAAATCCAGTGCACCCAGGCTCATCAGGTTGCCGGACACGCCGCCACGGACCATGCCGGTCAGCGTGAACAGCATCGCCAGCGGGATCACCGCCGCGGTGATGAGCGCGGCGCGTACGTTGCCCAGCAGCAGGAACAGCACGGCGATGACCAGCAGCGCGCCCTCCACCAGGTTCTTCGCCACCGTGCGGATGGTGCGGTCGACCAGCGTGGTGCGGTCGTACACGGGTACCGCGCGCACGCCCGCAGGCAGGCTGCGGTTCGCCTCGACCAGGCGTGCCGCGATGGCCTGCGCCACCTCGCGACTGTTGGCGCCGATCAGCATGAAGGTGGTGCCCAGCACGACTTCACGGCCGTCCATCGTCGCCGCACCGGTGCGCAACTCCGGGCCCTCGCCCACCTGGGCCACATCGCGCACGCGGATCGGCACCCCGTCGCGCCGGTCCAGCACGATGTCGCGGATGCCCTCCAGGTCGGCGACCTGCCCCGGCGCGCGCACGAGGAACTGCTGGCCATTGCGCTCGATGTAACCGGCACCGACGTTCTGGTTGTTGGCGGAGACTGCGGTGACCACGTCGTGCAGGGTGAAACCGAGCGCGACCAGTCGTGCCGGGTCCGGCGTGATGTGGATCTGGCGTGCGAAGCCGCCGATGGTGTTGACCTCGGTCACGCCCGGCACGTTGCGCAGTTGCGGACGCACGACCCAGTCCTGCAACGTGCGCAGGTCGGTGGCGGTGAACGGTGTGCCGTCCGCCTTGCGCGCCTTCGCGTCGGCTTCCACCGTGTACATGAATATCTCGCCCATGCCGGTGGCGATGGGGCCCATCTCCGGCTCCAGTCCCGCGGGCAGCTGCGACTTGACCTGCTGCAGGCGCTCTGCGACCTGCTGGCGCGTGAAGTACAGGTCGGTGCCGTCCTCGAACACCACGGTCACCTGCGACAGCCCGTAGCGCGAGATCGAGCGCGTGTAGTCCAGTCCCGGCAGTCCCGCCAGGGCCGTCTCGATCGGGAACGTCACCCGTTGTTCGGACTCCAGTGGCGAGTACCCGTCCACCTGCGTGTTGACCTGCACCTGCACGTTGGTGATGTCGGGCGTGACGTCGATGGGCAGCCGGCTGAAGCTCCAGCTGCCGACGGCGATCAGCGCGACCGTCAGCGCCAGCATCAGCCAGCGGTGCGCGATGGCGAAGCGCAGGATGCGTTCGAGCAGGCCTTGCGGCGTCGGGATCGTGGCATCAGTGGTCATGCGAGGCCCCCGACTTCTCGATATCGGCCTTCACCAGGTAGCTCTGCTCCACCACGACCTGGTCGCCTGCCTTGAGGCCGGACAGCACCTCGACGCGTTCGGCATCGCGCTTGCCCAGTTCGATCGGGCGGATTTCGTACGTCTCGCCGACGCGCACGAACACCACGGTCCAGTCGCGGAACGTCTGCAGCGCCGCCACCGGCACGACGAGCGCGGCGGGCTGCTGTTCCACCGTGATCCGCGCCTTCACCGCCGAACCCGGCCGCCAGAGGCCATCGGCATTCGCCAGCGTCGCGCGCGCCACCGTGCTCTGGCTGGCCGTCGCCGTGCCGGGCAGCACGCGTTCCAGCGTGGTCTGCGCGGTGACGCCGTCGCTGAGCCGCGTCACCGTCACCGGCACGCCAGGCACGATGTGCTGCGCGTCCGCGCCGAAGATGTGCAGGTCCACCCACAGCGACGACAGGTCGGCGACTTCGAACAACGTGGCGCCTTCGCCGGCCACGCCGCCCACCGTGGCGTTGCGCGCCAGCACCACACCGGATATCGGCGTGGTCACGGTGTACGTCGTCAGGCTGAGATTGCTTTCCACCGTCGCCAGCGCCTGCCCGGCCCGCACGCGGTCGCCGACATTGACGGCCAGACGGCGGATCGGCCCCGGGAAGCGCGCGGCGATGTTGGCCACGCGCCCTTCCACCGGCGTCAGCAGGCCCTGCACCTCGTGCTCGTCGGCGATCAGGCCGGGCTGTGCGGGCGCGACACGGATGCCCGAGTCTTCGGCGATCTTCCTGGCGATCGTGGTGCGTCCCTCGTAACTGTCGTAGGTCCAGCGCAGGGCCTTGCGATCCACGCGGGCGATCACTTCAACGTCGAAGGAATGCGGTTCGCCGACCACGCTCCTGGCCAGCAGGCTGCCATCGGCCTGCGGCACGAGCGTGTGCGCCTCGCGCACGCCGCCCAGGCGGACCAGCCGCACCTCGACCGTCCCCGCGGTCGCCGGCAGCGGCCTGCCGTCGCGGTAGAGCCACGCCCGGTACGTCGGCGGCGTGCCGCTCTCGGCGATGGCGAGCTCGACGGTGACGCCGTCCTGTGTCAGCAACCGGCCACCGTGTTCGCCGCGTGCGGCTTCTTCCGCGCCGTGTTCCTCGCCTTCGTGGCCATGGCCAGCTTCGGCATGGTCGTCCTGGCCGCCGCAGGCGACCAGCAACAGGGACAGCGCGAGCGCGCCGATCAGGGGTCGCAGGGTCATGGGGTCGTTCCTTCCGGTGAAGCGGCAGGGGCGGCGACGAACGCCTGCCCGGTGAGCCGCTGGATTTCGATCAGGGCCACCTGCGCGTCGAGCGCGGCGTCCAGTTGCTGGCGACGGGTCGCCGTGGTCTCTGACTGCAATTGCGCCCATTCGAGGTAGCTGATGGCGCCCGCGCGGTACGCGCGCTCGGCCGCCTGCTCGGCACGCAACAGGGGCGGCAGCACATCGGTGCGCGTGCGCTGTACATCGAGCTGCGCCACCCGGTAACGGCCATGCGCGTCGGCCAGGGTCGAGTACAGCGCGACATCGCGCGATTCGCGTTCGATCTCCAGCGCCGCGAGATCGGCCTCGGCGGAACGGATCTCCGGCGCTGCGCGGCGCGCACCGCCCAGCGGCAGCGACACGCCGCCGACCAGCGCCATGTCGCCGCCCTCCTGCAGGCGACGCACGCCCACCTGCCAGTCGATATCGGGGGTTGCCGCGGTACGGGCCAGGCGTACGCGCGCTTCGCGCACGCGGCGTTCGTCGGCGAACTGGGCCAGTTCCGGTGTGCCGTCGAGCAGCGCGGCCAAGTCCGCCGCATCCGCGATGTCGGGCAATGCCAGCGGATCGGCCGGCGCGATGTCGAAACGCGGTGCGCGTTCGCCCCACAGTGCGGCCAGATGCTGGCGCGCGGCGACCTCCTGCTGTTCCGCGCGCGCCCGCGAGAGTTCGGCGCGCGCGAGCGCCGCCTCCGCCGTCAGCACGACCGATTCCGGCGATGCGCCGGCCTGCAGTCGTTGGCGTGCACCGGCGACGGTGCGCCGGCGCTGGGCGATGTCCTGTTCGGCGATCGCTTGCTGCGCCCTGGCACTGACCACCGCGAGGTAGCGGCGCGCCACATCCGCCAGCAGGTCCAGCCGCTGCGTCTCGCGCTGCAGGGCGAGCGCGTCGATGCGGGCCTGCGCCAGCGTGCGCCGCGCATCCAGCTTGCCGCCGCGCTCCAGCACACCGGCCAGGGTCAGGGTGGTCTCGGCCTGGCGGACGGCGCGCGCCTGCCCGCTGCCGAGGGCGTTCTCGATGTCCAGCCCCGCGCGCAAGGCCGGGCGCAGCGACGCGGCGTCGAAATCCGCCTGCAGTCCGCCTCGGCGGGCATCGATCAGGCGCAGGTCGGGATGGGTACGGGCCACGCGCGCGACGGCATCGTCGAGCGTGAGGACATCAGGGGGAACAATGGGCGATGGCGCCTGCGCATGCACGCACGGCGCGATCGCGAGGGCGGCCAGCGCCGCCAGTCGCAACCACATGGGGAGTCTCCGGGAAGTCGGTGATGGAACGCCGGACGGAGCAAGCTCGGCCCGGCACGGCCATCACGCGACGATCGGAGGACGCAGCAGCGACGCCGGCCGCGAGGGCGGCAGGGGCACGGTGTCGGCGGGGGGCGCCGCCGACGCCGGCGGCATGCCGGGCAGCGCGATCGGCGCCGGCACGATGGCGGTCAGATGGCCGCAGCAATGGCTGGCATGCATCAGCGCATGCAGCAGGTCGCCCTCGCCAGCCTCGCCATCGGCATGTTCGTGCCCGGATGCCGCATCGCCGTGCTCGGACACGGCATGGAGGTGTTCCCCGCGGCTGCCCAGTTCGTGCAGATCGCCCAGCGAGGCCAGCACCGGATTGGCCAGCACCGCCAGCAACAGCAGCGCCAGCGCAGGCAGGCGCAGCAGCAGCAGGCAGCGGGGTCGGCGGAGGGCGCGGAACAGCATCCGCCAGATGCTAGCCGCGCGGGACAGCGTTAGACAATTCCATGTCGCACCGCGTCCGCAGAGTGGAACGGGACTTGCACTGACCGCTCCGAACCCGTCGGAAACACGCCATGTCTGAGCAGGACGAAAGCGGTGAACGCACAGAACTCCCTACCGAAAAACGACGCCGCGAGGCCCGTGAACAGGGCAACATCCCGCGCTCGCGCGAGCTGGCGACGGCGGCGGTATTCGGGGCGGGCGTGCTGGCGATCATCGCGATGGGGCCTTCCCTCGCCCGCAATGCGCTGGGCTGGATGAAGATCGCCCTGACCCCCGATGCGGCACTGATGCGCCAGCCGGACCAGTTGTTCGGCCATGTGGGGCTGCTGCTGCTCAAGCTGCTCGCCGTGATCGCGCCGGTGGCCGGCATCTGCGTGCTCGCCGGCCTGGTGGCGCCGGTGGCGATGAGCGGCCTGCAGTTCTCGCAGAAGGCGCTGATGCCCGATTTCAAGCGTCTCAGCCCGGCTGCCGGCCTCAAGCGCCTGTACGGCGCCGAAAGCGTGGCCGAACTGCTGAAGTCGCTGCTGCGCGTGGCCCTGATCGGCGGCGCGGCGGCGATCTGCGTGAAGCTGGGGCTCAACCCCCTGCGCGAACTGCTGACCATGCCGCTGGAACAGGCCGTGCGCAGCGGGCTGGCGTTCACCAGCACCCTGCTGCTGGCCACCACCGGCGGGCTGATCCTGCTGGCCGCCATCGACGCGCCCTACCAGAAGTGGAACTGGCTGCGGAAGCTGAAGATGACGCGCCAGGAACTGCGCGAGGAGATGAAGGAGAGCGAGGGCAGCCCGGAAGTGAAGGGCCGCATCCGGCAGATGCAGCACCAGCTGTCGCAGCGCCGGATGATGGAAGAGGTCCCGACCGCCGACGTGGTGGTGGTGAACCCCACCCACTACGCCGTGGCGCTGAAGTACCAGGCCGGCCAGATGGGCGCGCCCACCGTGGTGGCCAAGGGCGTGGACGAACTGGCCCTGCGCATCCGCGAAGTCGCCGACGCCCACCGCATCGCCATCGTCTCCGCGCCCCCGCTGGCACGCGCCTTGTATCGGGAGGGGCAGCTTGGCCGGGAGATCCCCGTGAGACTGTACGCCGCCGTCGCCCAGATCCTGTCCTACGTGTACCAGCTGCGCGCCTGGCGCGTGGGCGAAGCCCCGCATCCGGACATGCCCGCCGTGGACGTGGATGAGCATGGGGGCAAGGCATGAGCGCGCAACCGGCTGCCGGCGGCGTGCGCTGGATGGAGATGCTGAAGAACGGCCTGGGCGCGCCGCTGGTGGTGCTGGCGCTGCTGGCCATGATCGTGGTGCCGCTGGCGCCGCCGGTCCTGGACGCGCTGTTCAGCTTCAACATCGCCATCTCGCTGGTGGTGCTGCTGGCCGTGATCTACGTGAAGCGGCCGCTGGACTTCACCATCTTCCCCATCATCCTGCTGATGACCACGATGCTGCGCCTGGCGCTGAACGTGGCCTCCACCCGCGTGATCCTGCTCAACGGCCAGAACGGCCATGACGCCGCCGGCAAGGTCATCGCGGCCTTCGGCGAATTCGTGGTGGGCGGCAACTACGCGGTCGGCATCGTGGTGTTCGCCATCCTGACCATCATCAACTTCGTGGTGATCACCAAGGGCGCGGGCCGTATTTCCGAGGTGTCGGCGCGCTTCATCCTGGACGCGATGCCGGGCAAGCAGATGGCCATCGACGCCGATCTCAACGCCGGCATCCTGACCCGCGAGGAAGCCAAGGCGCGCCGCGAGGAAGTCCGCGAGGAAGCCGACTTCTACGGTGCGATGGACGGTGCCAACAAGTTCATCCGCGGCGATGCCATCGCCGGCATCCTGATCCTGTTCATCAACCTGGTCGGCGGGTTCGCCGTGGGCATGGCCCAGCACGGCATGCCGGCGGCCGAGGCCGCGTCCACTTACACCCTGCTGTCCATAGGCGACGGCCTGGTGGCGCAGCTGCCGGCGCTGCTGGTGTCCTCCGCCGTGGCCATGCTGGTCACCCGCGCCTCCCGTTCGCAGGACATGGGCCAGGCCGTGATGGGTCAGGCCTTCGGCCAGCACAAGGCGCTGGCAGTGGCCGCGGGCGTGCTGGGCCTGGTCGGCCTGGTGCCGGGCATGCCCAACGTCGCCTTTTTGACGCTGGCCGCGATCCTGGGCTACCTGGCCTGGAAGATGTGGAAGCGCACGCAGGAGGGGCCCGAAACCACCACCGGCGATGTCGCGGCCCTGCCCGCCCCCGGCGCACCGGACCGCAACGCGGAGCTGACCTGGGACGAACTGCGCCCGGTCGATCCGCTGGGCCTGGAAGTGGGCTACCGGTTGATTCCGCTGGTCGACAAGAACCAGGGCGGCGAACTGATGTCGCGCATCAAGGCGGTGCGCCGCAAGCTGACCCAGGACCTGGGATTCCTGATCCCGCCGGTGCACATCCGCGACAACCTGGAACTGCCCTCCAACGGTTACCGCCTGCTGGTGCACGGCGTCCCCGTCGCCACGGCCGAGATCCACCCCGACCGCGAGCTGGCCCTGGACCCCGGCGGCGCCTTCGGCGCCATCGACGGCATCCCCGGCAAGGACCCGGCCTTCGGTCTGGACGCGGTGTGGATCCAGTCCCACCAGAAGGCCACAGCCGAATCGCTGGGCTATACCGTGGTCGATCCGGCCACCGTGATGGCCACGCACCTCTCCCACCTGGTACGCGAACACGCGCCGGAACTGTTGGGCCACGAAGAAGTGCAGCAGCTGCTGTCGCAGCTGGGACGCAGCGCGCCCAAGCTGGTCGAGGACCTCACGCCCAAGACGCTGCCGCTGGCCACCGTGGTGCGCGTGCTGCAGAACCTGCTGGTCGAGCGCGTGCCGATCCGCCAGCTGCGCCGCATCGTTGAGTCGCTGGTGGAGTTCGCGCCGCAGAACAGCGACCCGGCCGCGCTCACCGCCGCCGTGCGCACCTCGCTGGGGCGCTTCATCGTTCAGGAAATCTCCGGCATGACCCCGGAGCTGCCCGTCTACACCCTGGCGCCGAATCTGGAACGCGTCTTGCAGGACAGCACCCAGGGAACCGGCGCGGCGCTGGAACCGGGACTGGCAGAACGCCTGCACCAGAGCCTCGCCGACGTGGTGACCAAGCAGGAAGCCCGCAGCGAGCCTGCGGTGGTGCTGGTACCGGGTTCGGTCCGCGCCGCCCTCGCCCGCCTGGTCCGCCACAGCGTCCCCTCGCTGTCGGTGCTGGCCTACAGCGAGGTGCCCGAGGACAAGCGATTGAAGCTAGTGGGGACGATCAGTTGATGGTGTGGCAAGCGGGAACGGGGAATGTGGGTTGGTCGCAATCGGCAGGAGCAATGAGATGACACGAATTCAGCAGCAGATGTCTCGACGAACGCGTGGGAAGCGGTTCGCCCGCCCTCTGTCGTTCCCTGTTCCCCGTTCCCTGTTCCCGGCCCTCATCCCATGAAAATCAAACGCTTCGTCGCCCCCGACATGCGCACCGCCTTCGCCATGGTCCGCCAGGAACACGGCCCGGACGCGGTGATCCTGTCCAACCGCGTCACCGAGGACGGCGTGGAGATCGTCGCCGCCAGCAACTACGACGAGGCGCTGGTGAAGCACACGCTGGAGGCGATGCGCCCGGCCAACACCACCGCGCCCCTGCATCCGCTGCTCGATCCCGCGCCGCAGGCGACCGCGCCGACGCGCGCCGCGAGCACGGGCGCCCACAACGCGGCGCCGACGCTGTCGCCGGCCGAAGCGGCCGCGAACTACTTCGCGCGCCGCCAGGCCACCGCTGCACCGGCGACCCCGGCCGCACCGGCGTCCGTCAGCGCCGAGGTTTCCGTCGCCCCGCCGAGCGCACCGGTCGCCATCATCACGCCCGTGGCCGCCGCGAACGAAGCCCCGCCACGCTTCACGCCCATCCAGCCGGTGCGCGACATCGCCCCGCAGCTGATCGAACCCACATCCTTCGCCGCCAAGCTGGCGGCCTGCCTGCCCGCAGCGCCCGCCAACGAACCGGCACCTGCCGTCGCACCGCACGCCGAACCCGCCGCACCGCCGCGACCGCGTACCGCCGTGCGCGCGGACATCGACGACACCCTGGACCTGGACGCAATGCTGCCGTCGATCGCGCCGCCGATCGCGCTGCCGGAACCGGCGCCTGCACCGAAGGTCGCCACCCTGCCCGCTGCGCGCCTGCCCACCGCGGACACCGTCCCCGCCCCGGCCGCCGTCACCGTGCCCACGCTGACCGTGGTGGCCGACAACGCCGCCGACGCGCGCGAGAGCGACGCGCAGCTGGTGCAGATGCGCGGCGAACTGGCGGCGATGCGCGAAATGATCGAACGCGAGATGCACCGCCTCACCGACGAACGCCTGCGCGGGTCGCCGGTGCGCATGCAGGCGATGGAGCTGATGGAAGACTACGGCTTCGACGCCGGCATCACCCGCGACATCGCCCTGCAGATTCCCGCCGACACCGAGGCCCATCGCGGTCGCGGCCTGATGCTGGGACTGCTGTCGAAGAAGTTGCCCGTCACCGAGGCCGATCCGCTGGAAACCGGTGGCGTGGTCGCCCTGGTCGGCCCCACGGGGGCCGGCAAGACCACCACCATCGCCAAGCTGGCCGCCTGCTTCGCCCAGCGCCACAACGCGCGCGATGTGGCCCTGGTGACCACCGACACCGTGCGCATCGGTGGCCGCGAGCAGCTGCACGGCTACGGCCGCCAACTGGGCATCGCCGTGCACGAGGCCGACAGCGCACAGGGCCTGGCGCTGGTGCTGGAACGCCTGCGCGATTACAAGCTGGTGCTGATCGACACCGCCGGCCTGGGCCAGCGCGACCGCAACCTGGTGGGCCAGCTCAACTGGCTGCGCGCGTCCGGCCAGGTGCAGACCCTGCTCTGCCTGCCGGCCAATTCCCATTTCGCCGACCTGGACGAAGTCGTCCGCCGCTTCAGCACCGTGCAGCCACAGGGCGTGGTGCTGACCAAGCTGGACGAAACCGGTCGCCTGGGCAGTGCGCTGTCGGTGGTCGTGGACCACCAGCTGCCGATGGCCTGGGTGACCGACGGCCAGCGCGTGCCCGACGACCTCCATCGCGCCAACAGCGCCCACCTCGTGCTGCGGCTGGACCAGCTGCGCCGCGAAGCCGACGAACCCTGCTCGACCGAGGCCACCCATGTCGCCTGACCCCCTGCTGCAGACCAATCCCCGCAGCACGCCCCCCCTGCCCGGCGCCTTCCATCCGGTGCGCGTCATCGCCGTGACCGGCGGCAAGGGCGGCGTGGGCAAGACCAACGTGTCCGTGAACCTGGCGGTATCGCTGGCCGAAATGGGCAAGCGCACGCTGCTGATGGACGCCGACCTGGGCTTGGCCAACGTGGACGTGCTGCTCGGCCTGTCGCCCAAGTTCACCCTGGCCGATCTCGTCGCCGGCCGCTGCCAGCTGGAGGACGTGCTGCTGGAAGGTCCTGAAGGCCTGATGGTGGTGCCGGCGTCGTCGGGTTTCCGCCACATGGCCGAGCTGACGCCCGCCGAACACGTGGGCCTGGTCCATGTGTTCTCCGAACTGCAACGCGCGCTCGACGTGATGGTGGTCGACACCGCCGCCGGCATCACCGACAGCGTGCTGACCTTCTGCCAGGCCGCGCAGGACACCGTGGTGGTGGTCTGCGACGAGCCGGCCTCGATCACCGACGCCTACGCCCTGATCAAGGTGCTGGCGCGCGAACGCGGCCTGGACCGCGTGCACGTGATCGCCAACATGGTGCGCGACCCCAACGAAGGCCGGAAACTGTACGAGAAGCTCGCGCGTGTCTGCGAACGCTTCCTCGGCGACGTGGCCCTGCATTATCTGGGCGCCGTGCCGCAGGACGACTGGCTGCGGCGCGCCGTGCAGCGCCAGCAGGCGGTGGTGAAGGCCTATCCGGGCAGCCCGTCGGCGCGCGCGATCGCCGAGATCGCCCGCACCACGGCGCGCTGGCAACCCCCGGTCGGCGCCCGCGGCAACGTGGAGTTCTTCGTGGAACGCCTGATCCAGCGCGGGGTGGCCGCATGAACACCGCCGCCGCCCAATACCGCGCGGTGCAGCGCACCGCCGCCAACGACGTCATCGCCCAGCATGCCGACCTGGTGCGCCGCATCGCCCACCATCTGGCCGCCCGACTGCCGGCCAGCGTGGAGATCGACGACCTGATCCAGGCCGGCATGATCGGCCTGCTGGAGGCTTCGCGCAGCTACGACGCCGAACAGGGGGCCTCGTTCGAGACCTACGCGTCCATCCGCATCCGCGGCTCGATGATCGACGAGATCCGCCGGGGCGACTGGGTGCCCCGCTCGGTGCACCGCCGCGCCCGCCAGGCCGCCGCCACCGTGCGCGAAATCGAACAGCGCACCGGCCGTGCCGCCATCGCCACCGAAGTGGCCAGCGCCATGGAGATGCCGCTGCCCGAATACCTGCGCCTGATGGAAGACGCGGCGCGCGGACAGGTGCTGAGCCTGGAATCGCACATCGACGACCATGGCGAACCCAACACCACCCGTACCGGCGGTCCCTCGCCGCAGCAGCACCTGGAGCGCAGCGAGTTCCGCCAGCAGCTGGTGAAGGCCATCGGCCAGTTGCCCGAGCGCGAACAGCTGGTGCTGTCGATGTACTACGAGCAGGAGCTCAACCTGAAGGAGATCGGTGCGGTGCTCGGCGTCAGCGAATCGCGCGTCTGCCAGATCCACGGCCAGGCCATGGTGCGCCTGCGCGGCCGCCTGCAGGTGTTCGAGAAGGCCGACGCGGGCCTGGAAGACGACGAGTGACCCTGGACGATGCATACCTGTAGGAGCGCCCTCGGGCGCGATGCTCTTGCTTGAATTTCTGCGACAAGCATCGCGCCCGAGGGCGCTCCTACAAAGGCAACGTCGCTGGCTCCCTAAACCTTTCCCTCCCCCGGCCGATATCCCCACCAGACTCACCGTCCACGCAGCACCGGAGCACCCGTGACCAACAAGAACATGCGCATCCTGATCGTGGACGATTTCTCCACCATGCGCCGCATCATCAAGAACCTGCTTAACGACCTGGGCTATACCAACACCGCCGAGGCCGACGACGGCAGCACCGCGCTGACCGCACTGGCGCAGGGCAGTTTCGATTTCGTGGTCACCGACTGGAACATGCCGGGCATGACCGGCATCGAGCTGCTGAAGGCCATCCGCGCCGACGACCGCTTCAAGACCCTGCCGGTATTGATGGTCACGGCCGAAGCCAAGCGCGAGCAGATCATCGAAGCGGCGCAGAACGGCGTGAACGGCTACATCATCAAACCGTTCACCGCGCAGACGCTGGAAGAGAAGCTGGGCAAGATCTTCGAGCGCCTGGGAGCGGCCGCCTGATGAATGCCGTCGCCGATGTGGGTACCGCCCGTGCGGCCCTGGTGGAGAAGCTGCAGCACGCGCTCGATGCCCTGGAACAGGGCGACGAAGCCGGCTGGCGCCGGGAACTGGACGCCATCGCGGCCTGGCGCACCCAGCCCATGATGCAGGGCCTCGGGCGACTGGCGCGCGAACTGGCGCAGACCCTGGGCGAACTGCCCCCCACCGACGCCGGCGAGCTCGATGATGCCTGCGCGCGCCTGGACCACGTGGTCGAGATGACCGAGCAGGCCAGCCACACGACGCTGGATCTGGCCGAACAGTGCCGCGGCTACGCCACGCAGTTGAAGGGCACCGAACTGTCGCCCGAACAGGCTGCGTTGGTGGACCGCATCGGCAAGGGCCTGTCCGAGATGGCGCTGGCGCAGAGCTATCAGGATTTGACCGGGCAGATCATCCGCCGGGTGGCCGGCATCGTGCGGCGCGTGCACGAAGGCTTCGGTGCGCTGGGTCTGCCGCCGCCGGAAAAAAAAGGCGACAAGGGTTCAGAACTCGCCGGTCCGGCCGTTGCTGGTCTTGACCGCAATGCCTTCTCGCAGGACGACGCCGACGACCTGCTGTCCGGTCTGGGCCTGTAGCCCGGCGGGCGCGCGACGCGGCACCGGAGACCCGCCATGACCGATTCCACCGACCGCCGCCCCCGCCATCCCGTCGTCCTGCTGTTCGTGGGCGTGCTGCTGGTCTGCGATGTCATCGCCGGGCGCATCCTGCGCCGCCGCCATGCGCACGCGATGCGCCTGCTCGACTCCTCCCGCTGATCGCCCGTTCCGGTACCCGCACCGCCCATGTCCGCCGTCACCCCTGAAATCGCCGCCGACTTCCTGATCGAAGCGCAGGAAATCCTCGACCGGCTGGGCGAACAGCTGGTCACGCTGGAACAGGACCCGTCCGACAGCGAGCAGCTCAACGCGGTGTTCCGCGGCTTCCACACGCTCAAGGGCGGCGCCGGCTTCCTGGGCATCCAGCCCATGGTCAACCTGTGCCATGCCGCCGAAGAGACCCTGGGCCTGGTGCGCGCCGGCCAGGCGACGCTGGAACCGCAGCATTTCGATGCCGCCCAACAGTCGCTGGACTGGTTGCAGCAGATGCTGGACGCCATCGGCGCCGGCGAAGACCCGCCGCATGCGCCGCAGATCCTGATCGACCAGTTCGACGTGCAGGGCCATGCCGTCCCCGCACCGAAACCGACGAACCCGCCCGCAGCGGGCGCTGCCGTCGCGTCGGGCGGCGACCTGATCTCCGACGACGAGTTCGAAGCGCTGCTGGACCAGTTGCACGGCGACGGCGTGCCGACGACGGTGGCGTCACCCGCGCCCGCACCACCACCCCGTCCGCAACCTGCGCCCAAGCCTGCGCCTGCAGGCAAGCCGGTCGCCAAGGCGGGCGGCGAAACCGAACAGACCATCCGCGTGGACACCAAGCGGCTGGACGCCATCGTCAACCTGGTCGGCGAGCTGGTGCTGTCGCGCAACCGGCTGAAGACGCTGCGGGCGCGCATCCGCGACGAAGAGCTGGACCGCGCCGTCAGCGGGCTGGACATCGCCACGGCCCGCCTGCAGACCGCCGTCATGCGCACGCGCATGCAGCCGGTCGGCAAGGTGTTCTCGCGTTTTCCCAAGGTGGCGCGCGATGTCGCCCGCCAGCTGCAGAAGGAAGTCGACCTGGAACTGGTCGGCGCCGACACCGAGCTGGACCGCAACCTGGTGGAGGCGCTGGCCGATCCGCTGGTTCACCTGGTACGCAACGCGATCGACCACGGCATCGAAGTGCCGTCACTGCGCGAAGCCTGCAGCAAGCCGCGGCAGGGCCACGTGCGCCTGTCGGCGCAGCAGGAAGGCGACTTCGTCACCATCGAGATCCGCGACGACGGCGCCGGCATCGATCCGGAACGCCTGCGCGTCAACGCGCTGGAGAAGGGCCTGATCGATCCCGAAGCCGCCGCCCGCCTGTCCCACGACGAGTGCCTGCAACTGGTCTTCCTGCCCGGCTTCTCCACCAAGGCCGAAGTCACCGACATCTCCGGCCGCGGCGTCGGCATGGACGTGGTGCAGTCGCGCATCCGCGAGCTCAGCGGGCAGATCACCATCCACTCCGACGTGGGCCGCGGCAGCCGCTTCGTCATCCGCGTGCCGCTGACGCTGGCCATCCTGCCCACGCTGCTGGTGCAGGCCGGCGACCCGGTCTACGCCCTGCCGCTGGCGCGCGTGATGGAAGTGCTGCACGCGCCCTCCGAGAGCCTGCGCTGGTTCGACGGCCAGGCCGTGCTCGACCGCCAGAGCCATACCCTTCCGCTGGTCGACCTGCGCCAGTGGCTGCGCGTGGATCCGGTGATGGCGCCCCTGCTGACCATCGTGGTGCTGCAGATTGGCGAACAACGCTTCGGCCTGATCGTGGACCAGGTGCGTGGCCGCGAGGAAGTCGTCATCAAGCCGCTGCCGCGCGCCGTGCGCGGCCTGCCCGGCTATGCCGGCGCCACCCTGATCGGCGACGGCCGCATGGCGCTGATCCTGGACGTGGACGGGCTGCGCGCGACCGCATAGCGCGCCGGGCTGTTGTGGGAGCCGGGCTGTTGTGGGAGCGACGTAAGTCGCGAGCTCTTTCCTTCAGACATCCCGACCGTTTCCCGTCCCGTCCCGCGGCCATCGCGACTCACGTCGCTCCCACAACAACAACGATCCGGGTGTGATCCCGGTCGCGACTCACGTCGCTCCTACAAGAAGCTCACCTCAAGTCCCCCTGCATCGGGCCGATAGATCAGCACATGGATATCTTCAGCCTCATCGGACTCCTGCTGGCACTGGTCGCGCTGGTCGGTGGCAGCATCCTCAAGGGCGCGGGCCTGTCGTCGCTGTGGTCGTCGGCCGCCTTCGTCATCGTGATCCTCGGCACCATCGCCGCGATCCTGGTGCATACGCCGCCGCCGGTGTTCAAGCGCGCCCTGTCGATCGCCCGCTGGGTGATCCGCCCGCCGGGCAACGACGGCGAGGCGCTGATCGCCGAGATCGTCGACTGGAGCAACATCGCCCGCAAGCAGGGCCTGCTGGGCCTGGAGCCGCTGGTCAACCAGCAGGACGACCCGTTCCTGAAGAAGGGCCTGCAGATGCTGGTCGACGGCGTGGAGCCGGAAGCGATCCGGCACATGATGGAGATCGACCTCAACGGTCAGGAACACCAGGACCTGGCGGCCGCGAAGGTCTTCGAGGCCATGGGCATCTATGCGCCCACGCTGGGCATCATCGGCGCGGTGTTCGGCCTGATCGCGGTGATGAAGAACCTCGCCGATCCCAGCAAGCTGGGCCACGGCATCGCCGCCGCGTTCACCGCGACCATCTACGGCATCGCCTCGGCCAACCTGTTCTTCCTGCCCATCGCCAGCAAGCTCAAGAGCGTGATCGGCGGGCGCAGCCGCGAGCAGGAAATGATCATCGAAGGCCTGATCGCCATCGCGCAGGGCGAGAATCCGCGCAACATCGAGGCCAAGCTGGCCGGCTTCCTGCACTGAGCCGGGGCGACCATGGCACGGCGGCACAAGCACGAGGAACATGCCAACCATGAGGCCTGGGCGATCCCCTACGCCGACCTCATGACGCTGCTGCTCGCCTTCTTCGTGGTGATGTACGCCATCTCCACCGTCAACGAGGGCAAGTACCGGGTGATGGCCGACGCACTGACGGCGGCCTTCGGCGGCGCGCCGCGCACGATCAATCCGGTGCAGGTGGGCAACCATCAACTGCAGGGCGCGGACTTCGACCGCCCCTCGCCCATCAAGTCCGGGGCCAAGCAGGGCCCGTCCGCACCCTCGCCCTCGCCCAACGTCACCCTGCTGGCGGCGATGGCCTCGCAGATGAACATGTCGCTGGACGCCAAGGGCCTGCAGAGCGCCCAGGGCGAACTCAAGCGCATCGCCGACGACCTGGAGCGCGCACTGGCGCCGCTGATCGACGAGAAGCTGGTCACCATCAAGCGTTCCACGCTGTGGCTGGAAGTACAGATCAACAGCGACATCCTGTTCGCCACCGGCTCGGCCACGCTGGACCCGAAGGCCCAGGAAACCGTCGGCAAGCTCGCTACGGTACTGGCCGGCGTGCCCAACTCGGTGCGGGTGGAGGGCTACACCGACGACCGCCCGATCCGCACCGCGCAGTTCCCCTCCAACTGGGAACTGTCGTCCGCGCGCGCCGCCAGCGTGGTCCACCTGTTCGTCCGCGACGGAATCCCGCCGGAGCGGCTGGCCATGATCGGCTACGGCGAGTTCCGGCCGATCGCCGACAACGCCAGCGATGAAGGTCGCAACGCCAACCGCCGCGTACTGCTGATCATCCTGGCCAGCCCGGGCGCTCCGGCACCGGAATTGCATGTGGGGGGAGAAGCCGTCGCGCCGCCGTCAGTGATCTCGCTGCCGCCGCTGCCGGCCCATGCCGCGACCTCCCTGCCCGGAGCGCCGCCGGCGCCCCAGGTCCATGAAGGAGTCCAGTGATGCGCGTGTGGGCAATCGCCAACCAGAAGGGAGGCGTCGGCAAGACCACCACCACCCTCGCCCTCGGGCGCGGCCTGGCCATGCGCGGCCATCGCGTGCTGCTGGTCGATCTGGACCCGCATGCCTCGCTGACGCGTGCGTTCGGCGTGGCCACCGACCCGCAGCCGGCCGGCGTGCTGGACCTGTTCGACGAGCAGCCGCCCGCCCTGGCCACCTTGGCGCGCGCGACCGAGATCGAGAACCTGTCCTTCATCGCCGCGCAGACCCCGCTGGCCACGCTGGAGCGCCGCAGCGCCACCCAGCCCGGTCTTGGCCTGGCGCTGTCGAACGCACTGGCGCGCGGCGGCCATGCCTGGGACTTCGTGCTGTTCGACTGTCCGCCCACGCTGGGCCTGCTGATGGTCAACGCGCTGGCCGCGGCCGACCACGTCATCATTCCCACGCAGACCGAGCCGCTGGCGCTGCATGGGCTGAAGGGCATGTGCCGCACCGCGGACATGATCCAGCGCTCGCGCCATCGCGTGCTGCCGGTGTCGATCCTGCCCACGCTGTACGACAAGCGCACGCGCACCGGAGCGGACACGCTGAAGGCGATGCAGGACGAATACGGCGAACGCGTCTGGAACGACGCCATTCCCAACGACACCCGCATCTGCAGCGTCGACGCGCTGACGCGCTCCAGCCCCGCCGCGCAGTACCCGGGCCGTGGCCTGTCCGCCTACCGGCGCGCGCTGGACTGGCTGCTGCTGACCGAAGCGCGCGATACGGAGCAGGCCGCATGAACACGCCGGCCGCCCTCGACGACTACCTGCTCGACCTGCTCGGCGATGCGGCCGCGCCGGCGCCGCCCCCATCGACGCCCCACGTCGTGGCGGTCGCGACGATCGATGCCGTTGCGCGCCAGACCGACGCCACAGCGGCCGAGCCCCCCCTTGTCGACGCCACGCCATCGGCGCCGGTCCTCGCCGTGGCACCGATCCGCGCCGGCAGCGAAGCCGACCTGATCAGCGACGACGAGTTCGAGGCCCTGCTCGACCAGTTGCATGGCGACGGCGTGCCGACCTCTGTCGTGGCCCCGTCCGTTGCAGAGCCGGCGGTCCCGCCTCCCGTCGCTGCAGCGCCGGCACTGGCCGTCGCGCCCGTGCGCGCCGGTGCGGAAGCGGATGTGATCGGCGACGACGAGTTCGAAGCCCTGCTGGACGAACTGCATGGCGGCGCCGCACCGACCTCGCGCGTGGCGACCCCGGCTGTCCCCCCGACCACGCCGCCCGCGCCCGCGCCGACGGTCGCGCCCGCTGCGCCGCGCGCGCTCGCGCCCCTGCCCGCCACGCCGTACCTGCTGGCCACGCCACCGGATACCGGCGAGCGCCGTCGCGCCACCGAGCGCAAGACGCGCTGGCTGCGCCTGCGCTGCGACCAGCAGCACTACGCACTGGAGCTGCTCAAGGTGCAGGAAGTGGTGCGCCCCGCCACCCTGCTGCCGCTGCGCGGTGCCGCACCGCACATGCTGGGGGTGATGAACCTGCGCGGCCAGGTGGTGCCGGTGATCGATCTGGGCCTGTACCTGGGCCGCCGCGCCGTCGAGGTCGACGCCACCACCCGCATCGTCGTGCTGGAAGAGCATGGCGAGATCCTGGGCCTGCGCGTCACCGCGGTGGAGGACGTGGCCAACCTCACCGACCAGCAGATCGAATCACCCGACAACGCCCGCGTCGGCCGCATGTCCAATCCGCTGTTCCGCGGCGTGGCACGCCTCAACGAATGCGCGGTGATCCTGCTGGATGCTTCGCGGATCCTGCAGTGAAGCGGGGAACGGGGACCAGGGAATGAAGGCTGGCTGGGAAGGAGACGTGCGGAACGTCCCGGCGGGAACGGATGGAATACGCCGATGCGATCCGTCATTCCCTGTTACCCATTCCCCGCTTTTCCGATCCCCATCACACATTCACATTCATCGCTCAAGACCGGCCATGTCGCGCCGATACTCGACTAGAGCCGCCTTTCCGGAGACACGATGAGCGCTGTGCCCCTGGGTGACGACCTCGGTATCGAGGCCGCCACCGACCTCAAGCAGCACCTGGCCCCGCATGTCGCGCAGCCGGGACCGCTGGTGCTCGACGCCGGCACCGTGCAGCGGGTGCATACCGCCAGCCTGCAGGTGCTGTGCAGCTTCGTGCGCCAGCGCGAGCAGGCCGGCCTGGCCACCGATTTCAGTGCGGTCAGCCAGAGCTTCCGCGACGCCGCGCGCCTGCTGGGCCTGGCGCCGCAGCTGGGTCTGGCCCACGACAACGAACACAAAACGCAACAAGTGGAGAACGCCGCATGAGCGCACGCATTCTGGTAGTGGACGATTCGGCCTCGATGCGACAGATGGTCGCCTTCGCCCTCAGCTCGGCGGGTTTCTCGGTGGATGAAGCCGAAGATGGCCAGGTGGCGCTGGGGCGCGCGCAGGGCCAGAAGTTCAACGCCGTCGTCACCGACGTCAACATGCCCAACATGGACGGCATCTCGCTGATCCGGGCGCTGCGCGGCCTGCCGGACTACAAGTTCACGCCCATGCTGATGCTGACCACCGAGTCGGCCGCCGACAAGAAGGCCGAGGGCAAGGCCGCCGGCGCCACCGGCTGGCTGGTCAAGCCGTTCAACCCGGAACAACTGGTCGCCACCGTCCAGAAAGTCCTGGGCTGATCCTCCTTCCTCCCCGCTCCGCCTCCCTTACGACCGCACCAGGGCATCGTCGCCATGAACATGGACATGCAGCGCTTCCACGCCACGTTCTTCGAAGAAAGCCGTGAAGGGCTGGAGGCGATGGAAGCCGGGCTGCTGTCGCTGGAACAGGGCAGCCGCGACGGCGACCTGATCAACTCGATCTTCCGCGCGGCCCACTCGATCAAGGGCGGGTCGGCCACGTTCGGCTTCGATGCCATCGCCGGCCTGACCCATGTGCTGGAGACGCTGCTGGACGAACTGCGCGCCGGCCAGCGCGCCGTCAGCCCGCCCGCGGTCGACGCCATGCTGGCCTCGGTCGACGTGCTGCGCGCCCTGCTGGCCGAAGCCGAACACGGCACGCCGGCCGATCCCGCCGCCGTGCAGGCCATCAAGGACCGCCTCAACGCGGTGCTGTCCGGCCAGGAAGCGCCCGCCGCTCCGCCGGCCGCCGCGGCCACGAAGACCGACGACACGCCGGAAGGGTGGAAGATCGGCTTCACGCCCGCACCGTCGCTGTTCATGAGCGGCAACGACCCGCTGCGCATCCTGCGCGAACTGGAACACCTGGGCCCGCTGGACATCGCGTGCCGCATGGAACGCCTGCCCGGCTTCGAGCAGATCGATCCGCTGGAAGCCTACCTCGCCTGGGACCTGGGCCTGATCGGCAAGGTGCCGCGCAGCGCGGTGGACGATGTGTTCGCCTGGGTGGTCGACGACTGCGAGCTGGACATCCAGCCCATGCAGCGCAACGCCGTGCCGGTCGACGCCGTCGCCGTGGCCGCGCAGCCCGCGACGGCGGTGGTCGCCAGCGGCACGCAGGCGCCTGCCACGGCCGCCGCGCCGGCGGCCAACGATGCCGCCGAAACCTCCATCCGCGTCAGCGTCGACAAGATCGACGGCCTGATCAACCTGGTCGGCGAACTGGTCATCACCCAGGCCATGCTGAAGCAGGTCTCCGGCATGCTCGACCAGGCCCAGTGCGAACGCCTGTTCGCCGGCCTGGACCTGCTGGAGCGCAACACCCGCGACCTGCAGGAAGCCGTCATCGGCGTGCGCATGCTGCCGGTGGATGCCGTGTTCCGCCGCTTCCCGCGCCTGGTCCGCGACCTGTCCGCGCGCCTGGGCAAGCAGGTGCGCCTGCGCACCATCGGCGAAGGCACCGAACTGGACAAGGGCCTGATCGAACGCATCGCCGATCCGCTGGTACACCTGGTCCGCAACTCGATCGACCATGGCCTGGAAATGCCCGATGTGCGCGCGCAGGCGGGCAAGGACGAGACCGGCACCATCACCCTGGCGGCCTCGCACCAGGGCGGCCACATCGTGATCGAAGTCAGCGACGACGGCCGCGGCCTGAATCGCGAACGCATCCTCGCCAAGGCCGCCGAGCGTGGCCTGGCCGTACCCGAGAACCCCACGGACGCGCAGGTCTGGGACCTGATCTTCCAGCCCGGCTTCTCCACTGCCGAAGCGGTCACCGACCTGTCCGGTCGTGGCGTGGGCATGGACGTGGTCCGCCGCAACATCCAGGCGCTGGGTGGCGAAGTGCAGCTGGAAAGCGCCGCCGGCCACGGCACCCGCGTGGTGATCCGCCTGCCGCTGACGCTGGCCATCCTGGATGGCATGGCGGTGTCGGTCGGCGATGAAACCCTGATCCTGCCGCTGACCTACGTGCTGGAGGCCCTGCAACCGCAGGACGAGGACGTGCGCACGGTGGCCGGCGACGGCCGCGTGCTGCGCGTGCGCGGCGAGTACCTGCCCATGGTCGCGCTGAACGAGTACTACCGCTACGGCGCCGCGCGCAGCGAAGACCCGCTGGTGGTGGTGGTGGAAGCCGACGGCCAGAAACTGGCGCTGGAAGTGGACGAACTGATCGGCCAGCAGCAGGTCGTGGTGAAGAACCTCGAGAACAATTACCGCCGTATCGACGGCATTTCCGGCGCCACCATCCTCGGCGACGGGCGCGTGGCGCTCATCGTCGACGTGGGTGGCCTGGTCCGCGCCCGCCGGATGCAGCAGGCGGCCTGATCCTCCCTCGCATGTCCGCTCCATCGCGCCCTCCGCATGGATGGCGCCCGGCGGCGCACGCCTCTACCCTACTGGTAAACGCATGAAGTACATCCTCTCCAGCCTCGCCCTCTCCCTTCTCGCCGTGCATGCAAGCGCCCGCGCCGACGACGGCGAGGCCAAGCTCGCCGCCTGGCCGCCGAAGATCACGTTCGCCGGCGGCACCGAGCTGAGCCTGGGCGGCAACCTGCAGTACGACGCCGCCACGTTCTCGGGCGAAGGCTATGCCGGTGCCGCGCTGGAGGACGACGACGCCTGGCGTCGCCAGGAGATCGGCCTGACCCTGCGTCGCAAGGGCGTGTACGACTTCGGTGCGACCTTCGACTTCCAGGCCAAGACCTGGAGCGACGTGGCCCTGCGCCTGGAGACCAAGGCCCTGTTCGGTCGCGATGCCGGCAAGCTGCGGATCGGCCAGATGAAGCTGCCGCTGGGCTTCGAGGGCAATACCGGGACCCGTCACGTCTCGATGATGGAACCGTCGCTGCCCACGCAGGCGTTCTACCAGAACCGCCGCAGCGGCATCGACTGGGCGTTCGAGCGTGAGCGTTACATCGCCAACGTCGGCTACTTCTTCGAGTCCGACCTGCAGGGCAACAACAAGGGCGACACCGCCGCCTTCCGCCTGGCGTGGACGCCGCGCAAGGCCGCGGGCGACGTGCTGCATCTGGGCATCGCCGCGGCGCAGGAGCGTCCCGACAGCGAGGTCAACGGCCTGGGCGTGACCGTGCATCCCAGCGTGCGCTGGCGTGCCAAGCCGGAAGCCACGCTCACGTCCTACCGCTTCGTGGACAGCGGCACGCTCAGTCGCGTGGACCGCATCGACCGCACCGGCCTGGAAGTGCTATGGATCCGCGGCCCCTGGTCGCTGCAGGGCGAGTATCTGCGGCAGAAGACGACCCGCGAGCTCGGCCGGCCCTCCTACTCGGCCGACGGCGGCTATGTGCTCGCCAGTTGGCTGGTGACCGGCGAATCGCGCGGCTACAGCGGCGGCAACGTCACCAACCCCAAGCCAAAGGGCCACTACGGCGCCGTGGAACTGCTGGCCCGCTACAGCCGCATCGACCTGGACAGCGACGGCATCGCCGGTGGCCGCGAACACAACTGGACGCTGGGCGCCAACTGGTACATCACGCCGTACTTCAAGTTCCAGGCCAACTACGTGAAGAGCGATGCGACGCGTGGCGCGCTTTCCGCCGACCCGTCCGTGTTCCAGCTACGCGCGCAGATGCATTTCTGATACTGCATTCCGCCTCGCCCGCGCAGCCGGTCACGGTCTGCGCGGGCATTCCGTCGACCCGCAGGTAAGCGCGCTTACCTTCCCGCCGAACGGTCATTCAGAACTGTCACATTCCGCCGTTACTCCGGAACAGACATCGCACCACGAGCATGGACCGCTGCTTCCCCTGATGCGCTGGTCCCACCCACTGAACGCTATCGAGATCGACTTCATGTTCAAGCACCTCAAGATCGGAAAACGCCTGGCCATCGGCTTCGCCGTCCTCGTCCTGCTCATTGTCGTGACCGGCGCCTTCTCCGCGCAGCGGATGGGTGTGGCCCAGGACGTCGTGGTCGAGATCACGAACAAGGAGGTGCCTGCCATCCGCGATCTGGGACGCATGGCCACGATGCTGGCCGAGTACCGCGTCAGCGAGCGCGGCCTCGTGGCCGGCTACGAGGACCCGGAAAAGGTTGCCGAATACACGGATGAGCTGATCGCCGGCGGCAAGGCCTTCGACGCGCTTTCCAAAGCATATGGAAGCAGCCTGACCGACCCGCAAGACAAGGCGCTGCACCAAGATATGATGGCCAAGGCCGCGCTGTATTTCGAGAACAGCCGCCGCCTGATCGAGTCCGTCAAGGTCGGCGATCTGACGCCTGCCAGTGGTGCCGGCGATTTGCGCCAGGCCACCGCCGATGCTGTCGGGCGGATGCTGGACGCAAAAATGAAGGTACTGGACAGCGCGGTGGCGGCACAGGAGGCCGGCTACAACACCAATATCAAGGCCATCGGCCTGCTGGTGGCGGTGGCGCTGATGCTGGCCATCGCGGCCGCGGTCCTCATCACTCGCTCGATCGTACGTCCGATGGCCGAGGTCGCGAGTGTCGCCGATGCCGTCGCGCGTGGCCAGCTGGACCGCCAGATCGTCATCGACGACCGCAGCGAGCTGGGCGACCTGCTGGGCTCCATGCAGCGCATGCAGACGCAGGTGAAGGCGGTCATCGCCGCACAGGGCGAGATGGCGGCGCGCCATGACGAAGGCCGGATCAGCTACCGGATCGACGACAGCGTGTTCCCGGGCGAATACGGCCGCATGGTGCGCGAGACCAATGCGCTGGTGGCCCAGCACATCGGCGTGAAAATGCGCGCGGTGGAAGTGATGCGCCATTACGCGGTCGGCGACCTGTCGATGGACATGGAGCGCCTGCCGGGCGAGAAGGCCGTGATCACCGAGGCAATGGACATGTGCAAGGCCAACCTGTCGGCGATCAACGGTGAGATCAAGCGCCTGGCCGCCGCCGCCGCCGCGGGCGACTTCACCCACCGCGGCGATATCGACAAGTACCAGCACGATTTCCGCGACATGGTCGAAGGCCTCAACCGCCTGATGGAGACCACCGATGGCAACCTGGCCGAACTGTCCACCCTGCTGCAGGCCATCGCCCGCGGCGACCTGACCGCCCGCATGGAAGGCGACTTCCACGGCGTGTTCGCCCGCATGCGTGATGACGCCAACGCCACCGTCAGCCAGCTGACCGAGATCGTCGGCGGCATCCAGATGGCGGCGATGAGCATCAACACGGCCGCCGGTGAGATCGCCGCCGGCAACAACGACCTCTCGCGCCGTACCGAGCAGCAGGCCGCCAACCTGGAAGAAACCGCCGCCTCCATGGAGGAACTGACCTCCACCGTGCGCCAGAACGCGGAAAGCGCCCGCCAGGCCAACCAGTTGGCCATCGGTGCGGCGGGCGTCGCCTCGCAGGGAGGCGAGGTCGTCGGCAAGGTGGTCACCACCATGACCGACATCGAACAGTCGTCCAAGAAGATCGCCGAGATCATCTCCGTCATCGACGGCATCGCCTTCCAGACCAACATCCTGGCGCTCAACGCCGCGGTGGAAGCCGCCCGTGCCGGCGAACAGGGCCGCGGCTTCGCGGTGGTGGCGTCTGAGGTGCGTACCCTCGCC
>Ga0182740_1000443_pt1 | contig 47806 bp, 39 predicted proteins | sample eDN5th37CKraftBY_FD_128872 | JGI IMG/M metagenome (GOLD analysis project Ga0182740, IMG submission 128872) | Enriched backyard soil microbial communities from Emeryville, California, USA - eDNA 5th pass 37_C Kraft BY (version 2) (version 2) | ecosystem: Environmental > Terrestrial > Soil >...
ACGGTGCATGCGGTGCTGGACCGGCACGGATTGGTGGCGCAGGCCCGCAATCGGGCACGGCACCGTGCGCAAGGAACGCCGTTGTCGGAAGCGCTCGCGGCCAATGATTTGTGGTGCGCCGACGAGGAGCGCGGCATATTCCTCGCCACCAAGGCGGCCGAACAGCTTGTCGGAAGAGAGAGCCGTCTCCGCTGCCGCCGCAAAGGCCGACAGAACCTTGTCGCCCATCAGGTGGCCGTAGCGGTCATTGATGGCCTTGAAGTAGTCGATGTCCATCATCAGTAGCGCCACTCTTGCATTGGCGGGCTGGTTGCCAAGCTGTTGCTCGGCCTGCTCCAGGAAAGCGGCACGCGACAGCACGCCAGTCAGTGCGTCGTGGCTGGCGGTGTGGTTGAGACGCTGCAGCAGGTCCTCTCGAGCGGCGTTGACGCTGGCGACCGCGAGCGGCGCCAGCACGATCATGGCGATGGCGAGGCGGATCGAGATGGTCGCAGCGAGCGGATCGGCGATCGACGCGAACTCGTGGAAACCCAGGCTCGCGCCGGCGAGTTGGATGATGCTGGAGAGGAGCGTCAGCGTCGCGGTGGTGAAGAGGCTGTAGCTCAGCGCGCACCAGATCAGCGCCGGGATCGGGTAGGCGAAGGCGCCGGGGCCGCGGACCAGCCAGGAGGTCACCAGTAGTGCGATGAGCGCGATCGCGGGAAGCCAACGGTACGGATCGCGGGCGCGCCGCACGATAGCGCGCAACTCCGACTTACCGCTCCAGGTGAGCAGCGTCGGCAGGATCACGAGCAGGTTCACCAGCTCGGTGGTGAACCAGACGGTGAAGCCGCCGATGATGTCGCGTTGGAACATTAAATGCGACACGCCGGTGCGGATTACTGCTGAGAATGCCGAGGTGAGGACCGCGATGGCGAGCAGGCAGACAATCGCAATTGGCCGGTTGAGAAAGCGGTCCTCCGGCTTCAGCCGCATATAGAGGTGGAAGCCGAGCAGGACCTCGGCGATGTTCGCAACCGTCAGCCACACGGTGATGCCTAGCGAGTTGCCGGTGAGGAGGTCCGCCGCGACGTAGGCGACGAACGCGGCGATCCAGTTGGCTGGCGTGGCGAGTTCCCGGTTGCGCACCATCAGCCCGAGAAGGATCGCGTTGGCCGGCCAGATCGCAGCAAGGAACCCAACCGGCCGCGTCAGTATGCCGAAAAGCGATGCAGCCAGAACGATCGAACCCACTAGCAACACGTCGGCCAGTGAATTCGGCAGGACCCGCGCCGAGTACGTCTTATGCGATGTCCTCATACGCCTCACCCCATAGAAGAGACCGGGTTGACCAATCTCTCCTACAAGTTCACGAAGCGTTAAATCGACGATATGTGTTGTGAATACTTATCGTCGCAGGCCTGCGCTTAACGTCGCAGAACCGCGCCCAGCACATCGCGCACGCCGATCGCGCCGAGGAAGCGCGAGGACTCGTCGAACACGGCGACCGGCGCCGTCTGCGACTGCTGCATTGCCTGCATCACCGCGCGCAGCGACGTCCCCGGATTTGCCCAGTAGACCTCGTGCGCGTCCGGCGGCAGCTGCTCGAACGGGTCACAGGCTGCCCAGACGGCCGCCTGGTCGTTGCGCTCGGCGGCAATGACGAGGTTGTTCTGGTCCAGCCGGAAGCGAGTCGTCTTGCGGCGGTCGAGCCAGACCCAGCCGTCGGCGTCCTTTTCGAGATCGCGCATGTCGCGCATCACGTTCCACGCGGTCAGGACCGACATCGGGTTCACGTTGGCGATGAACTCGCGGACATAGTCGTTGGCCGGGTTCAGCACGATCTCTTCAGGCGCGCCCGTCTGGACGATGCGGCCGCCTTCCATGATGGTGATGCGGTTGCCGATCTTGAGGGCCTCCTCGAGATCGTGGCTGACGAAGATGATCGTCTTCTTCAGCCGCTTCTGCAGTTCGATCAGCTCGTCCTGCAGCTTGGTGCGGATCAGCGGGTCAAGCGCCGAGAAGGGCTCGTCCATCAGCAGGATTGGCGCCTCGGTGGCGAAGGCGCGGGCAAGACCGACGCGCTGCTGCATGCCACCGGACAGCTCATGGGCGTATTTCTTCCCCCACTGCGTCAACCCGACCAGATCAAGCTGCTTCTTCACGCGTTCCTGGCGCTCGGCGAGCGGCACGCCGGCCAGCTCGAGGCCAAAGCCGACATTTTCTTCCACCGTGCGCCACGGCAGCAGCGCGAACTGCTGGAACACCATCGCCACCGACTCGCGGCGGATGCGGCGCAGGTCCTCTTCGCTGCACGACGCGACGTCGGTCACCTTGCCACCGCCGTGGACCAGCACCTGGCCGCGGGTGACCTTGTTGAGGCCGTTGACGGCGCGCAAAAGCGTCGACTTGCCGGAGCCCGACAGGCCCATCAGCACGGAAATCTCGCCTTCGTTGACGGTGAGGCTGGCGCCGGCGCAGCCGAGCACCGCGCCCGTCTTGTCGAGGATGTCGGCGCGGCTTGCGCCCTGGTCGATCATCTTGATGGCCGCAGCCTGGCTGTCGCCGAAAACGATGTCGACGTTCTTGAATTCAACCGCTGCCGTCATTTGGAACCTGCCTGCCCGATGCGGGCGATGCGGTCGAGGATGATCGCGAGGACGACGATGGCAAGGCCCGCTTCAAGTCCAAGTGGAATATTCACCGAGTTCAGTGCCCGCACGACCGGACGGCCAAGGCCGTTGGCGCCGATCAGCGCGGCGATCACAACCATCGACAGCGACAGCATGATGCACTGGGTGAGGCCCGCCATGATGGTCGGGAGCGCCGATGGCAGCTCCACCTTCCAAAGAAGTTGCCGCTTGGTCGCGCCGAAGGATTGCCCGGCCTCCAGCATCGGCTTCGGCACCGAGGTGATGCCGAGATAGGTGAGGCGGATCGGGGCAGGGGCGGCGAAGATGATGGTCACGATCAGGCCCGGCGCGATACCGAGGCCGAACAGGATCAGGACCGGGATCAGGTAGACGAAGGTCGGCAGCGTCTGCATCAGGTCGAGGATCGGCTGCAGGATGCGGTAGACGCGTTCGTTGTGGGCGGCCCATATGCCGACCGGCACGCCGATGGCCATGGAGCAGGCCGCCGCGGCAACGACCAGCACGAGTGTCTCGACCGTCTCCTTCCAGAGGCCCTGGTTGATGATGAAGAGCAGCCCGAGGATGACGCCGATGACGAGCCCCCACGAGCGGCGCAGCGCCCAGGCCAGCGCCGCAATCAAAACCACCACCACGATCGGCGGCATCCAGAGGAGGAGGTTGACGAGTCCGTTGAGGACGGTGGACAGGATGTTGGCCAGATTGTCGAAGAACCACGCAAAATTGGTGGTCAGGAAGTCGAAGAATTCACGACCCCAGCGCCCGACCGGGATCTTCCAACTGGCAACGAGTTGCGAAATCGGGTCCACAATCCTCTCCGCACTTGTGTACTGATGCGACGGCCGTTACCGGCCGCCGCCTTACTAAAGACTTACAATTACAGACCGAGACCCGCCTTCACGGCTGCAAGGCCGTCGGAGCCGTCGAAGGTGGTGACGCCAGCCAGCCACGGTTCGACCACGGACGGATTGGCCTTCAGCCACTCGGTGGCCGCATCGTTGGGCTCCTTGCCGTCGTCAAGAATCGCGCCCATGATCTCGTTCTCCATCTGCAGCGAGAAGACAAGCTGGGTCAGAAACTTGCCGAGGTTTGGACACTCGGTGGCGAGACCCTTGCGGGTGTTGGTGAGGACGGTTGCGCCGCCGTAGTTCGGACCGAACACGTCATCGCCGCCGGCGAGGTATTCCATCTCGACGTTGGCGTTCATGGGATGCGGCTCCCAGCCGAGGAACACGACGTCCTGCTTGGAGCGCGCAGCGCGCATGACGGCCGAGAGCATGCCCGCTTCTGAGCTCTCGACGAGCTCGAAGCCGCCAAGTCCGAACTGGTTCGCCTCGATCATGTCGAGGATCAGTCGGTTGCCGTCATTGCCCGGCTCGATGCCGTAGATCTTGTTCTCGAGCTTGTCGGCGAACTTGGCGATGTCGTCGAAGGTCTTGAGGCCAGCCTCGAAGGTGTATTTCGGCACGGCCAGCGTGTACTTCGCGCCCTCGAGGTTGGTGACGAGCGTCTCGACCGAACCCTCATCGCGGTAGGGGGCGATGTCGGCTTCCATCGTCGGCATCCAGTTGCCGAGGAAGACGTCGACGTCCCCGTTCTTCAGCGATGCGTAGGTAACCGGAACCGAAAGGATCTGCACCTCCGGCTCGTAGCCGAGAGCGGTCAAGATCACCGATGCGGTGGCCGTGGTGGCGGTGATGTCGGTCCAGCCGACATCGGAGAAGGTGATTTGCTTGCAACTGTCAGGTTCAGCCGCCATGGCGGTGGTGCTGAGCGCGCCCGTCAGGGCAAGGCTGAGCAACAGGGATTTGCAACGCGACATGTATGAACTCTCCCATTCGTAGGCCCCGCGGCATGTGCGCCGCATGACGTATTTTTTTCACAATGAGCCAAACACCATTTTTCTTAGGTTGCAAGCCGAGTGACGTTACGGAGGGCGTCGTTGCCTTGACTGGCCGCGACACATCACAGCTTTGTCACGCCACATCCTCCCCTTCGGAGGCGCATTGCGTTTAATAGATCGATGGCAAAACTCTATTTCCACTACTCGGCAATGAACGCCGGAAAGTCGACGCTGCTGCTGCAGGCGTCGTACAACTACCGCGAGCGCGGCATGGAGACGATCCTGTTTACCGCTGCGCTCGATGACCGGGCAGGGAAGGGAATTATCGCCTCGCGGCTTGGCGTAACGGCCGAGGCAAACACCTTTTCCGCTGCTGATGACCTGTTCGCGCAGGTGCGCGATCATCTGAGGACCAGTCCGCTCCACTGCGTGCTGATCGACGAGGCCCAGTTCCTCACCGAGGATCAGGTGTGGCAGCTTGCGCGGGTGGCTGACCGGCTCGGCGTGCCGGTGATGTGCTATGGTCTGCGCACCGATTTCCAGGGGAAGCTCTTTCCGGGCTCAAAGGCGCTGCTGGCGCTGGCTGATGAGCTGCGTGAGATCCGCACGCTCTGCCGCTGCGGCCGCAAGGCGACGATGGTGGTGCGGCTTGGTCCCAACGGGAAGATCCAGCGCCAGGGCGCGCAGGTCGAAATCGGCGGCGAGGACAAGTATGTCTCGCTCTGCCGGCGCCACTGGGAAGAGGAAATGGGCCGCGTTCCGCCCGAAGACCTCGTCGGCTTTGCTTCCACATAAGGCGGAATTTCTCGGTCTTTTGGCGGCTAAAAACCGGGGCAACCTGTGCGTTTATGCGATGTGCATTTCTTTCAATCGCTGGCTGTGCCACATATATTCCGCGACGGAAGAACAGGAACGCCAGAGGGTTGGAGTGTAGCGCATGGCGACGTTGCAGAAGTTTGATGCAGAGATTTCCCGCACCAAGAGCGTCGTTGACGAAATGCGCTCCAAGATCGAGCAGTCCGGTCAGGTGCTCGACAAGCTCGCCCAGGCGGACGCCTCCACCATCGGCGCGACCGACTTCGACATCGAGAATGCGCGCATCCAGGACGTGCTCGCACAGCAGAAGGTGATGGAAGGCAACATCGCCGACCTCATCATCGGCCTTGAGGACGCGACCAACGTGTTCGGCTCGGAATTCGAGAGCATGAAGAGCTACACGGCGTGGGAAAACTTCGTCGGCATCTTCTCCCAGCAGAAGAAGCAGCGCATGCGAACCGAGCGCGTCCGCAACATGTCGCTCGCCGGCAACCTGCAGGAACTTTTGGCCAAGTCCGACACCATCGTCGGCATCCTCAAGGAACAGAAGAACATCCTCGACCAGCGCTACAAGACCTCGGAGGCCAGCCTTTCGCAGGTGATTGAGCGCCGCAAGCGCACCATCGAAACCCTGACGGCGACACAGCGCCGGATCGAAGAACTCAATCCGCTGCTGCTCGATATCGAGAACAAGATCGCAGCTTCCACCGATCAGAACCAGCGCACCGAACTTGAGGGCGAGCGCTCGAAGCTCGCGACCGAGTACAACCAGATGCAGGCGAAGGAACAGGAACTGCTGGCCGAGAGCCAGACGCTCGAGCGTTATACCTCGATGTTCCAGACCTTCGTCGACTCGCTCAACAACCAGATCGCGGCGCAGAACACGCTGATCAACAAGCTGACCATCGATACCGAGCAGCGCATCGTTCTCTATAAAGCGCTGGAGGACTCGCTGAAGACGGCGGCGCAGCAAGACGTCGCGCACAAGATCAACACGCTCGGCAGCCGGGTCGACAACACCGCCGAGGAGACGATGGCGGGCATCGGCGCTGCGGCGCAGAAACACATCGGCGACCTGCTCGAACTGCACGAGAAGAATATGGTGGCGACGGCCGACATCCAGCGGCGCAAGAAGCTCGCCGACGAGGCGTTCGCCCGCCGCTTCGAGGAAGTGATGCGCAAGCACAATGCGGCGGACTACGTGCGGCAGTAACGTCTGCGCCTTCCTGCGTGAGTTTCTCCGTAATGCTCCATGGTCTCACCCCCACCCCTTACCCCTCCCCACAAGGGGGAGGGGAGACATTGGTGTCGGCGCCTGTTTCTGAGGTTGAGACTGCCGAGCATGGAGGTGGTCAGGGTGATGTGGCCGGCCCAGGCAATAAGAACTCTTGCGGAGCCGGAACCGGCTTTTCAGGGAGATACCGCGCCTCGAGTTGCCGGGAACGCGCAGCGGAAGACAGGCGCTGGTACCTCAGGATTGCCCTCCCCCTTGTGGGGAGGGGTAAGGGGTGGGGGTACGCAACCTCCGTCTTGCGCCATCGTTTCCGGGATACCCACCGTGACGGTCTCATAAGCAATGACTTGCTGACCAGCGGCGACCGTCTTTTGCAACGGCGCGCTGGCGCTTATCTCGCACTTCTCCCTCTTCACTCCAGCATCATGGACCGGCGCGATGAGCGCGAATGATCCCGCAACGCGCTATTTCGAAGCAATCGCGTCCGCGTTGAGCGGCCTTGACGTCTTCCTGCGCGATGACAGTTCGCCGCTCTACCGGCACGACCTGATCGCCAAGGTGATGGGCGAGTATATCGGGCGGCTGGAAAACTCCTTCACAAGCTGGCGAAACAGGCTCGGCTTCATGGAGTCGTTCCGCATCTCGCGCGCAGAAAGCGGCTTTCCGGTCTTCCAGAACGTCCTCGAACTCGAGAACGATCGCAGCAGCGCCGATAAACGGCTGGCCGCGATTCCCGAGCCTGAAGCGCTTCGCGCCGAAATGGCCGACTTCATCCTGCGCCAGAAAGCGATGCCGCATGCATTGCGTAAGGCGATGGCCGAGCGGCTCTACCTGGAGCAGGTGTCGTCCGGACAGGTGTTCGGGCCCTTTATCCTGCCCAAGACCATCCGCGTTTCGGTAAACCCGAAGACCCAGCGACCGTTTTATGTCGTTCACTGGGGTGCCTTCGACGGCACAGCCAACCTGCCGCTCGTCTACATGGCGACGCTAGAGGATTCTTCCGACGGGCTCGTGCGCCAGCTGGTGGGACCCGACGGTAAGCTGAACGAGAAGGTGCCGGTGCCGCTGCCCGTTGACGGTCTGCTCAACCCCGAGCTTGCGCACCAGTTCGACGACTTTGCCGAGAAGAACTCAGCCTACACGCTGACACCGACCACGATTGCGACCAATCTCGACAAGGATTTCGAGACGCTGCACCCCAAGCAGCTGCGCCGCGTCGTGCTTGGCCCGTTCTATTCGGCCGGAATCACCGAGCACAATTCGACGGTGCAGGAGGTGCTTTCAAAGGTTCGCAAGCCGCAGAATGCCTGGCTGCTGACCTGGACGGTGCAGGAAGTGTTCTCCAAGGCGGAGCAGCCGGCGAAGCGCGGGCTGTTCTCGCGCCAGCCGGCGCGCGAGGAGTTTTACATCAACACCGACGATCTCGAGGCAGCACGCATGGGCGTGTCGTCCTACGAGAAGCACGCGCTCATTCCGCACGAGGCCTACCAGGCGCTCTATGCCGCGGGCGAGGCGCAGCAGATTTTCTCCGGCTATCAGGTGCACATCATCTCGAACGGCCAGGTTATCACTGATGTCTGAGGGAGCATGACATGGACACCGGCCTGACGACGCTTCTGGAAGCCGATATCGAGAAGCATCGCGCGCTGGCGCAGAGCTTCATCACCCGCATAGTCGTCCTGGAGGATTCTTCGGCGCGCGGCGGGAGGGAGCTTGCAGGCACCGGCCGCCGCTTCGTGCCGACCGTTTCGACCGGCTCCGTGCGCCGAACGCGCGAGGTGGAACTCACCAGGACCGTTCAGGCGGTGCGTCCCGACGACCAACTGCTGTCTCCCGCCCAGCATACGCTGCTTTACCGCGCCCGGCGTGGCCTGTCCGTGGCGATGGCCGTCGCCGATGTCTTCGCGAAATCGACGGCGCTAGAAGACCTGCAGGCGAAGAACGCCCGCTCGCCGCTCGAGGGCGAGGACGTCGCCGTCTACAAGCGGCTCCTTTCTGCCGCGGCTTACGTCGCGGCCTTCACCTTTGCCTCCTATCTGCTGCAGACGGTCGAAAGTGATGCGGAGGCGCCGAATGACCTGCGCGAGCCGGAATATGTGTTCGACACCCAGCAGGATGTGCTGAAGGCGCTGGTTTCGGGGCTCGACGGCGCACTCGCGGGCGCGAAGGACGAAGCCGACCTTCCTGCGCGGGCGCGGGCCTATGCGACGGTGGTGCTCGAAGGCTTGTTGCAGCGCAAGTCGCGCTTCGACGGGCTCGGCGCCTTCGAGAACGCGCACATCCGCATCGAGAAGGACGATTTTACCATCGACGGTTTCGATGTCGCCCCGGGGCGCAAGGCAAAGCCCCTCGTCATGCAGTTCCGCAAGCCTGAAGAGGTGGTCGGCAACCACATCGCCAAGTACCAGGCGCTGAAGCTCGCCAAGATGCTGATGGCCTATGACTTCGACCGTCAGCTCAACCCTTTTGTCGAACTCGGCGGCTTCCTGTTCACCTTCATCGGCGACGGCGCGCCGGGAACCGGCAAGACGACGCTGATCCAGATGATCGCGGGTCTCGTCAACGACTATGCTCAGGTTGCGGGCGTTCCCTTCCACTACGAAAACTTTGGCGTCGACCAGATCTCGTCCTACCAGGGAAAGTCGGGCCAGAACTGCCGTCAGTTCATCAACAACGTCATGAACCCGCGGGTCATCGGCTTTGGAACGATCGACGACGTCGATCAGGTGGCGGCCAAGCGCTCCGACGACCGTGCCTCCGCCGGCCAGCACGAGATCACCGGCGTGCTGATGGACGCCTTCTCGGGAGCGGGCACGGTCATCCGCGGCAACTGCAGCTTCGGCATGTTCTCCAACTATCCGGAGAACGTGGATGATGCGCTGCGCCAGCGCGCCGGGGCACGCTGGCTGGTCGACGGGCCGCAGACTCGGGAGGACTACATCGACATCTTCGTGCTGCTGGCGGGCAAGAACCACAATATTCCGCTCGGCGAGCACGATCTCTATGCCGCGCAGGAGATCAAGCGCGCCGTCGAGGCGGCTTACGAGCAGTACTCGAAGCCGCAGGAGGAAGGGCTGCGCAAGGTCTACGAGCGCTTCATGGACGAACGCGGCGAGCCGAAGACGCTGGCGGACATTGGCGAATATCTGCACCGCATCAAGCAAGCCGAGCCGCGCTTCACCGGCCGCGCGATCAAGAACGTCACCGACGCGATCAAGATGCGGGCGATGGATATCGAGCTGCCGGACGAGTGGTTCGAGACGCGCGACGCCTTCATGGGCAAGTCCTACGAAGAGAAGAAGGCGATGGTCGCTGAGCTGCGTCGCCCGTTCACGATGGACATGGTGATGCAGGAGATCAACCGCTACGCCGACTCCGAATTCCGTTACGCAGACAAGTCGGACGATGCCGCGGTCGACAAGCTTATCCGCGATGCACGCCTGCGCGAACGCGCCATTGCCGAGATCGAGTCCCTGAAGGCGAGGGGGCTCTGGAATGCGTAGCCCGGAACTCCCCAAATCCGGGGAGAAGCACTAATGGACCTTCTTCTCGACAATGAACTAATCTACGGACGGTTGCTGCCGATCGAGGAGCCGCATCTGATCGAGCGCTACAACAAGGCGCTGGCGGCGTTCGGTCTGCCGCCGACGAAGCTGTCACGCATCGAGATCGACCGGTCCGGTTTCTCGCCGCAAGTGGCCGAGGAACTCGGCGATCGGGACTATCTCGACCCGAACGGCATCAACCGCCGCTTCATCATTCTCACCCCGCAGCAGATCGAGCTGCCGGTGGTGCACACGGCGTTCTCGAACACCTCGCAGCTGCTCTACGAGTTCCTGACCGCCAATTCGCGCGTCATTAACGCGCTGACGATCAAGGACGTGATCTACGGCGAGATCGAGGATTCGGTTGCCAAGGTCGAGGACATCGAGGACCTGCTCTCGGTGAACCAGGTCGAGTTCCGGGTGCTGTCCGCCGAGGACGTGACCGGCAAGGCGAGCGAGCTTGCGACGCTGATCGACCGGCTGAAGCAGGAGCCGGATTTCTGGCGCGATACGGCGACGCTCGAGCGCATGGTGGAGCTCGCGAAGGTCACTGGCGACATTCGCCAGAACGCGCTGGTGCCCGACCAGGTCATCTTCCGTCACACGGCCTACTGGACCAGCCATTTCGGCGGTTTTTACGTCTTCGTCGATCCCGGGATGACGACGGTAATCAGCGATCCGTCGGCGCCGGGCTTCCGCCGCTCGCGACCATGGCAGGTGAGCTATCTGTCGCTGCACGATCCTGAGCGGGTATTCCGCTTCCTGCTCGAAACGGGCCGGATCGAGCTGCCGCGCGCGTCGTGGATCGACCAGTCCGGCTATCTCGAGCACCGCGCCGAAATGGCCGTGCGCATGCTGATCCACCAGTCGGACCCGGAGCGGGATCTGACCCAGGTCGACCGCATCTGGCTGCAGACGTGGATCCATTCGCACGCCGACCTGATCAACCGCGAGGGCACGTTCCCCTTCCTCAACGCGATGAAGCGCGAATTGGCGCAGTACGGACAGATCAGGATCGATGAGGTGCCGCCGCACAGGCGGTTCCTGCTCGTGCGGGCGAAACCTGGTCACCCCGACGCATGGCTCACGAACCGGCTGATCTCCGACTTCGTGCCGTTCGACTTCATGTCGCGCTACATCTTCAACAAGCAGGGCTTCTATCGCGACTACCAGGGCTTCAATCAGGTCTGGCGCCGCCACGTTGTGGAGACGCTGAAAGATACGTATTTGAAGGATAAGGCAGGCTACCGCCTGCGCCTCTATGGCCTCAAGGACCGAGGGTGAGACATGCTGGACCCGATCGTGAACTTCTTCACCCGCATCTTCCAGGCCATCGGCAAGGGGATCGGCATCGTCATCGCCTGGATCTGCTGGCCGTTCGTCGCGGCGGGGCGCTGGTACACACAGCGCGGCTGGGTCATCAAGGCACCGATCGCGGTCCTGTTGCTGATCATCGTCTGCCTCTACGGCTATTTCTTCTGGGTCACGCAGCGCTGGACGAACTTCAATCCGGACTACCCGCAACAGTATGCCTCGTTCAGCCGGGTACCGGCTGCCAACGCGTCGATGCCGGGCGAAAGCAATGGCGGGGGCGCGAATTCCTGCAGCCCTTCTGCCATCACCGTGGTTGCGGCTGACCTGATCGACTTCAACGTCAACCAGAACGCCTGGATTTCCTCGATGCTGGTGTCGAAGCTCGGCTTCTTCGGCATCGAGTGGCGGCACACGCCGTTCTTCGACAACAAGGCGGCCTTCCAGCTCGGCATCAATCAGGTGCTGCGCCGCACGACGACGGAGCTGGTCGACACGCTTGGTCGCGTGCGCGGCACGTCGCAGATCGACCAGAACCTGCAGGACGCCCGCACCGCGATGGCCTGGAGCGAGACTGCCTGGTACATCGGCATGCGCGGCCCGACTCGGCCAACGCCGAGCGTCTACCGCGAAGGCATGCAGAAGCTGCGTGCCTTCAACGCCAGCCTCGAGGCCTGCAACGCGACGTTCGACGCACGCGCCGACAACCTTATGCAGTTCCTCGACCGCATCGCCGGCGATATCGGCTCGACTTCCGACATCCTGCGCCAGCGCATCGAGGCGTCCGACGCTGGCTGGTTTGATGTCCGTGCTGACGACCGCTTCTGGTTCGCCTACGGCCAGCTCTACGCCTACTACGGCATCCTGACGGGAGCGCGCGCCGATTTCGCTAACGTCATTGCCGAACGCAATCTGACTGCGCTGTGGACCAGGGTGGAGGCTCAGCTGCGCGCGGCGCTGAATGTGCAGCCGTGGATCATTTCGAACGGCAACGAGTCGAGTGCGTTCTTCCCGTCTCACCTTGCAACGATGGGGTTCAACCTGCTTCAGGTGCGTTCGAATCTCGTCGAGCTGCGTCAGGTCCTCGATCGCTGACAGCACAAGGATGACGCGTTTTTCGGAGCCCGAGAGGCTCCGGAAGCGCCCTTTATCTTCGGACTGTATCCCATATTGGATGTCGTAACCGGCGGCTGCTGGTGACGAGGCGTCGTTTATCGCGTCGTACCGCAATTTTGCCCCGCGAGATCGAGCGTTTTTGCACCTGAGTCACGCTTCCCACTTGGCAGGTTTTTCGATGTTGTATACAGTCTGTCGACATCTAAAGAGTTTGACGCCGTGTCGCATTTTGCGCATTGCACGGCACAATCGAGATGGCGCGGATGAGCTTGATCCGGCTTTGATGCGCACGAACTCGGACCGCGTTGCGCGGTCCGTTCCGTAACCAGGGGAGCGAGGACCGTTTATGGCCGAATTCAAATCCGACATTCAGATCGCGCGCGCCGCGAAGAAGAAGCCGATCATGGAGATCGGTGCCAAGCTTGGCATCCCGTCTGAACACCTTCTGCCTTACGGCCATGACAAGGCGAAGGTCTCTGCCGAGTTCATTAAGTCGGTCCAGGGCAACAAGGACGGCAAGCTGATCCTGGTCACCGCGATCAACCCGACCCCGGCGGGCGAGGGCAAGACCACGACGACCGTGGGTCTCGGCGACGGTCTCAACCGCATCGGCAAGAAGGCTGTGGTCTGCATCCGCGAAGCCTCGCTCGGGCCGAACTTCGGCATCAAGGGCGGTGCGGCAGGCGGCGGCTATGCGCAGGTCGTGCCGATGGAGGACATGAACCTCCACTTCACCGGCGACTTCCACGCCATCACCACCGCGCACAACCTGCTCTCGGCCCTGATCGACAACCACATCTACTGGGGCAACGAACTCGGCATCGACACTCGCCGCGTCGCATGGCGCCGCGTGATGGACATGAACGATCGCGCGCTGCGCCAGATCGTCTGCTCGCTGGGTGGCGCGGCCAACGGCTTCCCGCGTGAGGCCGGCTTCGACATCACCGTGGCGTCGGAAGTTATGGCGATCCTCTGCCTTGCGACCGACCTCAAGGATCTCGAGCGCCGCCTCGGCGACATCATCATCGGCTACCGCCGCGACAAGAGCCCGGTTTTCGCCCGCGACCTCAAGGCCGACGGTGCGATGGCCGTGCTCCTCAAGGACGCGATCCAGCCGAACCTCGTGCAGACGCTCGAGAACAACCCGGCCTTCGTCCACGGCGGCCCGTTCGCGAACATCGCGCATGGCTGCAACTCGGTTGTCGCTACCACGACCGCTCTGAAGATCGCCGACTACGTCGTGACCGAGGCAGGCTTCGGTGCTGACCTTGGCGCGGAGAAGTTCTTCGACATCAAGTGCCGCAAGGCTGGCCTGAAGCCGGCTGCCGCGGTCATCGTCGCGACCGTCCGCGCGCTCAAGATGAACGGCGGGGTCAAGAAGGACGATCTCGGCCAGGAGAACGTCGACGCCGTCCTGAAGGGCTGCCCGAACCTCGGCCGCCACATCGAGAACGTGAAGCAGTTCGGTGTTCCAGTCGTGGTGGCGATCAACCACTTCGGCACCGACACCGACGCTGAGATCGAGGCGGTCAGGGCCTACGTCAAGGAGCAGGGCACTGATGCAATCCTGTGCCGCCACTGGGCAGAGGGTTCGGCCGGCATCGAGGACCTCGCTCACAAGGTCGTCGAGCTGGCAGAGTCGGGCCAGGCGCAGTTCGCTCCCCTCTATCCGGACGAGATGAAGCTGTTCGACAAGATCGACACCATTGTGAAGCGCATCTATCGCGGCTCGGAGGCTGTTGCCGACAAGAGCGTGCGCGACCAGCTGCACCAGTGGGAGGCACAGGGCTACGGCAACCTGCCGGTCTGCATGGCCAAGACCCAGTACTCGTTCTCGACCGACTCGAACCTGCGCGGTGCGCCGACCGGCCACGTCGTGCCGATCCGCGAAGTGCGTCTCTCCGCAGGTGCCGGCTTCGTGGTCGCGATCTGCGGTGAGATCATGACCATGCCGGGCCTGCCGAAGTCGCCGTCGTCCGAGCGCATCTTCCTCAATGAGGAAGGTCAGATCGAAGGTCTCTTCTAAGAGAACCAGCAAGCTCAGGCAGCGGAGGCGCCGTCACTCGACGGCGCCTTTGCTTTTTGTGCTTTGGCTCTCTGAAATCTCCGGCGAATGGGCTAAACGGAGTGCATGAGTAAATCGAGCGTTACCGATCTCGTCAGCGGCATGCGCGACATGCGCTGGGCAACCAGGCCCGCGTTCGTGATCGCGATCATCTCCATCGCCGTATTCGCCTTCCTCTCCTACCAGGTCGGCGGGGATGGCCTTGCCGGCTTCGACTCGCAGATCCTCCTGTTCTTCCGCGATCCGCAAAATCTTGCCGATCCAATGGGGCCGGAGTGGCTGGAAAAGGCGATCCTCGAGATAACGACGCTCGGCGGTTATCCGGTGCTGATCACGCTGGTGACGGCAGTGGTCGGCTTCCTGATCGTCTCCGGGCAGTACGGCCCCGCGATCTTCACCGTCGGCGCCATCGTCTCTGGCACCATGGCCAGCAGCATGTTGAAGCACGTCATCGACCGGCCGCGACCGCAGGTCGTCGACCATCTGGTGCACACCTACACGGCGAGCTTTCCGAGCGGCCACGCGACGATGAGCGCGGTCGTCTACCTGACGCTGGCGGTGCTGATCGTACGTCTGTCCGATCGCTTCCTCGTGCGCCTCTATGTGCTGTGCGCGGCGATCTTCCTCACCTTCATCGTCGGCATGAGCCGCATCTATCTCGGCGTCCACTGGCCGAGCGACGTGCTTGGCGGCTGGGCGCTGGGAGTTGCGTGGGCGAGCCTGTCCTGGCTGGCCGTGTCAGGCCTGCGCGAGGTGCGCAGCCACGAGCGTTGAACTGGTTATTGGAGCCGCTGGGAATCTCCTTGCCGCGCGGCGCAATCGCAGCTATTGAAAACGCATGAACACGATCTCGACCTGGAACCGTTGGTGGTGGCGCTGCTTATAGCGGCCGGTTGAGCGCGTGTGCGTGAAAGTGGGGATGGCCGCAACGGATTTCCGGGCGGCCATTTTGTTTTCAGGTTGGTTCGGATCCGTGAGTGCCGGAACAAGTGGAGACAGGTAATGACGGTCCAACTGACTGAAGACGGCGGCGAGCGATATGTTACCAAAGGTGGCATAACGGTCACCCGGCGCCGGCACGAAACCGCCTACGCAGGCGCAATTGAAGCCTATATTGACGGCCTTGATTCCCGTCGTGGCTGCGTGTTCTCGTCGAATTACGAGTATCCGGGCCGCTACACCCGCTGGGACACCGCGATCATTGATCCGCCCCTGGTCGTCAGCGCGCGTGGCCGCGCCATGAAGATCGAGGCGCTGAACAAGCGCGGCGAGGTGCTGCTTCCCGTCATCAGGAGCGCGCTCGATACAGAGACCGCGGTGACCCTCAACGAGGTCACTGATACCCGCATCTCGCTCACGGTCGCCGAGCCCGACCGCGTCTTTGCCGAGGAAGAGCGCTCGCGCGTTCCAACCGTCTTCACGGTCCTGCGCGCGCTCGTCAACCTGTTCCGCTCGCCCGACGACAGCAATCTCGGCCTCTATGGCTCGTTCGGCTACGACCTTGCCTTCCAGTTCGACCATGTCGAAATGAAGCTGAAGCGGCCGGAGAGCCAGCGCGACCTGGTGCTCTACCTGCCGGACGAAATCCTCGTCGTCGACCACCACTCAGCGAAGGCATGGCACGACCGCTACGACTATTCAGGCGAAGGCTTCTCGACCGAGGGGCTGGAGCGTTCGGGCGAGGACGCTCCCTTCAAGCCGTCTGACCGCATCCCACCGCGCGGCGACCATGAGCCGGGCGAATATGCCCGTCTTGTCGAGAAGGCGAAGGAGAGTTTCAAGCGCGGCGACCTGTTCGAGGTCGTGCCCGGCCAGATGTTCTTTGAACGCTGCGTCTCGAAGCCCTCGGACATCACCCGGCGCCTGAAGAAGATCAACCCGTCGCCGTACTCCTTCTTCATCAACCTAGGCGAGGGCGAGTACCTTATTGGCGCCTCGCCGGAAATGTTCGTGCGCGTCAACGGCCGCCGGGTCGAGACCTGCCCCATCTCCGGCACGATCAAGCGCGGCGACGATGCCATCGCCGACTCCGAACAGATCCTCAAGCTCCTCAACTCGAAGAAGGACGAGTCGGAGCTGACGATGTGCTCCGACGTCGACCGCAACGACAAGAGCCGCGTCTGCGAGCCTGGCTCGGTGCGCGTGATCGGCCGCCGTCAGATTGAGATGTACTCGCGCCTGATCCACACCGTCGATCATATCGAGGGTCGCCTGCGTCCGGACATGGATGCATTCGACGCGTTCCTGTCGCACGCGTGGGCGGTGACGGTTACGGGCGCGCCCAAGCTGTGGGCGATGCGCTTCATCGAAAATCACGAAAAGAGTCCGCGCGCATGGTATGGTGGTGCCATCGGCATGGTGCACTTCAATGGCGACCTGAACACCGGCCTCACGCTGCGCACCATTCGCATCAAGGACGGAATTGCCGAGGTGCGCGCAGGTGCCACGTTGCTTTATGACTCCGATCCGGCCGAGGAAGAGGCCGAAACCGAACTGAAGGCATCCGCCATGCTGACTGCGATCCGTGAAGCGGCGACCGCACAGGCCTCGGCCACCGAGAGCGAAGACGCAAAGGTAGGCGAGGGGGTCACGATCCTGCTGGTCGACCATGAAGACTCGTTCGTGCACACCCTGGCGAACTACTTCCGCCAGACGGGTGCCAACGTTGTTACCGTGCGCACGCCCGTACCGGAGGAAGTTTTCGATCGCGTCAACCCGGACCTCGTCGTCCTGTCGCCGGGACCCGGCATGCCGAAGGATTTCGACACCAAGGCAACGATCGAGAAGGCGCGCAAGCGCGACCTGCCGATCTTCGGCGTCTGCCTTGGCTTGCAGGCGCTGGCCGAGGCTTATGGCGGCGAGCTGCGTCAGCTCTCGGTTCCGGTGCACGGCAAGCCTTCGCGCATTCGCGTGAACAAGGCGGGCACCGTGTTCGCCGGCCTGCCGAAGGACGTCACCGTCGGCCGCTATCACTCGATCTTTGCGGATCCGGTGCGCTTGCCGGATGACTTCATCGTCACGGCGGAGACCGAGGACGGCGTCATCATGGGCATCGAGCACAAGCGCGAGCCCGTCGCTGCGGTGCAGTTCCATCCGGAATCCATCATGACCCTCGGCCAGAACGCCGGCATGCGGATGATCGAGAACGTCGTCGCGCACATGCCGCGCAGGGCCAAGCACAAGGCAGCCTGAAGCCATGGAAGCCAAGCGACGGGTTAGGCGGCTTGCCGCCTGGTCGATCTTCATCGCCTTTGCGGTGATGGCGCTCAAGTTCGTCGCCTGGCAGATGACCGGCTCCGTCGCGCTCTACTCGGACGCGCTGGAGTCGATCGTCAACGTGATTGCGGCATCTGCCGCGTTCTGGGCCATCTCGGTCAGTCAGAAACCGGCTGACCAGGACCACCAGTACGGCCACCACAAGGCTGAGTATTTTTCCGCCGTGCTCGAGGGCGTGCTGATCGTAGTCGCGGCGCTGCTGATCCTCGCCGAGGTTTGGCGTACCTTCCAGAACTACGCGCCGCTGGAGCATGCCTGGCAGGGCTTTGCCGTCAACGCGCTGGCCGCCGTCGTCAACGGGGTGTGGGCGACGATGCTGATCCGCACCGGCCGCCGTCACAAGTCGCCCGCGCTGGAAGCCGACGGCCGCCACATCATGACCGACGTGGTCACCTCATTCGGCGTGCTGGCGGGTCTCATTGGCGCCGTGCTGACTGGCTGGTACATCCTCGATCCGCTGCTGGCGATGCTGGTGGCGCTCAACATCCTCTACCAGGGCTGGAAGGTCATCACCTCGTCGCTGGACGGGCTGATGGATCGCGCGGTACCGCTGGAAGAACATTTGCACATCCGCGATGTCATCTCGGCTAATTCAAAGGGCGCGCTCGAGGTGCATGACCTGCGCACTCGCATGGCCGGTCGCGCGACCTTCATCGAGTTCCACATGGTCGTAGAGTCGGAAATGACCGTGGGCGAAAGCCACGCCATCTGCGACCGCATCGAGGAAGCGCTGCACAACGAGATCCCGTCCGTGCGCGTTGTCATCCACGTCGAGCCGGACGACGAGGCCAAGCTGCCGGTCGGTACGGCGGCGGTACCGTTCGCGTAGGGTTGGATTTGCGGGCACGACTTGGGGCGGACCGCCTGGAGACGCGACCCGTTTGGCGCTCGGGAATCTGAAGACTTCACGGTCTGCGGGACACAGCCCCCTCCGTCGCCTTCGGCGACACCTCCCCCACTTCGTAGGGGAGGATCTTCGGGCAGCGCAGGTGAGGACGGTGGTGAGTCGACGTCAGGCAGGCAGAATTCCGAACCACAGATCAGGACAACCACAGAGCTGCTCAAAACCGCGACCTCGGATCCCCCATTTACGGGGCGAGGGGGACCTGCGAAGCCTGGTGGAGGAGGCTGCATCAGCAGCCTCCAAGAAAGGCCAGCGGCACAGCGCCAGTTTACTTGCTAAGCACCCGAAACCTCGTCATCCTCCCCCTCCTGCGAGGAGACGGGAGGAGCCATGAAGTTTTCCGCGACGTTTCATGATCTGGCCGGCAAGTCGGTCTTCATCTCCGGCGGCGGCTCAGGCATTGGCGAATATCTGACCGAGGGGTTCATTGCTCAGGGCGCGGACGTTGCCTTCGTCCAGCGCTCGGACGCCACAGAGCTCTGCGACCGGCTGGAAAAGAACTATGGCTCGCGCCCGCTCTTCATCAAGTGCGACGTGACCGACATTCCCGCGCTGCAGGACGCGATCGCACAGGCCGCCAGGGCCAATGGCGACATCAACGTGCTGGTGAACAACGCCGCGTGGGACAACCGCCATCCGCTCGACGGCTTCACGGTCGAGGAGTGGGACTACATGCAGGCGGTGAACCTGCGCCACTACTTCTTCGCCATTCAGGCCGTGGCGCCGGGCATGCGCAGGGCGGGCGGCGGGACGATCGTCAACTACTCCTCGATCTCCTACATGATGGGCAACGGCGCCTATGCCGCCTATACGGCCGCCAAGGCCGGCATCACCGGCATGACCCGCGGCCTCGCGCGCGATCTTGGCGGCGACAACATCCGCGTCAACGCGTTGATGCCCGGCTGGGTACTGACCGACCGCCAGCGCGAACTGTGGGTCGACGAGAAGTCGCTCAAGGCGCATATCGACCGCCAGTGCCTCAAGCTCGAAATCCCGCCCGAGGCGATGGTCGAGCCGACGCTGTTCCTCGCCTCGGCCGCCTCTACCGTGATGACTGGCCAGGCGCTGGTCGTTGACGCCGGCGTGGTGGTGACCGGATGACGCCGTTCATCGCGGCGGTCGACTGGGGGACCTCATCGTTTCGCCTATGGTTGCTGGATGCCGACGGGCAGGTGATTGCGGAGTCCCGCAGCGACGAAGGCATGATGAAGGCGCGGGACATTGGCTTTGCCTCCGTGCTCGACCGGCATCTCGACGACGTCTCCGCGCCGGCCGAGCTTCCCGTCGTCATCTGCGGCATGGCGGGAGCCAAGCAGGGCTGGCGCGAGGCGAACTATCTCGAGACGCCGGCGGCGCTGAAGGAACTGGTTGAGAACTCGGTAAGAATCGGCGCGAAGCGGCCGATCCACATCCTGCCCGGCATTTGTCAGCGCGATGTGCGGTATCCGGATGTGATGCGCGGCGAGGAGACACAACTTCTCGGCGCGGTGGCTGAGGGAACGCGCTCTGGCCTCGTCTGCATGCCCGGGACCCATTCGAAATGGGTGCAGCTGGACGAGGGGAGGGTTACCCGGTTTTCCACCTTCATGACCGGCGAGCTTTATGCGGCCATTGCCGGCCACACGATCCTGAAACTTGCGCTCGCCGATCAGCCGGATGCGTCTCCGGACGCCCAAGCGTTCAGCCGTGCGGTCCTGCGGGCGATGGAAAATCCCGAGCAGGTGACCGCGCGCCTTTTCTCCATCAGGTCCGGTCCGCTACTTGGGTTGGCGGAGGCGGCGGAAGGCGCCGCAAAGCTGTCGGGCGAACTGATCGGGCTGGAGCTTGCGGGTGCGAGGGCGCAGTTCGGCCGGGTGGAGGCGGTGACGCTGGTGGGAGCGGGAAAGCTCTTCGAGCTTTACCGCGCGGCACTGGAAGCCGCCAGCATGAAAGTCCATCCCGTCGATGCCGATGCGGCAGTTCGCGCCGGGCTGCTTTCAGCGGGGACGGCGTTGTTCGGTCAGGCAGTCGCCGGCGCGTAGCGCGCGGTGACTTCACGCACCAGCTGCTTGATCGGCCGGGTGGCATCGAGCGAAATGTGCGCTTCGTCGACTGTCGGCGGCTCCAACGTCGCGAACTGGCTGTCGACGAGGCTCGCCGGCATGAAGTGGCCGGGGCGGTTGCTGACGCGCCGCCAGGATTCATCGCGGCTCAGCACTAGGTGCACGAAGACGATGTCGGGCGCGAAGCTGCGAAGGCGATCGCGGTAGATCCGCTTCAGCGACGAGCAGGTCGCGACCACGCGCCTGCCCGCGGCAATCTCCTCGGCGACCGAGCGCCCGATCGTGTCGAGCCAGCCGGCGCGGTCGTCGTCGGTGAGCGGGGTGCCGGACGCCATCTTGGCGACATTCGCGGCCGGATGCAGGCTGTCGCCCTCAATGAAAGTAGCTTTGAGAGCCTTCGCAAGCGCGCTACCGACGGCGGTCTTTCCGCAACCGGTTACGCCCATGACGATGAAGGCGGGACACTTCGTTGAAGGTGCTGCAGACTCCATTTTACTGGACGACTTCGAAGACGTGGTGGTGAATGCGACCGTCGAACATTGTCATCAATTCGCCGGTAACACCACGGCTTTCAAAGCGGATCGGCGCCTCGAGCGCCTTTGCAAGCGCAGCCTCGTCGTCGAACGCCATCGTCAGCGTCAGCGGGAAGGAGGGAGCTCCTTCGTCGCGGTCGATGGCGAACAGAACGCGGAGCTCGCGGATGCCGGGGAACTGCTTCCACATCGGGATGAGGCGTTCCTCAACGAAGGAGCGAAACTGTTGTTCGCGTCCGGCGTGAATCTGGCCCTCGAAAAGAGCCTGGCGGATGAGCATGATCTGATGCGCCTTATACGTGGGAGATCTGGCCGAGGAAGGTGCGCGTGCGCTCCTGCTTCGGATTGGAGAAGAACTCCTCCGGCTCGCCGACCTCGACGATTTCGCCCTGGTCCATGAAGATCACGCGGTCGGCCACCTTGCGGGCAAAGCCCATTTCGTGGGTCACGACCATCATCGTCATGCCTTCGGTGGCAAGGTCGATCATGGTGTCGAGCACTTCCTTGACCATCTCGGGATCGAGGGCGGAGGTCGGCTCGTCGAACAGCATGATCTTGGGGTTCATGCAGAGCGCGCGGGCAATCGCCACGCGCTGCTGCTGGCCGCCGGAAAGCTGGGCCGGGTATTTGTCGGCCTGCTCGGGGATGCGAACGCGGGCGAGATATTTGCGGGCGGTCTCCTCAGCCTCGGCCTTGGAGATCCCACGCACCTTGATCGGCGCCAGCGTGCAGTTTTCCAGCACGGTCATGTGCGGGAACAGGTTGAACTGCTGGAACACCATGCCGACGTCGCGGCGGACCTTCTCGACGTTCTTCGGGCCGGCGGTGAGCTCGATGCCGTCGACGAAGATCTGGCCCTTCTGGACCGTCTCAAGCTGGTTGACGCAGCGGATCAGCGTCGACTTGCCCGAGCCGGATGGGCCGCACACGACGATCTTCTCGCCGCGCGCGACATCCAGGTTGACGCTCCTGAGGGCGTGATAGTCGCCGTACCACTTCTCCACGCCCTTCATGCGAACAGCGGGCATGTCTGCGCCGTTAGTGTTTGTCGCGGACATAACCCGCTCTCCTCTTCTGGCCAGACTTACTCGGACTTCTGCAGGAACTCAGGCAGCGGAGCCTGGACCCACTTCTCGTGGAGCTCGTTCAGCTTGCCGTTTTCCTTGTTCTTGGTCAGGAACGCGTTGATGAATTCCATCAGCTCGGTCTGGCCCTTGCGGGTTGCGATGCCCTGGCTCTGCTGGCGCAGCGACATCTTGACGTCGAAACGGCCCGGAGCGGCGGTGTCGAGCTGCGAGACGACGACGTTCGAAGCGCCCATCAGCGGAACCTGACCCGACAGCAGGGCCTGAACGGCCGAGGCGTCGTCATCGAAGCGCTGGATGTTGGTGCCTTCCGGCGCGATCGCGGTGACCGAGGTGTCCTGGGTCGAGGCGCGCGCGACCGCGATGTTCTTGCCGGCGAGGTCGGCGGCTTCCGTCACCTCGGTGTTCACGTCGCCGTAGACGAAGATCTCGATGCCGGCATAGCCCTGCGAGAAGTCGACCTGCTCGGCGCGCTCCGGCGTAATGCCGAGCGAAGCGACGAGGATGTCGACCTGGCCGGAAAGGAGGTACGGGATACGGTTCGGGCCGGTCACCGGCACGAGGTTGACCTGCACGCCCATCTCCTCGGCCAGCAGCTTGGCGACGTCGGCGTCATAGCCGTCCGGCTGGCCCTGGTCGTTGATGATGCCGAACGGGGCGAAGTCGACGAGCATGCCGATGTTCACCGTGCCGCGCGACTTGATCTCCTCAACAGTCTGCGCGGAAGCACCCGAAGCGAGCGCGCCCAGGCTGAGCGCGGCGCCGAGCGCCAGACCGGCGATCTTCCCGAAAATGTTCATTGTGGTTTCCTTCCCTATTGTAACTCAGGTTCTCGTCAGCGACGCGTTGTTGCTGCGAAACGGTTCTCCATGCGGCGGGCGTAGATCGACAACGGCCAGCACAGGATAAAGTAGATCACGGCGACGAGACCGAACACCTTGAACGGCTCGAACGTCGCGTTGTTGATGATCTGGCCAGCGCGGGTGAGCTCCACGAAGCCGATAATCGAGGCGAGCGACGTGCCCTTGATCAGCTGCACCAGGAAGCCGACCGTGGGCGCAACAGCGATCTTTGCGGCCTGAGGCAGGATCACCGACTTCATGCGGTCGTAGTAGGACAGGCCGAGCGCCCAGGAGGCCTCTGCCTGGCCGCGCGGGACCGCCTCGATGCAGCCGCGCCAGATCTCGCCGAGGAAGGCGGAAGCATGCAGCGTAAGCGCGAGGCCGGCGGCCAGCCACGGATTGATGCCGACACCGGAAATGTTCAGGCCGAAGAAGACCAGGAACAGCTGCATCAGCAGCGGCGTGCCCTGGAACAGGCGGATGAAGCCCATGCAGAGGTTGCGCAGGATCGGGTTCTGCGAGACGCGGCCGAGCGCGATCAGCAGGCCGCCAACGGCGCCGCCGGCAAAGGCGACGGCCGAGAGCAGAATTGTCCACTGAACCGCGGAGACGATGAACCAGAACTCGGTGGGGCCGAAGGGACGGATCATAATTTTCTCCCTATCGGGCCATCGGGTAATTGAAGGCCCAGCGCTGGATCATCGAGAACAGGCCGGAAAAGGCGAGTGCGAGGACGAGGTACATCGCGGTGATGACCAGGTAGACCTCAAAGGCCGCGAAGGTCTGCGACTGGATGTTGTTGCCCGCAGCCGCAAGGTCAGTCGCGGAGATCACCGAGACGACGCTGGATGACAGCATCAGGTAAATGAACTGGCTGGTCAGCGCCGGATAGATCGTGCGCAGCGCCGGCTTCATGATGATGTAGCGGAAGATCTGCGCGCGGCCGAGGCCAAGCGCGGTGCCTGCCTCAACCTGACCGCGGTTGATCGACTCGATGCCGGCGCGAACGATCTCAGTCGCGTAGGCGCCGACATTCACCGTCAGCGCGGTCAGCGCCGCGACATTCGGGGACAGGCGGATGCCCAAAGTCGGCAGAGCGAAGAAGATGAAGAAGATCTGCACCAGAAACGGCGTGTTGCGGATCAGCTCGATGTAGCAGTCGATGATGAAGCGCAGCGGCTTCGGACCTGCCGTCTTGCCGATTGCGCAGGCAATGGCGACGATCGTGCCGAGGATCATCGCGCCGAACGAAAGTTCGACCGTCACGAGTGCGCCTGCAAGCAGCTGATCAAAGTTGGCAAAGACGGGTGCGAATTTGAACTGGTAGCCCATGACGAACCTCCCGGGACATCCGCCATGCGGAACGGCCTCGTCACGCCATTGGTTGGCGCGTTTAGATCGATCTAAGTGTCAAAACATTTTCGAGTCAAGCGAAGTTGTGCCGGCTTCGGCCTTACGTTTCGTCGGTTCCTGGGGATGATCTGCCCGTGGGGTGAAGCAGGCCGGGCGGCTTATCGCGTTGAAAAGTCACGCGTCGGCGAAGTCGCGCACCGGACCGCACGAGCCGCGCTGGACGAAATAGGTTGGCTCGACTTTTGTGAGGAATTCCGCGTCCGGCTGCTGGATTCGGCGCAGGAATAGGTTCGCCGCGCTCTCTCCCACCTTGAACGGTTCGGTCGCGACGGAAGCGAGTCCCGGAATCACGAGATCGGTTTCGGCGACATTGTCGAAGCCGATTAGCGACACGTCGCGGCCTGGCATGACGCCAAGGTCGCACAGGCCGCGATGGAGGCCGAGCGCCAGCACGTCGTTGTGGCAGAGGAGGGCCGTGGGCCGGATGCGCTGGTTCATGATCTCCGGGACTGCCATGCGAGCGGCTTGGTGGGTGGATTCGAGATGCCGGACGAACAGCGGCTCCAGTCCTCGCGCGGACATTGCCTCGCGGAACTTGGCGAGACGTTCGGTGTGGGCGGAGTGATAGAGCGTGCTGGCGATATAGCCGATCTTGCGGTGGCCGAACTCGTAAAGGCAGTTGACGGCCTCGTGCATGCCATCGTGCTGGTCCATGCCGGAATAGTCGGTCACAGTTCCGGGCACGGCGCGCAACGTTTGGATGATCGGCATGCCCCACTTCAGAGCATCCTCGATGAAGCGCTTTTCGGTGCCAGCCGCGGGGCAGACGATCAGACCGTCGACGCCATGCTCGCGTGCTCGCCCAACGAACATGTCCTGCTTGACCGGGCTGTCGTAGGAATTTGCCAGGATGACGGCGAAGCCTGCCTTTTCCAGCACCGACTCGATGCCGGACAGGAGCACGGCGAAGAACGGGTTGGTCAGGTTGGGAATGATGACGCCGACGGTCTGGCTGCGCGAGGCGCGCATGCGCGCGGCGCCGAGATTATAGACGTAGCCGAGTTCGGCGATCGCCTTCTCGACCGCTTCGCGAGTCGCGGAGCTGACGAGCGGGCTATTGCGGACGACGAGCGACGCGGTGGCGCGGGAGACACCGGCATGCCGTGCTACATCAAGAAGTGTGACCCGCTTCATCGCCAGCTTCGTTTAGATCGATCTAATCGATTTTGTAACGGCAAAGCAGAACGCCGTAAAGGGCGGCTGTCCCTGACCGGGCCGGTCGCAACGCGAAAGGCGCGCCGCAACGGCGCGCCTTTGAAATGGGTCGACAGACTCCGCAGGCCTTATCAGACCGAGATGACGCGGTCCGAGCCAGCGTAGATTTCCTCGACCAGATCGGCGCGATTGCGCAGCACCGCGCGCTGGTTGATCGAGCCCTTATCGGTGACCTCGCCAGCCGCCATCGACGGCGGCTCCTTCGCGATGATCATGCGCACAACGCGGTTGGACGAGCCGGAGGACCTTTCAGCAAGCGAGACCAGCTTCTCGCGCAGCTTTTCCCGCAGTGCCGCATCGTCGGCAAGATCCGGGTCGCGGGGGAAGACGATCGCGCCGAGATATGGCTTGTCGGGGGCCGTCAGAGCAACGTCCCGGATCAGCTCGCCGAAATGGTCGATGATCTGCATGCGCAGCGCACCAGTCGATACCCAGGTGCCGGTATCGAGCTTGAAGTTTTCCGCGGTGCGGCCGTCGAACTTGAAGCCCTTGGAGAAATCGTCAACGTCGATCGGGAGCAGCGCGTCACCGAGGCGATAGAAACCTTCTTCGTCGAAAGCGTCGGCGGTCAGCTTCTGCTGGCGCCAGTAGCCCGGCGTGATGTTGTCGCCCTTCACGCGTGCATCGTATTTGCCTTCATAGGTCACCAGCTTGAGCGTGACGCCGGGGACGGGCAGGCCGACGTTGCCGGCGCCTTCCTGCGGCCAGGTGCAGAACAGAGCCGCAGGAGCCGTTTCGGTCGCGCCGAGGCCCGCGCCAATCAGCACGCGTCCGCCGGTGGTGTCGACCGCCAGCTGCTCAAGCGCTTCCCAGCTTGGCTGCGACAACGAAGCGCCCGCGTACCAGAGCATGCGCAGGTTCCTGAAGAAGTTCCGGCGCAGCTCCACGTCCTTCTGCAGCTCCGGGATCAGCATGTCGAAGCCGGTCGGAACGTTGAAGTACCAGGTCGGTGACACTTCCTTGAGGTTGCGGACGGTCTTGCCGATCTCCGCCTTGGTCGGGCGGCCGTCGTCGAGATAGAGCGTGCCGCCGTTAGTCATGACCATGTAGAAGTTCTTGTTGCCCGCAGCCGTGTGGTTCCACGGCGCCCAGTCGAGCAGGACCGGGGGCTCCGTCTTCATGAAGGAGAAGGCCTGGCGGATGGCCGCCTGGTTGGCGCAGATCATCCGGTGGGTGTTGATCACCGCTTTCGGCGTGCCAGTCGAGCCCGATGTGAACAGGAACTTTGCGATCGTATCGCCGGTGATTTCCGCGTTGGCCGCGTCCACAGCATCGGTCGGCTCGGTCTTCAGCAGATCCGCAAAGGGAATCGCGCCCTCCGTCGCCTCATCGGCGATGAACGGAATGTCGGGAACGGTTGCCTTGATCGCCGGCGCGAACGCGCGCGCGTCAGCAGCGTAGACCATGCCCGGAGTGATCGAAGCGAGGACGTCCTTCAGGCGCGTATAGTCGCCGTTCAGCGAGTACTGCGGGGAGAGGGGAGCGTAGGCGACACCGGCATAGACGGCCGCGAGGCCGAGCGTCGCATGTTCGATGTCGTTGCCGGAGAGGATCGCCAGCGGCCGCTCTGCCGACAGGTTCTTGTCGAGCAAGTACTGCGCGATGCGGCGCACGCGTTCCAGCATTTCGCCGTAGGTGATGGTGCGCCAGCCGTTGCCGCCCTTGCGGTCGGCGATGAAGACGCGCTCCGGCGTCTCCTTCGCGTATTTCTCAAGTGCGTCTGTAACTCGCGTCGGATAGCTCGGCTGTGGCATCCGGTCGGTGACGTAGATCGTGCCGTCCTCCTTGACGGTCACAACCGGCGAGTAGGTGTGAAACTCCACCGGGCGCATAGGCGCGCCCTTCCAGTCCTGTGAGTAGGACATTCGGCCTCCCTGATCCTCTTCCCAATGGCGCACAAATTGTCGCCTACCCTTGCGGGTCCTATCTGATATGATGCATAACTGTTTACTCGGAAACAAGAGTGCATTTGGAGGAAGACATGGCGTTTGTGGAATATAGCATCGAGGACGGGATCGCGCGGCTGACGCTGACGCGGCCGGACAAGCGCAACGCCATGAACGATCAGATGCTGGCCGACCTCGAGGTTGCGGTGGATCAGGCGGCCTCCGAGGCGCTGGCGGTAGTGATCTGCGGGGAGGGCGATCACTTCTGTGCCGGGCTCGATCTTGCCGAGCATTCGTTGAAGACCGCGATCGAGGGGATCGACGGTTCGCGTAATTGGCACCGCGTGTTTCAGAAGATCCGCGGCGGCCGCATTCCCTATTTCGCGGCGCTGCACGGGGCAGTGATCGGTGGCGGCCTCGAGCTCGCCTCGGTCGCGCATGTGCGCGTTGCCGACCGCACCGCATTCTTCGCCCTGCCGGAAGGCCAGCGTGGCATTTTCGTCGGCGGCGGCGGTTCCGTGCACACCTCGCGCATCATGGGCGTGCCGCTGATGACCGACATGATGCTGACTGGCCGGGTGCTCGACGTCGATGAGGCGCGCCAGGCAAACATCGTCACCTACGTCACGCCTGCTGGTGAGGCGCTGGCAAAGGCGACCGAGCTCGCGAAGAAGGCAGCCACCAACGCTCCGCTTTCCAACTACGCGGTCATCAACGCGCTGCCGCGCATCCGCGACAGCGGGTACGATGAAGGCCTGTTCTTCGAATCGATGATCGCCGCCTTCACGCAGACGACGCCGGAAGCCCATGAGCGCCTGCGCGCCTTCCTCGAAAAGCGCGCCGCCCGCATCGCCCCAAAGGAATAATCCCGTTCATGCCCGGGCAAGACGCACTCGCGGAAGCCGAGCTCACCCTCGGTGAGATGGAGGCTTCTGCGAGCTTCATGCTGCGAATTGCAGAGCTCGTGGCCTATGACGCGGTGGCGTCCCTGCAGGGCGACATCGACCTCAGCCTGCCGGAACAGACGGTGCTCATCGCAATTGCGATGAACCCGGAAGCGCGGCAGGGTTCTGTGGCGGATCTCCTGCGGATCCGCTGGCCGAACATGACGAAGATGGTCGCTAGGCTGGAGAAGAAGAAGCTCATCTCCCGCCGGGTCTCGCCCGAGGATCGTCGCGTCGTCACGCTGTCGCCCACGGAAGAAGGACGGGCGCTGGCGGAGCAGCTGCGCACGCGGCTCGTCAACGACGATCGCCGCGCGCTTGCCATGCTGAACGATGCCGAGCGCGAGCAGCTCGTGTCGCTGTTGCGCAAGGTGATCGGCTGGGGTGTAAGCGGCGACTAAGCGCTCTCGGGCAAAGCCAGTTCGCGGATTGCCTGCACGAGTATGCTGGCCGGAGGCGGTACGATTCCCTTGCGGCGACGGTAGATGCGAAACGAGCGCTGCCACTGCAGCTCCGGAACGGCGATCTTCACCAGACCCTCGCTGCCATGCTCGTGCGGCATCCGGGGTTCCGGAAGCCAGCAGAGCAGGTCCTGTATCTGTGCCGCCGAGCGGATCACGCCGATCGAGCGTGAGGCGATGGCCGGCTGGCGCGGCTCGATCCCGCGATTGTGGAAGCGCCGGTACCATTCCTTGGCGATCGGCGTTCCCATTGGCGGCAGCACCCAGTCGGCTTCCGCGACTTCCTCCAGGCTGACCTGCTCGCGACCGGCGAGCGGATGCGACGGCCGCGCGTAAACGTGGACGTCGTCCTGCAATGTGTCAGGCGTCGCCAGCGTTATCTCGTCGTCGGCGTAGGGCTCCGGCGATATGGCAATGTCGATGTCGCCGCTCTTCAGGCCCTCGAGCAGAAGATCCTCCATCTCTTCGACGATCTGGAACCGCACGTCCGGATGCTTTTCCCGCATCCGGGCAATGGCGGTGACGATGAAGCTCGGCACGACGCTCGCCACGCCACCGATGCGTACGACGCCCCGGCTGGCGCCCCGCATTTGACGGATCAGGTCTTCAGCGTTGGCGACTTCCGAGACGACCAGCCGTGCATAAGGCAACAGCGCCTCGCCATAGACGGTTAGCACCACGCCGCGGGTGGTGCGCTCGAACAGCTGAACACCGTAGCTTGCTTCAACCAGTTTCAGCGTCCGTGTCAGTGCGGGCTGGGTCATGTTGAGGGCTATCGCCGCGCGGCCAAGGCTGCCGTGGCGGGCGCATTCGAGCAGGACTGAGGCGGAGCGAACATCCAAAGTCATAACTGATCGTAATGACTTTGCGCAGATTCTGTAAATAGCGGTAAAGGGCGGTGCGTGCGATACTTTCACTTGGGGGTGTCCAACCTGGGGGCAGGCGGATGCTCTCCACGATTTTTGGGAGGAAGCAATGAACAAGATGAGCCAGGACTTCCTGGCATCGTCGACGGCTATCCCTGACCGGACGGTCAGGGATGCTGTGTTCGACTTCCTGCGCGCCAAGGGTATGACGACCATCTTCGGCAATCCCGGTTCGACGGAGCTGCCGATGTTCGTCGACCTGCCGAAGGATTTTTCCTACGTCCTCGGCCTGCAGGAGTCGATCGCGCTGGCGATGGCCGATGGCCATGCGCAGGCGTCGCGAAAGCCCGCCTTCGTCAACCTGCATTCCAGCGCGGGCCTCGGCCACGCGATGGGAAATCTCTACACCGCCTTCCGCAACCGCACGCCGCTGATCGTGACGACGGGCCAGCAGACGCGCGACCTGCTGCCGTTCGATCCGTTCCTCGGCAATGACGCGCCGGTGGAGTTCCCGAAGCCGTACGTGAAGTGGGCGATCGAACCGGCCCGGCCGGAGGATGTGCCGGCAGCGATTGCCCGCGCCTATCACATGGCTTTGCAGCCGCCGATGGGGCCTGTGCTTGTGTCGGTACCGCTGAGCGACTGGGACAAGCCCTGTGCGCCGGTGGTGGAACGCGAAGTCGATACGGTTATCGCGCCGAACCCGGCGTGCCTCGACAAGGTTGCCGAGGCGATCAACGACGCGCGCGAACCCGTCATTGTTGTCGGTGCTGGCGTCGACATTGACGGTGGCTGGGATGCGGTGGTGCGGCTTGCCGAAACGCTGCAGGCCAAGGTCTGGGTGAGCCCGCTGTCTTCGCGCTGCAGCTTCCCGGAGCGGCATCCGCTGTTCGCCGGTTTCCTGCCGGCGCACCAGCCCGCACTGTCGCGCTGCTTCGGCAACGCCGACTACGTGCTGGTACTCGGCGCTCCGGTCTTCACCTATCATTTCCCGGGCTCGGGGGATCACCTTCCGGCAGGCGCGAAGCTGTGCCAGATCAGCGACGACCCTAAGCAGGTCGCCGCGGCTGCGGTTGGAACCGCTCTTGTGGCGAACACGCGGCTGGCGGCCGAAGGGCTGCTGGCACGGGTGAAAAGGCGGCCGCAGCGGGCGGAGCCGGCTCGCGTCATCCGGCGGGTGCCGGTGACCAAGCCGATCTCGCAGGCGCTGCTGATGCAGACGCTTGCCGACGTTCGTTCGCCCGACAGCATCATCGTCGAGGAATCGCCCACGGCACGTGACCCGATGCATGATCATCTGCCGATCGAGCGGCCGGCGGGCTTCTTCACCACCGCCAGCGGCGGCCTCGGCTACGGCCTGCCGGCGGCGGTTGGTGTGGCGCTGACTCGGCCAGATCAGCCGGTCATCGCCATCATCGGCGACGGATCGAGCCTCTATGCGATCCAGTCGCTTTGGTCAGCGGTTGACCAAGATGTCGATCTGCTTGTTGTGATCCTCAACAATGGCGGCTATGCCGCGCTCAAAGGAATTGCAGGCAAGACAGGTGCCGGCAGCGTCGACGGTGTTGATATCGGCCATATCGACTTCGTTTCCATTGCTCAGGCGCAGGGCTGTAAGGCGCAGCGCTGCTCGGACGGAACCCAGCTTGAATCGTGCCTTCGCGAGATGCTCGCCCAGAAGGGCTCGCGCTTGCTCGAGGTCATCCTGAAAGAGGAAGAAAAATCCATGAACATCGTTGCGCAGAATGCCGTTTCAGGCACCGGCAAGGACTGGCGTCCGAAGACTCCTGAAAAGCTGTTCATCGCCGGCAAGTGGGCGGACTCCTCGTCCGAACACAAGCTCGACGTCATCTCGCCGGTGACCGAGGAAAAGCTGTTCAGCTATCCGGAAGCCGGTCCGATGGACATCGACCGTGCCGTGTGGGCGGCCCGCGACGCCTTCGACAATGGCCCGTGGCCGCGCATGGCTCCGGCAGAGCGCGCGGTCTACCTGCGCAAGGTCGCCGACATCATCACCCGGCGCCTCGACGAGATCGCCTACGCGTGGACGTATCAGGTCGGTGCGCCGATCATGCTGACCAAGAAGCTGGTCGGTCAGAACGCGATGCTGTTCAACTACTACGCCGACCTGATCGAGACCTACGGCTTCGTGTCCGAGCGTCAGCGTGACGATGGCGGCAAGGTGCGCGTCGTGCGCGAGCCGGTTGGCGTCTGCGCGGCGATCACGCCGTGGAACGCGCCGATGGTGCTTCTGTCCTACAAGATTGCCGCTGGCCTCGCCGCTGGCTGCACGTTCGTCGCAAAGCCGTCGCCGGAAACGCCGCTCGAAGCCTACATCCTGGCCGAGGCGATCGAGGAAGCTGGGCTGCCCGCTGGGGTGTTCAACCTTGTTCCGGCCGGCCGTGAGGGCGGCGACTATCTCGTCCGCCACAAGGGCATCGATAAGGTTGCCTTTACCGGCTCGACCGCAGCGGGCAAGCACATTGCTGCCGTCTGCGCCGAGCGCCTTGCCCGCGTCAGCCTGGAGCTAGGCGGCAAGTCGGCTGCTGTTCTTCTCGATGATGCCGACTTCACCAAGGCGCTGCCGAGCCTGATGGTTTACACCATGCCGATCACGGGCCAAGTCTGCTTCTCGCTGACCCGAATTCTGGTGCCGGAAAGCCGTAAGCAGGAATTCGTCGACCTCTATGTCGGCGCGGTGAAGAACATCAAGGTTGGTGATCCGTTCGACCCGTCGACGCAGATGGGCCCGCTCACGATGGGCCGCCAGCGCGCCCGCGTCGAAGGCTACATCGCCGCCGGCCGTGCGGAAGGTGCGAAGATCGCCTGCGGCGGCGGACGTCCCGCCGGCTTCGATAAGGGCTACTACGTCGAGCCGACCGTTTTCGTTGACGTCGACGCACACATGAAGATCGCCCAGGATGAGATCTTCGGCCCCGTCGTCTCGATCATCAGCTACTCGGACGAGGAAGACGCGGTCCGCAAGGCCAACAACTCCGACTACGGCCTCAACGCCTCGGTTTATGCCGCTGATCCGGAGCGCGGCTACGCGATTGCCCGCCGCATCCGCTCGGGCAACGTCACCGTCAACGGCATGATCGTCGACCCCAAGCAGCCGTTCGGCGGCTTCAAGCAGTCGGGTGTCGGCCGCGAGGGCGGCCCCGAAGGCCTCGACAACTACCTCGAAGTGAAGACCATCCACTTCGCAGGATAAGGCTCAAAGGCCAGAACCAAACAAGGAAAGCCGCCGGAGAAATCCGGCGGCTTTCCTTTTTCCGGCGAGTTTCTTGTCGGCGGGCTGGCAAAGAAAAAGCCCCGAATTTTTCCGGGGCTTTCCGTTTTAACCAGGCTGACCGGATCAGCGCATCGTGGCCGGAAGCCAAAGGACGATCGCCGGGAACAGGATCATCAGCGCCATGCGGATGATGTCTGCGCCGATGAATGGCATCACGCCGCGATAGATCGTCGTCAGCTTCACTTCCTTCGCGATCGAATTGATGACGAAGACGTTGATGCCCACTGGTGGACAGATCATGCCGAGCTGGCAGGACGTCACAAGGATGATGCCGAACCAGATCGGGTCGAAGCCGAGGTGGACGATCACCGGGAAGACGATCGGCACGAACAGGATGATCATCGCCATCTCGTCCATCAGCGCGCCGGCGATGAAGAACATGATGAGGATGAGGATCAGCGTACCGTAGGCCCCGAGATCCATGTCGATCAGGAACATGGTGAGCTTCTGCGGCGCCTGGGTGATTGCCAGGAAGTAGCCGAACAGCACCGCACCGATGAGGACGGTGAAGATCGACACCGACGTGCGCAGCGATTCGACAAGGCTGTCGATGATCTGCTGCGTGTTCAGGCGGCGACGGATGATGCCGATGACCATCGTCAGGAATGCGCCGACCGCGGCAGCCTCCGTCGGGGTGGCGATGCCGAGATAGATCGCGCCGATGATGGCGATGAACAGCACGACAACCGCCCAGATCGGGAGGAGGGAGGCGAACGCTTCGCGCAGGTCGAACTTCTTGCCCGACGGCAGGCCTCTGTGATGAGCGACAAGAACCGCAGCCATGTACATGACGGTGGCAAGGATGCCCGGGATGATACCCGCCACGAACAGGCGGCCGACGTCAGTCTCGGTCAGATAGCCATAGATGACCATCACCACCGACGGCGGGATCAGGATGCCGAGCGTGCCGCCAGCGGCAATGACGCCGGTGGACGTGCCGTCATGGTAGCCGACCTTGCGCATCTCCGGCAGGGCGATGCGGGTCATGGTGGCGGCGGTCGCCACGGAGGAGCCGCAGATCGAGGAGAAGCCGGCGCAGGCTGCGACCGTGGACAACGCAAGGCCGCCACGGAACTGGCCGAGCCAGGCATTTCCGGTACGGAAGAGTTCGCGGGAGATGCCCGAATTGGTGGCAAAGACGCCCATCAGCACGAAGAACGGAACCAGGCTCAGGTTGAAGTCGGTGATCGTGCGAACAGGGGAGGTGGTCAGAAGATTCAGAGCGGGATTGATGCCGCGGATCGCCCCGAAGCCCACAACACCCACGATACCCATGGCGATGCCGATCGGAACGCGTAGTCCCATCAGCACAAACATGCCCACGAAGCCGAGAACGGCGACCCAGTCTGCGTAGCTCATAGGCCAAATCCCTCGCCCTGGTCTTGTTCACCCTCTGACGGGCGACGGAAAATCGAAAATGCAACGGTGAACACGCTGAGCGCGCAACCGACCCAGATCAGCAGCAGGAACGGCCAGACGGGAATGCGCAGGTCGAAGGTCGCCTCGTTGCTCGCAAAGGCGCTTGTCACGCGGTAGTAGAGCATCCACGCCAGGGCGATGGTGAAGCCGAGCAGGACCAGCCAGGCGAAGAAGTCGATGGCGCGCTTGGCCTTTTCGCCGACCATCTCATGAACGAGGTCGACGGCGATATGGCCACCACGGTAGCCGACGGAGGCCAGGCCCCACATGACGCAGGCGCCGATCAACAGGCGCGAGACGTCAAATGAATCCGGTATTGGCCAGGAAAATAGATAGCGACCTGCGGTCGAGGCGACGATCAGCATCATGACCAGCCCGAGCAGGATGGCTGCCACTGTATCGACGGCGCCGCAAAAGCGTTCCACCTTGCGAAGCATGATTGCCTCCAGTTTGGAGTTCTGAGATTCAATGAGGCGGGCGCCAGAGCGCCCGCCTGATGATGTGCACCGCCTGGCCGGTGAGGCGGGCGGTTACTTCACGCGCGAGTCGTGCTTGTCGAGGATCTCTTCGAGACGAGCCCAGGCGGCATCGGCATCGACACCGGCCTTGGTGGCCTCTGCCTTCCACTCGCCGCTCAGCGGTGCGGCGGCCTCGATCCAGAGGTTGAGCTCCTCCTGGGTCGGCGCGTAGAGGGTATGACCCTCGTCGATCATGCGCTGGCGACCGGCAGCCTCAGCGTCGACCCACTTCTCGGCCATCTTCTCAGCCCACTCCGAGGTGCAGTGGTCGTCGATGACTTTGCGGTTCTCCGGCGACATGCCGTCCACCACCGACTTGTTGAAGACGAAGGCAAACACCGTCACGTAAAGCGGGATGTCGAGGTGGTGCTTGACGAGGTCCTGCGCGCCAAAGGTGTAGATCGAGTTCCACGGCGACGCCGTCATCTCGGCAGCACCACGGGCGATCAGTTCACGCATTTCCGCGGCACCGGCGAAGACCGAAGCCGCACCGAGCGAGTTGAGCATGCGTGCCATGGTACCGTGCGCCGGGCGGATGTTCTTGCCCTTCAGGTCGGCCGGCACCTTGATCGGGCCGTTGACACCGTGGATCGTGCCCGGGTCGTGGAGATGCGTCATGCAGAAGTAGACGTCGTTCATCTCCTTGCCGGCGTACTCGCGGTACCACTCGTCATAAGCGCGCGAACCCGCCTTGCCATTGTTGATGGTGAAGGGGATTTCGCCCGCCGAAATGATCGGGAAGCGGCCCGGCTGGTAGCCCGGGTTGATGAAGGCGATGTCGACGACGCCGTCGCGCGCCATGTCGTAGTGGTCGGCTGCGGCGCCAAGCTGCTGGGCCGGGAAGATATTGATCTCGATGCGGCCGTTGGAGGCCTGCTTGATCGACTCAGCCCAGGGCTCCATGCCACCTGGCTGGAGCGGGTGCTGTGCACCCACCCAATGCGACAGCGAAAGCTCGACTTCCGCTGCCTGAGCGGTGGCCGCAATGGCGGCGATGCCCACCGATGCCAGCAATGTCTTGAAGTTCATATGTTCTCCTCCTCGAACAATATGGTTGTCGGGCCCGGATCTCCCCCGATCACTGAGCCAGCGAATCGTACTTCTTCAGCGTCTCGACGAGGCTGTTCCAGATGGCGTCGGCGTCGAGGCCCTTGGCGCTGACGGTTGCATGCCACTCGTCCTTGAGCGGAGCGGCAGCGTCCTTCCAAAGCTGAACCTGCTCTGGCGTCGGGACGTGAAGCGTGTGCGCCGAGTCGGCTGCGATCTTGTCACGGCCGGCTGCTTCCGCGTCGGTCCAGCCGCTGGCAATGCGTTCTGCCCATTCCGGCGTGCAGTGATCGTCGATGACCTTGCGATCTTCCGGCGACAGGCCCTCGACCTTGGCCTTGTTGAAAATGAAGGCGTTGATCGAGAAGTAGAACGGCATGTCGAGATGGTGGAAGACGACGTCGTTCGCGCCGAAGGTGTAGAGCGAGTTCCAGGGCGACTGCGTCATGTCGGCGGTGCCGCGGGCGAGAACTTCGCGCATTTCGCCGGCCGGGACCTGCACCGATGCGCCGCCGAGCAGGGAAACGAAGCGAGCTTCGGTAGCGTTGGCCGGGCGGACGTTCTTGCCCTTGATGTCCGCGGGGACGATCACCGGCTCCTTCGAGTGGATGGTGCCCGGATCATGCGAGATCGCCATGCAGAAATAGGTGTCACCCATTTCCTGCTCGGCATACTGATCGTACCACTCGGTCAGAGCACGGATGCCGCCGCGGGCATTGGCGAACAGGAACGGAATTTCAGCTGCGGCCATGACCGGGAAGCGGCCCGGCTGGTAACCCGGGTTGATGAAGCCGATGTCGACGATGCCGTCGCGGGCCATGTCATAATGGTCGCCTGCGGCGCCGAGCTGCGATGCCGGGAAGATGCTGATCTCAATGCGGCCGTTGGACGCCTGCTTGATCGATTCGCCCCACGGCTCCATGCCGGTCACCTGCAGCGGGTGGGTACCCGGTACCCAGTGCGAAAGCGTCAGCTCTACCTCTGCAGCCGACGATGGCAGGACGAAGGCCGCAGAAAGTGCCAGCGCCGCCAATGTGCGTGTATACATGAATGCCTCCCAATACGGTCGAACGCGCAAGTGACCTCAACCCCCGCGCCCGTTTCCTCACGTATACAGTAACATCATAAATGTCGGTCCGAAACAAGCTGGGGCAGGCGCTAAACGCGCCCGGAATCCCAAGATTGGGAAACGGAGTATGTGAGCGACCGCAGATATATAAGGCGCCCGTAGACGCTCGGGTGTATACAGCCTATAGATGTGGCGCTTAGCACGGTGCGGGGAGGAGGCACTTTTGGCTGACAAACAATCCAGGCATGCAACGAGGAGCCTGCGCTATCCGACGGTCGCTGATCTCGAACGGCTGGCGCGGCGGCGCATTCCATATTTCACGTTCGATTTCCTGAAGGGCGGCACCGGTGAGGAACTCTCGTGTGCCCGCAACTATCGCGCAATGCAGGAGATCGAGATCGTCCCGCGTTATGGGCACGCATTGGCGGAGCCCAGTACCTCCACAACTCTTTTTGGCCGGACCTACGCCTCGCCGATCGTCATTGCGCCGGTAGGTATGGACGGCGCGATGTGGCCGGGCGCTCCGCGGTTCCTGGCCGAGACGGCGCGAGAGAGCAACATTGCCTATATGCCCTCGACGATGTCCACCATGCCCATCGAGGACGTCGCGAGGATTGCGCCGCAGAACACCTGGTTCCAGCTATACGGCTTCCCCGCCGACGATCATGCGGTGACGTTCGATCTTATCCGCCGAGCAGACGAAGCGGGGGCACAGGCACTGGCCGTCACGCTCGACATTCCGGCTCCCGCACGGCGCGTGCGCGACATGCGCAATGGCATGCTGCCAAGGATGCGGCTGACGCCGGAAAAGATCCTCGCGATGCTGACGCGTCCAGCCTGGCTGGCGGCCCTGTCGCGCGAAGGCGCTCCCGCACTGGTAAACCTTCGCCCTTATTGTGCACCGGGAGCAGACCGGAAGGAACTCGAAGCTTTCATGCGCACCAGGCGAGCCGGCGGCGGCATCACCTGGGAGTTGATGAAGCGGATCCGCGAAAAGTGGAAAAAGCCGCTTCTGGTCAAGGGAGTCATGCATCCAGGCGACGCCGTAATCGCTCGCGAGATCGGCGTTGACGGTGTGGTGGTCTCGAATCATGGCGGCCGGCAGTTTGATCCGTCCCCCGCGAGCATTGACGTTCTTCCGGCGATCCGCGCTGCTGTCGGGCCGGAGATGACGATCCTGATGGACAGCGGGATCATGTCGGGCGCCGACGTGCTTAAGGCGCTCGCATGCGGAGCGGACGGGGTGCTCGTCGGGCGAGCGTTCATGTTTGGCCTGGGAGCGCTGGGAGGAGAAGGCGCCCGTCACGTTGCCACTCTCCTGAACGAGGAATTGCGGGTCGCGCTGGTTCAATCCGGCGCGTGCACGATCGATGGGGCGCGGCAGCTGTCCGTGCGCCATCGCGGCGCATGGGCGCCGGAAGATTTCAGGGGATGAGAGGGAGGAAGCATCCATGAAGGTAGCGGATGCAATTGCGGAGATCATGAAGCGTGAGGGGATCGAGATCCTCTGCGCCTATCCGGTCAATCATGTGATCGAACATGCGGCCATGGCCGACATCCGGCCGATCATCGTCCGACAGGAGCGGACCGGCATTCACATGGCAGATGCCATTTCGCGTCTCTCGTCCGGAAAGAAGATCGGCGCGTTTGCAATGCAGCTCGGGCCGGGTACCGAAAATTCCTACGGCGCGATCGCCCAGGCCTATTCGGAATCGGTGCCGATCCTCGTGCTGCCGGGCGGCTACCCCCGCAAGCTGGCGCATATTGCGCCGAACTACAATTCGACAGTCTCGATGCGTTCGATCACCAAGATGGTCGAGCCGCTGAATGTCCCCGCCGACATTCCCAACGTCTTCCGGCGCGCATTCTCGCAGCTGCGCAATGGGCGGGGCGGCCCGGTGGTCATCGAAATACCGAATGACATCTGGGACGAAGAGGTACCGGAGCCGCTGGACTATCGGCCGGTGGTGACCACGCGTACCGCGCCGGATCCGGCAGCCGTGCGCGCGGCCGTCGATCTGCTGCTGTCCGCCAAGCGCCCGGTTCTCTATGCAGGTCAGGGCATTCATTATGCGCAGGCGTGGCCGCAGCTGAAGCAGCTGGCAGAGTGGCTCGCGATCCCGGTTTGCACCAGCCTCGAAGGCAAGAGCGCGTTCCGTGAGAACCATGCACTGGCGCTTGGCTCTGGCGGGGCGGCGATCCCCTATACGGTGCGTCATTTCCTCGACGAATCGGATGTCATCTTCGGCATCGGCTGCTCGTTCACGCAGACGGCCTTTGGCGTCGGCATGCCGGTCGGCAAGCGCGTCATCCACTCGACCCTCGACTTCGCGCACATCAACAAGGACTACGAGTGCGAGGTGGCGATGGTGGGCGATGCAGGGCTCACCCTCGACGCAGTGCTGGCGGAGCTCGAGCGCCGGGGCGAGCCGCGACGTTCGTGGACTGCGGTCGCGGAGGAAATTGCCTCCGTGCGCGAGGCGTGGCTTGCCGAATGGATGCCCAAGCTGACCTCAAACGACAAGCCGCTTTCCCCTTACCGGGTACTCTGGGACCTGCAGAAGACGGTCGACGTCGCCAATACGATCATCACCCACGATGCCGGTAGCCCGCGCGACCAGCTGTCGCCGTTCTGGGTGTCGACGGAGCCGCTGAGCTATATCGGCTGGGGCAAGAGCACCCAGCTCGGCTATGGCCTGGGGCTGGCGATGGGAGCGAAGCTGGCCTGCCCGGACAAGCTCTGCATCAATGTCTGGGGTGACGCGGCCATCGGCTTCACAGGCATGGATTTCGAGACCGCCGTGCGCGAGAGGATCCCGATCCTTTCGATCCTTCTCAACAACTTCTCCATGGCGATGGAATTGCCGATCATGGGCGTGTCGACGGAGAAGTACCGCGCGACCGACATTTCCGGCGATTACGCCGCGATGGCCCGCGCTTTCGGCGGCTATGGGGAGCGGATTACCGATCCGTCCGAGATCGTCCCCGCGATCAAACGTGGTATAGAGCAGACGAAGCAGGGCGTTCCCGCGCTGCTGGAGTTCATAACATGCAAGGAGCTCGCTTCGTCTCGTCATCCCACCAGGACGACGGGGGCGGGCAAGAAGGGCCATTATGTCTGAAGCAGCACGCCGCGCGATCGAGGCGTTGAAACCCATTCTCGGTGATAGGCTCGTCACATCAGAGGCCGTGCGCGAGCATCACAGCCGCGACATGTCGAGCAACGTGCCCCACATGCCGGACGCCGTCGCATTCCCGAAGACGGAAGCGGAAGTGCAGGCCATTGTGCGCGTCTGCGCCGAGCATCGCGTGCCGATCGTGCCTTACGGCGCCGGGTCGTCGATGGAGGGCCACACCATCCCGGTGCACGGTGGCATCTCGGTCAGCACGCGCGAGATGAACAACATCGTCGAGATCGTAGCGGAGGATGCGCTGGCGGTGGTGCAGCCGGGCGTAACCCGCAAGCAGCTCAACACCGAGCTGCGGGCGCTGGGCCTGACCTTCCCAGTCGACCCGGGTGCCGATGCATCGCTGGGCGGCATGGCTTCCACCCGCGCGAGCGGCACGGCAGCGGTGCGTTACGGCACCATGCGCGAGAACGTGCTGGCGCTGCGCGTCGTGACCGCCGACGGCGAGGTGCTCAAGACCGGCTCGCGCGCCAAAAAATCGTCGACCGGCTATGACCTCACGCGCCTGTTCGTCGGCTCGGAAGGAACGCTCGGCATCATCACGGAGCTCACCGTGCGGCTGCACCCGGTGCCGGAGCAGGTGGCGGCTGCGGTATGTGCTTTCGACACGGTCGAAGGCGCGATCGCGACGGTTCAGGAGACAGTGCAGTACGGCATTCCGATCGGCCGCGTCGAATTCCTCGACGAGTACTCGATCGAGAGCACGAACATGTATTCCGGCATGAACCTCAAGGTCGCGCCGACGCTGTTCTTCGAATTCGAGGGAACGCCGGCGTGGGTCGAGGAGCAGTCGCAGATCGTGGCGGAGATTGCCGCGAACAATGGCGGCTCTGGCTTCCAGTGGTCGACCGATGCAGACGAGCGCGCGCGGCTCTGGCAGGCGCGGCATAACCACTACTGGGCGGTGAAGTCGCGCCGCGCAGGCTGCGAGATCTATACCAGCGACATCTGCGTGCCGATCTCGAAGCTGGCGGAAAACATCGTCGCGGGGCTGGCGGATATCGAAGCGTCGTTTCTCGAGGGGCAGATCATCGCCCATGCCGGCGATGGCAACTTCCACGCCGGCTATCTGGTCGATCCGAACAACGAGGTTGAGCTTGCCGAGGCCGCACGACTGGCGGATCGCTCGGCCGAGCGTGCGCTGGCGAGCGGCGGCACGGTGAGCGGCGAGCACGGCATTGGCATTGGCAAGCTGAAGTTCATGCGCCGCGAGCACGGCGATGCGGCCGTGGAGTCGATGAAGCGAATCAAGGCGGCACTCGACCCGCTCGGCATCATGAACCCGGGCAAGATGGGCCAGGCGGGGTAGGGCCTCGCCTTTACGGCAGGTTGGTCACCGCTGGCTCGTTGGAAATGTTCCGGCCTGGATGCCCCGGTCCAGCCGGGGCATGACGAGGGGGAGGTGTGATTCCTGCTACGTCGCCGTCGGCGCTTCCCCGCACCGTTTGTCACGATCACTCGAAAAGCCAGTTGGAATGCGCCAACCGTGAAGGGTTGGATTCTGGCCTTTCTCCATTCGTCATCCGCGGGCCTGACCCGCGGATCCATGCCTGAACGCCGCTGACCGCGCCGGCGGTGATGGCCAACAGCAACCTGTCGAGGCGCGTCGTGCGTCACGCCAAAGCCTGACCCGCCGTCGCAACCAGATGGCCAGACGGCTGCGTCAGGCAGAAGGCTTAACAGCCGCCGTTTACCTCCAGCCCAGCGCCGGGGCCACGTATTTCAGGATCGACTCGATCACGTGGGCGTTGTAGTCGACGCCGAGCTGGTTCGGGACCGTCAGCAACAGCGTATCCGCCTCGGCGATTGCCTCGTCCCCGGCAAGCTCCTTGATCAGCACGTCCGGCTCCGCCGCGTAGGAGCGGCCGAAGATCGCACGTGTGTTCTCCTCGATATAACCGACGGTGTCGCTCTCCTTGTTCCCGTAGCCAAAGTAGGCGCGGTCGAGGTCGTTGACGATCGCGAAAATGGAGCGGCTCACCGACACGCGCGGCTCGCGCGTATGGCCGGCTTCCTTCCACGCCTCGCGATAGGCGCGGATCTGCTCCGCCTGCTGAACGTGGAAAGGCTTGCCGCTCTCATCGAACTTCAGGGTCGAGCTCTGCAGGTTCATGCCAAGCTTTGCTGCCCAGATCGCGGTGCCGTTGGTAGCCGAGCCCCACCAGATACGGTCACGCAGTCCTTCGGCATGCGGCTCGAGGCGCAGCAGGCCCGGAGGGTTGGGGAACATCGGTCGCGGGTTGGGCTGCGCGAAGCCATGGCCGCGGATGACGTCGAAAAACACTTCTGCGTGGCGGCGCGCCATGTCGGCGTCGGTCTCGCCTTCTGCCGGTTGGTAGCCGAAGTAGCGCCAGCCATCGATGACCTGCTCGGGCGAGCCGCGACTGATGCCGAGCTGGAGACGTCCGCCGGAGATCAGGTCCGCCGCACCGGCATCCTCCGCCATGTAAAGCGGGTTCTCGTAGCGCATGTCGATGACGGCGGTGCCGATTTCGATGCGCTTCGTCCTTGCGCCAACCGCGGCGAGCAGCGGGAAGGGGGAGGCGAGCTGGCGGGCGAAGTGGTGGACGCGGAAGTAAGCGCCGTCAGCGCCAAGCTCTTCCGCCGCGACCGCAAGGTCGATGGACTGCAGGAGCGCGTCGGAGGCCGAGCGGGTGCCGGATTGGGGTGAGGGCGACCAGTGGCCGAAGGAGAGAAAGCCGATCTTTTTCATGCCCGCCAATGTACGTTGCGGAAGGTCGCCGGCAAAGGCTCCTCTTCGTGCACGCACTGTGCAGCGTTCGAAACCTCACGGAGAGGGCAGCTTCCGCCGGATGCGAAAATGGGGGCCGGAAAACCGGCCCCCAGTTGCCCTGAGTGGAGGCTTCAGAACTTGTAGCTCACGCCGATGCGAACGGCGTGTTCGGTCAGGTCGAAGTCGCCGGCGCCGAGATTGAAGTCGTCGCCGCCGTAGTCGGAGTAACGATATTCGAGACGAGCGGTCCAGTTGTCGGTGAAGGCATGCTCGACGCCTGCGCCAACGGTCCAGCCGGTGAAGGTTTCTTCTTCCTCACCCGGGCCGCCGATTTCGTCGATGTAGCCACGCGTGATGGCAAGACCGCCCGTTGCATAAAGCAGGGTACGGTCCATTGCGTAGCCGATGCGTGCGCGAAGCGAACCGGACCAGTCAGTGCCAACCTCGACCGGCACGCCGGCAAGGATGTAGTCGTTGTCATTCCAGTGGTAGTTGATGTCACCCTCGATACCGAAGACAACATTGCCATGCTGCCAATTGGCGCCGGCATGCGCACCGATCGTGCCGCCGTCGAAGTCTTCATCGACGAGGCCCGGATTCTCGAGCGTCACGCGCGAGTAACCACCCTGAACACCGATATAGACACCGGTCCAGTCATAGACTGTAGGAGCAGGCGGGGTATAGGGCGCCGGTTCCTCGTAGACCACATCAGCCGCCAGTGCGGAAGTGGAGGCAGCTGCGAGTATCGCCGCAGTAAGTGCTAACTTCTTCATTTGGTGTCCTTCTTACCAAAAGAAATTGTAGCCCCTCAGAATCGCAAGGATAGCACTTGTTGCCTCGATGTCTGTGACATTGTTGCAACGAAAACAAGAATATGAAGCGAGATCTAATTTAGCTTTCATTAAGATTTTCAGTGGTCAGGCCCGCTGGCTGCCCACACAACTGAGCGAGGCTCACCCAGGGCAAACCTCGTGACCTGTCGGCTTTTGCGATTTCCACAAGTGGAGCCGCAGTGGCGGCTGCGACCGCCACTGACCAGAATTTGTGCGGACGATCTTTCATTGGCATGCATAATGAAATAGAGGACTGGTCAGCCACTTTTGGAGGGGACTTACTATGAAAGCTCTGTTTCTTGCACTGGCGGCTAGCGCCGCTCTGGTGCTTCCCGCGAAGGCCGAGGAAGTCACCGTCGCCGTGACCGCGATCGTCGAGCACCCGGCGCTCGATGCCGTCCGCGACGGCGTCAAGGACGCGCTGAATGAAGCTGGCTACAAAGAAGGCGAGGGGCTGACCTTCGTCTATCAGTCCGCCCAGGGCAACCCGGCCACCGCCGCGCAGATCGCCCGCCAGTTCATCGGCGATGATCCGAACGTCATCGTGCCGATCTCGACCCCCTCGGCGCAGGCTGTCGTGTCGGCCACCCGCGACATTCCGGTCGTCTTCACTGCCGTTACCGACCCGCTCGGCGCGCAGCTTGTCAAGGACATGGACAAGCCGGGCGGCAACGTCACCGGCCTTTCCGACATGTCGCCGGTTGCATCCCACGTCGACCTGATCAAGGAGATCATGCCGGGGGTGAAGACCATCGGCTATCTCTACAATTCGGGCGAGGCGAACTCGGTGTCGCTGCTCGCGGTCCTCAAGGAAGTCGCTGACGCCGCCGGCATTGCGGTCGTCGAATCCGCCGCCACCAAGACCGCCGAAGTGCAGGGCGCGGCGCGTGCGCTGATCGGTCGTGCGGACGCGATCTACGTTCCGACCGACAACACGATCATCTCGGCGCTCGAGTCGGCTGTTGCCGTCGCCGAAGAGGCCAAGGTGCCGCTGTTCACCGCCGACACCGACTCCGTCGCGCGCGGTTCTATCGCAGCGCTCGGCTTCAACTACTACGACGTCGGCAAGCAGACCGGCGAAGTGGTCGTGCGCATCCTTAAGGGCGAGAACCCGGGCGACATCGCGGTCAAGGTTGCCGAAGGCACCGACCTGGTCGTGAACAAGACGCAGGCCGCCAAGGTTGGCCTGGAACTGCCGGAAAGCGTCCTTTCCCGCGCCACCAAGGTCATCGAGTAATCCGTGCTGCCGGGCGGCTCCGAGCTGCCCGGCTCTCCTGTTCTTGACCGTTCCGCGCATCCGCGCGGGACGGCAGAACGCCAGCCATACGCGCGTGGCTGGGCAGGGTTTGAGTGAGGTGCGCATGCCACGGAAAGGCAGACAATCGTGAGCCAGATTGCGCTTTGGGGCGCCGTTGAACTCGGCCTCGTCTATGCGTTCGTTGCCATCGGCGTCTATCTCGCCTTCCGGGTGCTCGACTTCCCCGACCTGACGGTGGATGGATCCTTCCCCCTGGGCGCGGCGGTGGCCGCCGTTCTGATCATCGCCGGCGTCAATCCTTGGCTGGCAGCGCTTTGCGCGATGGCGGCCGGTGCTGTTGCCGGTCTCGTCACTGCGCTCCTCAATGTGCGCTTCAAGATCCTGCACCTGCTCGCGTCGATCCTGACGATGATCGCGCTGTTTTCGGTCAACCTGCGCGTCATGGGCCGGCCGAACGTCGCGCTGATCAATGCCGATACGATGCTGTCGCCCTTCTACGGCCATGGCCTGCGCGACTTCATGGTCCGCCCGATCTTCATCGCCGTGCTGGTCGCCATCGCGCTGTTCCTCGTTTGGCGCTTCCTTGAAAGCGACTCGGGCCTTGCGATGCGCGCGACCGGCGCCAATCCGAAGATGGCGCGCGCTCAGGGCGTGGACACCTCGCGGCAGATCTATCTCGGGATGGCGATGTCCAACGCGCTCGTCGCTCTGGGTGGCGCGTTGTTTGCCCAGACCAACGGCTTTGCCGACGTTACCTCCGGCGTCGGCACCATCGTCGTCGGCCTTGCCGCTGTCATCATCGGCGAGACGCTTCTTGGCGCGCGTGGCATACTGATCGCGCTGATCGGCTGCGTCATTGGTTCCATTCTCTATCGCATCGCGATCCAGCTCGCGCTTTCCAGCGACGTGCTCGGCCTGCAGGCATCGGACCTCAACCTGGTGACCGCCGTGCTTGTAACCTTTGCGCTCGTTCTGCCGCGCCTTCGCCGCGGAGGTTGATGATGATTTCGCTCAAGGACATCGACGTCGTTTTCGGCAAGGGCACGCCCCTTGAGAAGAAGGCGCTCAACGGCATCAACCTCGAGATCGAGGAAGGCTCGTTCGTCACCGTCATCGGTTCGAACGGTGCCGGCAAGTCGACGCTGCTTGGCGTGCTGGCGGGTGACATCACGCCGACCACCGGCACGGTGACCATCGGGACGACGGACGTGACGCGCAAGCCGACGGTGCGCCGCGCCGAGCTCGTCGCGCGCGTCTTCCAGGACCCGCTCGCCGGCAGCTGCGGCACGCTCACCATCGAGGAAAACCTCGCGCTCGCCGAGCGCCGCGGCAAGCGCCGTGGCCTCACCATGGCGCTGAACGCCAAACGTCGCGAACTTTTTCGCGAGCGCATCGCGGAGCTGAATCTTGCCCTCGAAAACCGGCTTGGCGACCGCATGGATATGCTGTCCGGTGGCCAGCGGCAGGCGGTGTCGCTGGTGATGGCGACGCTGACCGGCTCGCAGATGCTGCTCCTCGACGAGCACACGGCGGCGCTTGATCCCGGTATGGCCGAATTCGTCATGAACCTCACCGACCGCTTCGTTGCCGAGCGCAAGCTGACGACGATGATGGTGACGCACTCGATGCGCCAGGCGCTCGACTTCGGCCACCGCACCATCATGCTCCATGCCGGCGAGATCGTGCTCGACGTCAGCGGCGACGAGCGCAAGGGCCTGCAGATCGAGGACCTGATCCAGATGTTCCGCCAGATCCGCGGCCAGACGCTGGACGACGACGAGCTGCTGATCGGGTGAGGTGGATTGGGCGGCGGCTATGTCCGCCACCGTCCGGCGGAGTGCCTGCGATTCAGACTCGGCGGTAGGCGGGCACCTTCCTTTTCCCTCTTATTACCTTCGGAGTCACTTTACTTCGCGATACTGGTGCACGCTCGAGCGTGCTTGCTGAGGCACGGCAAAGCTCGATGTACGGGTTTTGTACGGGTGCATCTGGAATGCACCGCGAATGTTCGCGCAAGAACCTGCAAGCTAGCCCTAGCCGATTTCAGCCGGCTTCATCTATGCATTGAATTTAATAGGAATTTTTGGCGCACCCGACAGGATTCGAACCTGTGACCTCTGCCTTCGGAGGGCAGCACTCTATCCAGCTGAGCTACGGGTGCATCCGGATATGTTGCCCTCTTAGACGATCAGGCAGATCGCTTCAACGGGGAACGTGAAGAATACGCGGGATTGTGCGTTCCTCCGTCGGCAGAGGTCACAGGTTCGAATCCTGTCGGGTGCGCGAGTGTGTGTGTGTCCGACCTGGAGACATAGGTAACAGTTTGTCCCTAAGACATAGGTGACAACCTCGTGCCAAACGGGTTGTCGATTGTTTGCAGTGTCCTCTGTTCCAGGTCGATATATCCAAGATCATAGC